>Ga0351883_1023_pt2 | contig 52710 bp, 41 predicted proteins | sample BONcelFGM3001F14_FD_206772 | JGI IMG/M metagenome (GOLD analysis project Ga0351883, IMG submission 206772) | Enriched cells from coal bed in the Powder River Basin, Montana, United States - BONCAT cells FGM rep3 HSBNCT.FGM.300.1.F14 ...
TCCCGACACGCCGGTGACCACGTTCAACGCATGCAGTTTAAAGGTGACGTCGATATTGTTGAAGTTGTGGAGGGAGGCACCTATGAGGGTGATGGGGCTTGTTGCGAGGAGCGGAGCGACATGGCAATGATGGGGCTTGTTGCGAGGAGCGGAGCGACGTGGCAATGATGGGGTGATGGGGTGATGAGGTGATGAGGTGATGGGGTGATGACCGAAAAGATACTTCAGGGTTTGGCTCTTGTCGATTGTCTCCTTTGGAAGTTTGTTCAGTTCTGAAACAGGACAGTTGACCAGCACCTCCCCTCCGTTAGATCCGGCTCCGGGTCCCAGGTCGACCAGCCAGTCGGCGTGACGGATAAAGGATTCTTCGTGTTCCACCACGATCACCGAATTCCCTTTATCACGAAGTTTTTGAAGGGCCCTGATGATCCGCATGGAATCGACAGGATGAAGACCTACGGAAGGCTCATCCAATATATACAGCAATCCCTGCAATTCCATGCCGATCTGAACAGCCAGGCGGATGCGTTGCGCCTCTCCAACCGAAAGGGTTGTGGATTCGCGGTCGAGTGTCAGGTAACCTAAACCGAGATCTTCCAGTGTTCGGATCCGGTCAGTGATCTTTTCGATAACGGGCAGTGCAATCTCTCGTTCCGACGCCGCAAATGTCAACTGCTCCAATGTCTCCCTGAGCTCATCAAGCTGCAGTTCGGCCAAACCGGCAATCGACAGTCCCTGAATTGTAACAGAAAGAGCCCTTGGGTTGAGTCGCTTTCCATCACAAACCGAACATCGGGTTGTCCTTACGAATCGCAGGATATTCTTATTCCGTTCCCGTTTCAGAATGGTTTCCATTACCGGGATGATCCCTTTGTAGTAACCCATCTCCCGGGGTTTCGCCGTGATCCCGCTCCATTTCATCCGCGATTCAAGGGGGTGTTTGCCGAATGGAACTTCCAGCTTTTCGCTACCATAAAGGATGATGTTTTGCTGGTAAGTCGTCAGCTCTTCCCAGGGAATGTCGATGGAGAATCCTTCCGCTTCGCAAACCTGGTTCAGCACTTCAAGAGTCACCTGCGAATAGATGATATACCCGTTGGGAGCAGTAATAACCATGCACCCTTGGCGGATCGATTTTCGCGGATCACGAATCATCAGGGAGGGATCCAGTTTGTCCTCCACCCCGAGCCCTTTGCAGGCGGGGCAGGCTCCTTCGGGGGAGTTGAAAGAGAAGAGAGAACGAGAGATATGCGATTCGCGTATCGCGTATCGCGTATCCCGTACCGCGTATCCCGTATCGCGTATCTCGTATCGCGTATCGCGGATCCCGCATCTTGCAAACAGCAATCTCAAATAGTCATAGATCTCTGTTAAGGTACCAACGGTTGAGCGCGGATTACGGGTGATCGCATGCTGATCGATGGCGATGGCGGGGGAGAGGCCTGACACCGATTCCACATCGGGTGTTCTGATTTTCTGAAGGAACTGGCGGGCATAGGTCGTGAAGGTTCCCAGGTACCGGCGCTGGGCCTCACGGTAGATCACATCGAACACGAGCGATGACTTCCCGGAGCCCGATACGCCGGTCACGACAACCAGCTTATTTTTTGGAATATCCAGTGATACCGACCGGAGATTGTTCTCAGAGGCATTCCGTACCGATATCTGATCATGCCGATTCATCCCTTGGATTTAACGGCAAAGATCGGGAAAAGTCGCGAATAGTGGGTTGCTGTGTACATCCCGCTATTCGCTTTCCGTAATTCGAAATGATCGATTGGTAACTGGCGTCGGAGTATTTTTTGGGTGGTTTGTTTAGCTTCCTCCTTTAAGTTCTCCGAAGCTGAATCTCAGGGATCATATGTTGAGTCTGGCTAGTTGGAAGCCATCTGTCCGTTTTTGTACCCGAACCGGTCTCCTTTGGCTGATACCCATTTCGTTTTGACCGAAGTATTTTCAGCGGCCATCTCATCTGCGAACTTTTTGTATTCAACAGAAAATTCTCCGGCGTGCATCGGAACGAAGAGAGCAGGTTGAAGTTTTTCCAGCATATAGTGCACGCCCAGTTTCACCTGATCGGGTTGCCCAAGTCCGCAACCGCGAATAGGAGCAAAGAGGATGTCGACGGGAATCTTTTTTGCGGCAATGAGGTCCACCTCTTCCTTAAAGGCATCCATTAGTGCATCTTCACCATTGGCATGATCTCCCGGATGAAGAATAGCTAATCCGTCAACTTCAACAAGGAACCCTCCATCAAGGTCGGTGGATTTGATTGTTGAGACCTTCATGTCTCTCACCATCTGTTCGCCATGGATTGGAATGAAGGTGTACGCTTCATCTGTATCTCCTGGTTTGAAGCATAAAACATATTCAATATCGGCGATGGTCTCTTTCCAGGTAAAGATATCTTTGTTGTAATGGTCCTGGTGACTGTGGCTGCTGAAAACGGTTACTTTCAGATCTTTCAGTTCTTCGGGTTTGATGTATCCTGAAGCGAGGCAGGAATCAAGTGGGGCTGTAGTTCTGGGATTGATAAAATAGTCGAAGATCAACAGGTTATTTTTTGTCTTGATTGCCCAGCCCGACTGCCCCAGGTACCATACGGCTGCTTCACCCGGTTGCATGGACTGCCTCAACAGATCAGGTGTGTTTACATAAGCTGCCAATTGATTGTCCTCGGCTCCCTGCGACAGCAGGTAGTAAGCCATCTCCGAATGCCCGTAATACCATGCGAGGTCGAAAGCCGTTTTACCATCGTTGTTTTTCAGATTGACATCTGCACCGCTGTTGATCAGGAACTCTCCGATATCGCGGCAACCCATCATGGCAGCCAGGTGGAGTTCTGAGTTGTTCAGGGTGTTTTCCTGGATATTCAAAAATGCCCCGTGATCGACAAGATACTTCACCACCTCAAGATTTTTGTTCAGGATGGCCAGATGCAGCGGGGTGCAGCCATCCTGGTTGATCAGGTTAACTTTTGCTCCGCTGCTCACCAGATTTTTCACCATGGCTAGCTGACCCTGCCTGGCTGCCGTATGAAGAGGCGTGTTGGCGTTGGATGGACAGGAGCAGGAGCCAGTAGCATGTGAACACTCCGGGTTGACATTGGCACCATTGAGAATCAGGAACTTGCTCATCCCTTCCGGGTTGCGCGACCAGGCACTGACTGCCAGCGAAGTCATCCCGTTTTTATCCATCACATTGATATCGGCTCCTTTTGACAACAGCAGTTCAGCTATGCTCACGGTACCCCGGGAAGCTACAGTCATCAGTGCTGTCCATCCGTTTTTATCCTTGTGATTTACGTCGGCTCCCATGGAGATCAGAAAGGCGGCAACATCCAGCGAGTTGGGATTGATTGCTGCCATCAGCGGTGTTGTCCCGTCATTGGATTCTGCATGGATATCAGCGCCCTTCTCAACCAGCAGTTTTGCGATATCAGTTCTTCCGAACGAGGCTACGCTGTGCATGGGAGCCCAGCCGTTTTCATTTTTGGCATTCACATCTGCTTTGTTATCGATCAGGATCTGAACGGTTTCAATGGGTCCGAAGATGGCGGCATAGAGCATCACCGGCCACTCCCTGTTTGTTTTCGTCTTAACACAACCGCCCTTTTCAATCACATGTTTTACCATCTCCGGATGCCGTCCTTCAATCGCATAGAAGATTGGCGTTATTCCCCCGTCGTCTTTCACATTGATGTCAGAGCCTTTGCTGAGCAGGAGGTCAAAGAGTTCAATATTTCCGCCTTTCGCCGCAATATGGAGTGGAAGTGTATTTTCGTTATCACCAATGGCCGGATCGGCACCCAGGTTGAGAAGGGTTTGGGCGATATCCAGTTTGCCTGTCTCCGCAGCTTTGAAAAGAGGTGTTTGCCCCGGAGGGTTTTTGGCGTTGAGCAGGTCGGGTTTTTCTTGCAGTATTTTCTGAACGTTGTTCAGGTCACCATCACTAATGGCTGTGTAAATATCCTGAGCAACGAGGATGTGGCAGAGGCTGAATGCGACTGCCAGGCAAATCATTTTTTTCATGGTTTCATCAGTTGGTTAAAGAATGAGCCACGAAAATAGACTCACCGTACATATATTGACAGGGTGAATTTCCCGATGGTCGGTTTGGAAATACGAAATACGAAATACGAAATATGAAAATCTTTATAGGAAGAGATGGATAGTATAGGTTTTAAATTTTAATTATTTTTGACTCAAAATTTTCTAACTAATTCTTCATCTCATGTCGGGCAATTACTTAAAAAAACTTGGATCTTGGGTGCTAACAGCCCTGTTATTTCTTTTTGCATTCTCCTGCAGTAAAAATGAACCAAACGAAGAACCCCTGACAGTTCCGACCATTTCAACTCGGAGTGCTTTTGATGTTACTTCCAGCGGAGCAAGGGCCGGGGGTACGATCCTTTTTGATGGAGGCACTCCTGTTTCCGAACGGGGCGTTTGTTACAGTAAATCCCCCAATCCTACCATTTCGGATCCTAAGAGCCTTCCGGCTTCCGGCGTAACCACCTACGAATGTTTCTTATCGGGGCTGGACCAGTCAACAACCTATTATTACAAGGCTTATGCGAAGAATTCAGTTGGGGTGGGTTATGGAGAACAAAAATCCTTTACAACCTTGGGTGGGGGAGGAGGAGGCCTTGCTAACGTTTCCACTGCAGGAGTTTCTTCTGTCACTGAAACCTCTGTTGTCACCGGTGGTCAGGTAACCACTGAAGGTGGTTCTCCGGTGACGGCACGCGGAGTTTGCTGGAGCGGCTCCCTGAACCCGTCGTTGTCGGATGCCCATACCACCAATGGAAGCGGACCTGGCGTCTTTACCAGCAATCTCACAGGACTTACACCCGCAACGACCTATTACGTGAGGGCTTACGCAGTAAATACTGCCGGAACCGCTTATGGAAACCAGGTCGAATTTGTAACCTCAGGTGGTGGTGGTTCCGGACAGCCGTGTCCCGGACTTCCTTCCATCAGCGATCCGCGTGACGGACAGTCTTATCCAACGGTTCAGATCGGAAGTCAGTGCTGGCTTAGAAAAAATATGAATTTTTCGACCGGAAACAGTTGGTGTTACGACAACAATACAGCGAATTGCACCACCTATGGCCGGCTCTATGACTGGTCGGCCGCACTTGGCGCATGTCCTCCGGGATGGCACCTCCCTACAACTGAAGAATACACCTTGTTGGCTGATTTTCTTGTTGCCGGTTTATCCGGGACAAAAATGAAATCGACAACCGGGTGGTATAACAACGGGAACGGCACCAACGAAAGTGGTTTTACCGCCTTGCCCGGAGGCATTCGCAACCTGACAGGTGGATATGAGGGATTAACCCAGTGGGGAATTTTCTGGACATCTACCTCCTCGTCGGCCGACCAGGCCTGGATTAGGATGCTTGAGTACAATACCACAGGAATTGGCAGTCAGCCGGGCCACAAAAACATGGGGCGTTCGGTACGGTGTGTTCGTGATTATTAGATCGGCCAAAAACAATCCGGTTAAAAATTCAAACCTGAATGATACTCTTTTCATGACCGCGGGTTGACTCGGGCAGGTATTAACACTTATATAATTATGGTAATTTCACTCTTTTCAGATACATCGATTCGGATTACATTTGCCCAATAAACTTATCTTTTTATAAACCAAACACAGAAACTGCTTTGTTAAAGCCTCCTGTCCCTGAAGTAGCGTTTCTGCAGCAAGAGCTTTCAACCTGCCGGAAAACAATAGACGATCTCCAAGGAGAATTGACAGTCCTAAAGGAGCAAGTTCGATTGCAGGAGAGCATTTACAAGGAGAAGAGTTGCGAACTGGAGACAAAGCTGCCATTTCATTATACAATTTGCTGCGCATGAGTTCCGGCATCCCGTGGAAAGAGTTGGTCGGCGAATCTGAATTTGTGGATTGTATTATCATTCTGCCGATCATATCAACTATATCCTGGATAAGGAGATGACCTGCATTCCGGGAAGCCAGTTCAATTACAGCGACGGGACCACTCATCTGGTATCAGTTGTGCTGACGGAAGCGACGGGAATGACGGCCCTGGAATTTGCAGCGGTGAATCTTTTTGAACCGCTGGGGATCGAGGCATACAGTTGGACAGCGGATAACCGGGGATACAATTTTGGTGGGGTGCGGTTAAAAATTACCCCGTTGACCATGCTAAAATTCGGCCAGTTATCGTCATTCTTCCTGGCTTGGAAATGGTGGTTGTGGCATCAAATACCATCTCCGGCGTTCCCGATGTAACTTGCGGAGAGCAGTGGTATCAAACCATGGATGTCATTGTGAATTATATTATTCCGGCTGCGGTTTAATTTCGCTTCGTCTTTCCTTCGTATTTCCTTCGTCTTTCCCTTAGTCTAGGTTTAGTCTTCCGTTAGTCTTTCTTTAATCTTCGGTTAGTCTCTCTTTAATCGTTCTATATGGATCCTTTAGTTTATCTTCGGTTGAGGTTCGGTTGAGGTTTCATCTTTCACTTTGTCACAATGATCTTTCGACTCAATGATTTATTGTCGGCCTGTACCTGAACCATCAATCCCTACTGCTTTGAAGTGGAGCAGGAAGCGGGTGGGATCGTCTCATGAGGTCAGGTATGGTTTTCATTTTTGTTCTTTTGGGATAATATAGATAAATAAAAATAATTTAGGAATTACACAAAAACGACCCAATTACAAACAACAATCCCCTGAACTATCAAAGTATCAGGGGATTAAGTTCTGTAGATTGTTGACCCACCAGGGCTCGAACCTAGACCGAGAGAACCAAAATCTCTTGTGCTTCCATTACACCATGGGTCAATACCAAGTCAGAAGTCAGAAGTACGAAATTAGAACGTGAAGTATGAAGGTAGAGATTTGAAATAAATAGTCCTGACTTCAGGCGGCAAAAATAATAATTCTGTAATTAAAAACCAACTTCTGTTCAATCGGGGTTTTTTCGTATTTTCGTGGGCTCAAAAGCTGTTGAATCAACCATTTTGTTATGAAATATCCGTACAAACACCTCAATAGGATCTTTGGCTGGGCCGTTTTTGTCATTGCATCCGTTGTTTATTTGATAACCGTTGAACCTACCGCGAGCTGGTGGGACTGCGGAGAGTATATCGCCACTGCCTATAAGCTTCAGGTAGGTCACCCTCCCGGAGCCCCAACATTTCAGCTCTTTGGCAGGTTTTTCTCCCTCTTTGCCTTTGGTGATACGTCGCAGGTAGCCCTGATGGTCAATATCATGTCAGCTCTCAGCAGCAGTCTTACCATTCTCTTTCTTTTCTGGTCGATATCAATGCTGGCAAAAAAACTGGTTGCTCCCGACGGCGAGATGACCGACGGCAAGATGTACACGATATTCGCCGCTTCATTCATCGGATCACTGGCCTATGCTTTCAGCGATACATTCTGGTTCTCTGCGGATGAGGGAGAAGTTTACGCCATGTCATCCATGATGACTGCCCTTGCTTTCTGGATCATCCTGAAATGGGAGGAGCAGGCTGATGAGAAGCACTCTTACCGGTGGCTAATCCTTCTTGCCTTTACCATTGGCCTTTCTGTGGGAGTTCACATGCTTAACCTCCTTGCTATTCCTGCAATCTCCTTTGTTTATTATTTCAAGAAATTTAAGACCACCAGATGGGGGATGATCTGGACTGCAGTCATATCCATCCTGATCCTGGCATTTATCATGTTCATCATCATCCCCTGGGTGGTTAAAGGATCAGCCAAGTTTGAGCTGCTTTTCGTGAATGGGTTTGGTTTGCCTTTCAATTCAGGCACGGTTTTTTACTTCCTGTTACTCATTGGATTGATCGTTTGGGGACTCTGGTATACCAGAAAAAAACAGCATTTCATCTGGAATACCGTTATTCTGGGCATCGTCTTTATTCTGATTGGCTACTCATCGTTTATCATGCTGATCATTCGGGCTGATGCCGACACACCAATCAATGAAAACGCTCCAAAAGACGCTATCAGCATGCTCTCATATCTCAACCGGGAACAATATGGTGACTGGCCGATTGCTTACGGACAGTACTGGAATGCTCCTATTGTAGATTATGCTGACGGATCCCCCACTTACCGTCGCGATAATGAATCGGGTAAATATATTATTATCGACGACCGCAAAGGTACAATCCCCGTATTTGACGAACGCTTTACGACAATTTTTCCGCGTATGTGGAGCCGTGCACGCAATGGCTCAGAGGCATTTTACAAGAACTGGGGCGGAGAAGGGAGACCTATTAGTATCACCGGACAGGATGGAAAGACAGAAGTTCGTAATAAGCCTACTTTTGGCGAAAACCTCAAGTACTTCTTCAGCTACCAGATCGGTCACATGTATATCCGCTACTTCATGTGGAACTTTGCAGGCCGGCAAAACGATGTCCAGGGATTTGGCGGACCTGCTAAAGGCAACTGGATCTCAGGAATCCCATTCATCGACAAGATGAGGCTGGGTCATAACCAGATCGACCTGCCCTACTCAATGCAGAGCCGTGCACACAACACCTATTTCTTCCTGCCTTTGATTCTCGGGATAATCGGACTGCTGTTCCACCTGAAGAAAGATTACAAGGATACCATCGTGGTGGCTTCTATTTTCATCATGACGGGGTTGGCCATCCTGGTTTACCTGAACCAGCAGCCATATGAACCCCGTGAACGTGACTATGCCTATGCTGCCTCATTCTATGCTTTTGCTATCTGGATCGGCATCGGGGTCATTCAACTGATTCAGTGGCTGAGCAAAAAGGTGAATGAGAAGGTTGCAATTGGTGTTGTCTTTGCCGTTACGCTGATCCTGGTGCCCGGACTGATGGCCCAGCAGAACTGGGATGATCATGACCGCTCGGGAAAATATGCCTGTCGTGATTTTGCAGCCAATTATCTCAACTCCTGCCAGCCCCAGGCGATCCTCTTCACCAACGGAGACAACGACACATTCCCTCTCTGGTACGACCAGGAGGTTGAAGGAATCCGTACAGATGTGCGTGTGGTTAACCTGATGCTGGCTTCAGGAGCCTGGTACATCGACCAGCTTTACAAGAAAATGTATGAGTCGGAGCCAATTCCGTTTACAATCCCACAAAAAGATTACAGACCAGGGTCAACAGATATTCTGCCATACTATAATGTGGGATTTAATGGTTATGTTGAGTTGAAAGACCTCATCGGATGGATCAAGAGTTCCAATCCGCAAACCTATCTAACACTTCAAAATGGCCAGAAAATCAAGTTCTTCCCTGCCAAGAAGATTAAAATGACTGTTAATAAGGAGAACTGCCTGAAATATGGGATCGTTCCACCGGAGCTCGCTGATAAGATGGTGGATACGCTTTACTGGACCATCAATACAAACCAACTGTATAAGAATGACGTCATGCTGCTCGACCTGATTTCCAGTACCGACTTTACGAGGCCTCTCTATTTTGCTGCTCCATCAAGTGTGAAGCATATCTTTAACATGGATTCCATGTGCTATGTGACCGGGTTTGTTTATAAATTCATGCCGGTTCGTGCCTACCAGGAGGAGTACATCCCCGGATTGGGTACTGTAGATCCAATTGCCTCTTCGAAAGTACTTCTGGAGAACTGCGCCTGGGGCAACCTGAGTGACCCGCATGTTTATGTTGATCCCGAAAGTCTTAACAACTCGATCAGGCCTAAAACCAATATCCTTCGAACGGCCAAGGGGATGATAGAGCTTGGGAAGAAAGAGGAGACAAAAGCTTTGATGGACAGCTATATGGAAAATTTCCCGGAAACTAAATTTCCCTGGGACTTATATATGATACCTTACGCCGAACTCTATTACCAGCTTGATGAGCCTGAGAAGGGAAACCAGATTGTTGAACGGCTGGCTGTGACCTATGGAGAGGATCTCGACTACTATAACTCCGTTGAGAGCTCGTTGCAGGGGTACTATGATCAGGATATCCGAACAGCATTGAGTGTACTGAGAGATCTGGGACGCGTTGCAAAGAATAATGGCCAGGAAGAGCTGGGAGCCAGACTCGATTCGGCATTCATGCAGCGGATGCAGTTCCAGTCTAACTAGTTGGCAGTTGGCAGTTGGCAGTAGGATAGTCGGCTATCATTCAGGATCTGGCATCCAGTATCCAGTATCCAGTATCCAGTATCCAGCATCAAAATATAAATCGATGAACCAAATTCTGACTTTTATCACATGGAATCCCGATCCTGAAATTTTCCGGTTCGGGAGTGTAGCCGTTCGGTGGTATGGTGTGCTGTTTGCTCTCGGATTTGTAGTTGGATACCTCATTCTCCAGAGGATGTTCAAGACCGAGGGTGTTCCCATCAAACTCCTTGATTCACTCACTACCTATATGATCATTGGAACCATCATAGGTGCCAGGCTGGGTCATTGCCTCTTCTACGAGCCCGATTACTACCTCGCCCATCCCCTGAAGATCTTTGCGGTTTGGGAAGGAGGCCTTGCCAGTCATGGCGCAGCAATCGGGATCATCATCTCGCTGATTGTATTCTCCTACGTTAAAAAGAAACCATTTCTGTGGGCCATGGACCACGTGGTAATTGTGACGGCTCTCGCGGGGTTCCTGATCCGGATGGGAAACCTGATGAACTCCGAAATCTTCGGACACATTACAACACTTCCGTGGGGATTCATCTTCCTGAGGGCATCCAACCCGATCGAAGCTGAGGATCCCAGGCATCCGACACAGATTTATGAAGCACTCTCGTACCTGTTGATCTTTTTCTATCTCATCTGGTACTATTATCGTAAGAAAGGGAAACCCGAGCCCGGATATATTTTTGGCATGTTTCTCATCCTGGTTTTCGGCGTTAGGTTTTTCATCGAATTCGTGAAAGAGCCTCAGGTTGGATTTGAAGCCACTATGGCGCTTAATATGGGGCAATGGCTGAGTATCCCGTTTGTGCTGGCTGGAATTTACCTTGTACTAAGAAGTAAGAAGGTAGCGAGAAGCGAAAAGCGAAACTTGTCATTGCGAGGAACGCAGTGACGCGGCAAAGCGAAATAGCGAAATTATGTGCGATAACGCGCAATTCTCTCCTGAAGATCCTTATAGTCATTGTCCAGCATCATTCCCGGGTAGTTTTTCGACATTTCAAGTGCATAAATCAGGTCGAATTCTCTTTGAGGCACTGAAAAGTAGATTTTTTTTGACTTCAGGTAGCTGGCAAGATACTCCTGTTCGGTTTGGCCTGGAGTTGGAATGAAGATCGCTTTTTTCCCCATGGCGGCGATATCCATGATGCTGGAGTATCCCGAACGGCAAATGACAATCAGCGACCTTCGGATGTACTCCCGGAGGGTATCTGATTCAAGATGAGAAAAAATACGGATATGTTCCGAAAATATCCTTTCTTCCTGTCGTTCCGTAATTCCCCGTACGATCACGGTTTTGATATCAGTATGCTGAAGCTGAGCAATTAAGGTCTCTTCAAGGATCGTACGCTGAGGTTCGGGGCCGGAGAGCAGGGCCAGGATCTCAAAAGGAGGAATCTCTTTCGTAACGGGTTGATGCATGTTCCCTGAAAACCGTGAGAGTGTTCCGATATAATGGATGTTCCCAGGGAAAAATGAAGGATGGGAGAGTTCGCCGGCGAGCCCCTTGTGATTCTTAAAATCAGGGATCCAGCACTCGTCGTATTTTCGGATAATGGCGAAGTTGATCCGCTGTAAAACGGAGGAGAAGATCCCAAGGTAACGTGGAAATTTGACCTGCAACTGGTGGGTCATAAAAATCGCAGGAAAATCCTTGCTCCATAGCCCATACCGGTTATCGGAGAAAACCAGATCAATACCGTGTTCAACGATGATTTTCTGAAGAAGTTTGTGCTCCTTATAGATTCCATGAAGCAGTTTTGGCCCCTGAAAAAAGATCTTCAGGGCCATCAGCGATCCCTGGGGATAAGTAATATGCGGGCCTGGAAAAATCACGAACTCAAGGGTAGGGAATTCCCGGCGCAGGAAAGCCATTGGGCGCCGGTCGGAAGCAACAACCACCCTGAAACCCTGATCCAGAAAGTGTCTGATGACAGGGACACACCGTGTAGCATGCCCAATACCCCAATCGAGCGGGCAAATCAGAACACTTTTATTTTTCTCCGTGCCTACCATTTATACAAAAATAATCCGGGAAGGAACAAATCTTGCAAAATTGTGGAAAACTGGGTATTACTTTTCGACCCTAAAGCCGATTAACCAGATAAATTATGAAACGATGTTATTATATCAGGTTGCACTTTGCCTTATCCCAGGGATCGGTGATGTGCTCGGGAAAAAACTGGTGACGATGTGTGGTAGTGCTGAAGCTGTCTTCCGAGAACCGAAACGGATCCTTCAGAAAGTTAAAGGGGTGGGGGAGGTACTGAGTCAGGCTATCGGGAACAAGGAGATCTTTAAGCGGGCCGAACAGGAGATATCGTTTATTGAACGGTTCAAAATCGCGCCTCTTTTCTTTCAGGATCCAATGTATCCTCAAAGGCTTACGCACTGTATCGATGCCCCGATGATTCTTTTCTATAAAGGAACTGCTGATCTGAATTCGGCGAAGGCAGTTGGGATTGTTGGCACGCGTAGCGCTACCAGCTATGGTAAACGAATCTGTCGGGAATTGGTAACTGGAATGATTCCGCATCATCCTTTGATTGTCAGTGGTTTGGCTTACGGTATTGACAGTTGTGCCCATAAGATGGCGCTGGAGGCTGACTTGCCCACTGTGGCTGTGCTGGGGCATGGACTTGACCGGATCTATCCCAATTCAAACAGTGCCCTGGCTGAAAAAATGCTTTCCTGCGGGGGATTGCTTACCGAGTTTTTCAGTGGAACGAACCCTGACAGAGAGAATTTTCCCAAAAGAAACCGGATCATTGCCGGGTTGTGTGATGCATTGATTGTGGTTGAAGCTGCCCGGAAGGGAGGTGCACTGATCACTGCCGACATTGCCAACTCATACAACAGGGATGTCTTCGCTGTGCCTGGCAGGTTGAATGATCCCTGGTCAGAAGGTTCGAACTTCCTGATCAGGATCAACCAGGCACACCTTTATCAAGCGCCCGAAAATGTAGTGTATATCATGGGTTGGTGTGAACCGGAGCAAAAGCCGGCTAGGCAGCGCAAAATATTTCTGGAAATGACTCCTGATGAAGAGTTGATAGTTAGATGCCTTGAGAAGGGTCCCATTCAAGGCATCGACGAAATTATTATCCAGGCGGGTCTTTCGACTAGCAAAGCCTCAGCAGCACTGCTGAACCTCGAATTCGAAGGAATCGTTAACCTATTACCGGGAAAACGCTATGAACTAAACTAAATGGAATGATAATTTCGCTTTGCCGCGTCACTGCGTTCCTCGCAATGACACATTTCGCTTCTCGCTTCTCGCTATTTCGCTTCTCGCTTCTCGCTATTTCGCTTCTCGCTTCTCGCTATTTCGCTTCTAGATTTTATCTAGTGGCTCCGGCTTGGTGTAGGCAGCTTTGATCCCCAGAATAAAAACGATGACCATGGAACCGAATGCGAAAAGGCTAAGCAGTTTGAAGTCTTTGGTGAGGAGGCAGAAATTGAACAGCCCATGGAAAAAAGAGGCTGCAAAAAGGCCGGTCATGCAATAAACAAACCGCGACTTCAGGAATTTTGCCATTCCAACATAAAAACCCATGATCACGGCAAAGATCAGGTTGGCCGGAACATAAACAAACGTATAGAGCGTTTCGGGAAAGAGAGAGCTGATGTCCAATGGGTTGAGGATAAAAAGGAGAAGCTGTATTGCAGAAAACCCCAGGGCCACCATGATGGAAAAAGTAATCCCGTGGATGGGTTTATTTACAGGGTCTTTGGGGAGTATGAAGTATCTGTAAATGATATATATCCCCAACTCAGAAGCAAAACCAATGGTAACAAATGAATAAAATATCGTGCGTTTGAGATTTCGGAGTTCACTCAGGCCAAGCCACGAGGACAAATACTGGGCAGCTAGCAGTACAATGATTCCAAGCATGCCCATGAAAAAACTCTTGATGAGCAGAGTTGAAAACTCCTTGCTGATGCGGCGATTGAAGTAAAGATAAATCCCCGCTGCAATCACTGGTGCGAATCCCAATGTGATATAAACTAATGGTCTCATGCTAATTTGGATTGGAGATTGCGATGCTCAAATGTAAGATATTTTATACTTTTACCAAGAGTTATTTTTAAATTCCCTGATTTGGCAGCTGTTGCAAGAACCCTGGAAGGCCTGGTTGAGAAATCGACCGGTAGCTGGATTTATGTCCGCTCGAAGGAGGGGAACAGGTATCCCTGCAAGGTAAAAGGGCGTTTCCGCATACAGGGCATCACAACAACCAATCCGGTTGCCATTGGCGATCGGGTGGAGTTTACATTGTCTCAGGGAGAGGAAGAGGGGATGATCCACAAAATACTCCCCCGCGACAACTACATCATCCGGAAGTCGATAAACCTTTCGCATGAAGCCCATATTATTGCAGCAAATCTGGATCACGCCTACCTGATTGTAACTCTTGCCAGTCCACGAACATCAACCGGTTTCATTGACCGGTTCCTGGTAACTGCAACAGGATATTTCATTCCTGCAAGCCTGATATTTAACAAACTGGATATCTGCAGTGAAACGGATTTGCAGAAGATGGAGGAACTTTTCAGAATTTACAGAGCGGCGGGGTACCCTTGCTATGCGGTCTCTGCTTTACGAGGCGACAAAATCCCCCAGATCAGAGAACTGCTGCAGGGTAAAGTCAGCCTGTTTTCGGGCCATTCAGGATCGGGGAAATCAGCACTGATCAAAGCTATCGACCCTACCCTGAATCCCAGGATCGGGAACATTTCAAAAGCCCACAACAAGGGTATGCACACGACAACATTTGCCGAAATGTATTCATTGTCGGCAGGGGGTTATATCATCGATACTCCTGGCATCAAAGAATTTGGACTGGTTCGCTTCAACACGACAGAAGTACACAGATGTTTTCCCGAGATGGATCGTCTCCTTCCCCAATGCCAGTACAGTAACTGTACGCATATCCATGAACCCGGGTGTGCGGTGAAAAAGGCTCTTGAATCGGGAGAGGTCAGTGAGATCCGATATAATAGCTATCTTAGCATCCTGAACGATCGAAACAAAAGGTAATAACGTGCTTGCCCGAGAACTGATCACCGACTCTGTTACCCCCCTGAATACTTCCGACAGTGGCGCCCTTGCCCTGGGAATGATGGATGAATACAGGGTCTCCCATTTGCCCATTGTTAACAACACCGATTTTCTTGGGGTGATCAGTGATGCGGATATCTTTGCCCTGAATGCCTTTGACGATCCCATCGGGAATCATATGCTTACACTGAACGGTGCCTATGTAAAGGATTCACAACCAGTGTATGAAGTCATCCAGACCTTTGCCAATATGAAACTTTCACTGATGCCGGTACTGGACGAAAAGAATCAATACCTGGGGGTGATCACACTGGCAAACCTGGTCCATCACATGGCAAAGATCACTTCAATCGATGCACAGGGAGGGATCATTGTACTTGAGATCAATGATAAAGATTACTCTCTTTCCCAGATATGCCAGATTGTTGAATCCAATGACGCAACTGTCCTGAGTTCTTATATCACCTCATTCCCCGACTCCACAAAGCTCGAAGTAACCCTTAAAATTAACCGTCTGGATATCGGACCGATTCTTCAGACCTTTGACCGTTACGGGTATCTTGTCATCTCCAGCTACTCCAATAATGACAGTTACTCTGAAACATTGCAGGAACGGTTTGACGCACTGATGAATTATCTCAACATCTGACCAGAGTCGATGAGATCACTCCTGCTGACCGGGTTCCTAGTTCTCTTCGGTCTCCTTCAGGTCAGAGGAGAACCAGATTCCACATCTCTTGTCATCATCGGCCATATTACACTCTCGGGGAATAAAATTACACGTCCGAATATCATTCTCCGTGAACTCCGGTTTTCGGAGGGCGATACCCTCACCACAGCATCTATTTCAGAGGCTCTTCTGAAAAGCCGGGAAAATGTCTTCAATACGGCGCTTTTTAATGTGGTAAGATTGGATACAATTTGGCATACAACTGACCCGATCACACTCGAAGTGATAGTTACTGTGATCGAACGGTGGTATATCTGGCCGATCCCCTATATCGAGTTTCCAAACAGGAATATAAACTCCTGGCTCGAGACCTTTGATCTCTCGAAACTAACCTATGGGTTAAATTTCAAATTTTTCAACGCCCGTGGGCGGAACGAAACACTGACCATACTGCTTCATTTCGGGTTCAACCAGTTATATGGCTTTACTTACCAAACACCCTATATCAATAAAAAGCAGACATGGGGATTTGCTTTCGGAGGTGATTACAACAGGAACCGGTCACTCATCACCGGAACCACGGGAAATAAGAGCAACTACCTTGATACGGCGCATGGGAGCCTGCAGCAACGTACACATGGTTTCCTGGAGGGAAACTTCAGGCCAAACATCCACAGCTATCATACCCTCACACTCGGTTATGACTATTACTACGTTGCCGATACGCTTCTTAAAATCCCCGGTTACCTGACCGACAGTACCAACGATCAGTCCTTTTTCAGCCTGTATTACAAATACAAACTGGATCATCGCGACGTTCGTTATTATCCCCTCAAAGGATTCTATCTTGACATGGTGTTAATCAAACAGGGTTTTACGGCTGATCCTGTAAACCTGTTCAGCATCCAGTCTACTTTCAGAAAGTACTGGAAGTTCACTGAACGATGGTTCCTGGCCATTGGTGCTACTGCCAAATGGTCGTGGCCCGAAGAGCAACCATTTTTTCTTCAACGTGGAATTGGTTATGGAAGAGATATCATCAGGGGATTTGAATATTACTCAATCAACGGCTCATGGTTCGGACTTATCAAGACGAATGTTAAATTTGCTCTGGTAAAGCCGCGGCAATTAACACTCTCATTTGTCAAAACCCCCAAATTCGGCGTAATTCCTTTCGGCCTGTACCTCAATCTCTTCATTGATGGCGGCTATGTCAGTAATTCGGTGCCTGAGGTACAGCAGGATAACCCCCTGGTTAATCAATTCCTTCTTGGTTACGGACTCAGTATCGACCTGGTTACCTATTACGATATCGTTGTGGATCTCAACTTCGCCGTGAACAACCTGGGTGAACCCGGATTCTATATCCATTTCATCGCACCAATCTAGTCCCTTGGGTTTTCCCAAAAAATGGAGTATCTTTGCGCCTTGAAACATAGAACCATCAATGAATCTAGCCCTCTTTGGCCGAACTGTAACTGACCCGATGCTCCCGTATCTTCAGGAGTTCATTCAACGGCTTGAAGGGATGTCGGGAACAACGTTGATCTACAAGCCGTTTTACGACCGGTTGAACGGCCGGATAACGTTTTCGAAGAGTCCGGAACTGTTTCTTCAGGAAACGGATCTTCATGGAAAGGTTGATTTTTTGTGTACGATAGGAGGAGATGGAACAATTCTCGATGCCGTAGCACTCACCAAAAACAGCGGGATTCCTATAATTGGCGTCAATATGGGCAGGCTTGGATTCTTATCCAGTATCTCAAAGGATGAAATCATCCCGGCCATGGAGGATATATTCGCGAGCAACTACACACTGGAAGATCGTACATTGTTACACCTACATGGGAAAGAGAACCTCTATGGCGGATTCCCCTTTGCTCTGAATGAACTTACAATTCACAAAAGCGACGTGCAAACGATGCTTATGATCCAGGTTTTCATCAACGATGAATTCCTGAATTCTTATTGGGCCGACGGGTTGATTGTTTCCACTCCTACAGGGTCAACAGCCTACTCGTTAAGCTGTGCTGGCCCAATCGTTACACCAAACTCCGAGAATTTTGTTATCACACCGATTGCCAGTCATAACCTTACTGTAAGGCCAATTGTTATTCGCGACGACTCCAGGATACGAATTGTTGTGGAGGGAAATGGGGAGGATTTCTTCGTTGCAATGGATTCGAGGAAAGAGAAAGTTCACAGTGGGATGGAATTGATTGTCACCAAAGCGGGATTTTCTGTCAGGTTGGTCAGACTTCCGGGACGGCATTTTTTTAAGACGATCCGTGAAAAACTGAACTGGGGTTTGGATGCAAGAAATTGAATTACAAATTAAGCATGAGGAATTACGAATTACGATACTCCCTTCAATAATTTCCAGAAATTTTCGTTAATGGAATGTCTGAACATACAGGTATGAGATTTTTGGTTATTTTTCTGTTCCTGGGCTGCTTTGGTTCATCCGGGTTCTCTCAGGATTTGGAGGTTGGATTAATGGGTGGGGGGGCTTATTACGTTGGCGATTTGAACCCGTCAGGCCATTTTAAGGGAACCCAGATTGCGTATGGCGTGCTGGCGAGGTATAATATTAACAGCAGGTGGGCCGTGAAGCTTAGTGGAACACGTGGAAAGCTGAAAGGCAGTGCATCCTCTTCCTGGTTTTTACCGAACCGGAATCTTCAGTTTGAAAGTCCGGTCACGGATATTTCAGCCGTGGCGGAGTTTAATTTTCTCCCTTATTTTACCGGAAGCAAAATGAACTTCATTACACCGTATGTGTATGCCGGTATTGGGGTATTCTTTTTTAAACCCTCTTCAGGTGGAGTAGACCTTCAGCCACTAGGCACTGAGGGGCAGCAGGAAGGTTATGAAGGCAGGAAGCCTTACTCCCTCAACGGTTTTAACATACCGTTTGGCCTGGGTATCAAATTTAGTGTGAGTCGGAACATAGGGTTGGCTGTTTTCTGGGAGCTACATAAAACATTTACCGATTACCTCGACGATGCCAGTACGACATATTACCTGGATGGCAGTCTAATTGACCCGAACGACCAGCAACAGTATCTTTCCGACCCTACAATGAGTTATCAGCCGGGCATGCAAAGAGGAAACTCAAGGAACCAGGACTGGTATTCTTTTTTCGGTATCACAATTACTTATAAATTTGCACTCGATGCCAACAGGCGTTGTCGTGATGTTTACGATTTTTGATTTGAGATGGCTTCCATGGAGCTTAAGGAGAAGATAAATAAGGATAATTTACCGGGTCATGTAGCTGTGATCATGGACGGAAATGGTCGCTGGGCCCGTAAACAAGGCTTTGCGCGTGTTAAGGGTCATGAAAAAGGGGTTGGTGCTGTCAAGGAAACAGTGGAAGCTGCAGCGGAGTTAGGGATACAGTATCTGACGTTATATGCATTCTCCACCGAGAATTGGAACCGCCCGAAATACGAGATTGATGCCCTGATGAAACTCCTTGTACAGGCAATCCACAATGAGATGAAATCCCTGATGGATAACAATATCCGTCTCACTACGATCGGAGATTTAACAGCCCTCCCTGTGAAAAGCCAGAATGAGTTGAAAAGGGCGGTGGAAATGACCTCTGCAAATACGGGCCTTACACTAATCCTTGCATTGAGTTACAGTTCCCGTTGGGAGATAGTTGAAGCGTCGAAGAGGTTAGCTGAAGAAGTAAGGATAGGAACAATATCGATTGAAGAGATTGACTCAAAATTGTTTGCTTCACACCTGACGACATATAGCATTCCAGATCCGGAGCTTCTAATTCGAACGAGTGGTGAATATCGTATCAGCAATTTTTTACTTTGGCAGATTGCATACACCGAACTCTATTTTTCTTCTGCGCTTTGGCCCGACTTTACGAGGGAAGAGTTTTACAGAGCTATTCTTGATTACCAGAACCGTGAGCGCAGATTCGGCCTGACCAGTGAACAGATAAACCAAGTAGAAGCCACCAAGAAGAAACGAACTAAATGAAGCTAAGATTTCTAATCATTCTCATTCTGTCAGGAATTATCTTTCACCCGCTTATGGCTCAGGTTAATCTGGGAGGTATTGAGATTGACTACAACAAGCCGAAAGAGTATGAGATTGGCGGGATCACAGTTAGCGGCGTAAAATATATCGATGCGAACGTTTTGATCATGCTGTCGGGATTGACAGTAGGGGATCGGATTCAGGTTCCGGGCGACCAGATCACAACGGCTATCAAGAAGTTATGGGACCAGGGCCTTTTCGAAGATATTAGGATCACTGCCACAAACGTAATCGGAAGCCAGATTTTTCTTGATATCTACCTTCGCGAGCGGCCCCGTTTATCTAAGTTCTCTTTTTCAGGTATCAAGAAATCAGATGCCGATAACATCCGGGATAAAATTCGGCTGGTAAAAGGCGATTATGTTACGGAGAACCTGATCATCAAAACGAAAAATATCATCCAGGACTACTTTGAGAGCAAAGGGTTCCTGAACGCAGAGGTAGATGTAAAGCTTAAAAAGGATTCCAACACAGCCAACCAGGTGACCATGGTAATCGACATCTCCAAGAATGGGAAGGTGAAGATTCAAAAAATGCATGTCTATGGCAATGAGCACCTTACCAAAGAACAAATTTCAGGGGCCTTCAAGGATACCAAGGAGATGGCTGTGTTCAACCCGATGGATGGTTTGGATATTGTACTTTGGGAAATGGTAAAGGCTGCCCTGAAAGTTGATTTCGTGGAGATTGCCAGCATCCTTCAGCAGCATGCCTTCAGTTCGGTGAGAATCCGTCTGTTCAAGGCCTCAAAATTTATCCCTGAAGACTATGAGGAGGACAAGATAAACCTGATCACCAAATACAATTCATTAGGCTACAGAGATGCACAGATCATCGCCGATACTGTAACACACAACGATGATAATACGATCAACGTAAACATCTGGGTGGAAGAAGGACCTAAATACTATGTCAGAAAAATCAGATGGGTCGGAAATTCAAAATACAATGACAATTTCCTTTCACGGTTCCTAAAAGTTAAACCGGGAGATGTATACGACAAAGCAGCATTAGAGGCTGCCTTGAGCTATGATCCCAATGGTGGGGACCTTCGCTCACTTTATATGGACGACGGCTATCTCTTTTTTGACGTTGCCCCTGTGGAAGTGCGGGTAGAGAATGACTCTATTGATCTGGAGATCAGGATGCATGAAGGGAAACAGGCTACTGTGAACAAGGTTACCATCAAGGGTAATACAAAAACCAACGACCATGTGGCATTGCGTGAGATCCAGACTCGTCCTGGTCAGCTCTTCAGTCGGGACCGGCTCATCAGGTCTCAGCGTCAACTTGCTCAGTTGCAGTATTTTGATGCCGAAAAACTAGTCCCTAATGTTGTTCCTCATCCCGAAGATGGAACTGTGGATATTGAATATATCGTTGAAGAGACATCGGCCGATCAGATAGAGCTTTCGGGGGGATGGGGATACGGACGTATCATTGGAACCCTGGGTCTTTCGTTCAACAATTTCTCTCTCCGTAATATCTTAAACTTCAAAGCCTGGAAGCCGATACCTTCAGGCGATGGGCAAAAATTGAGTTTACGGGTTCAAACATATGGCAAGGGATATTTCAGCTATAGTTTTTCATTTACCGAACCCTGGCTTGGCGGCAAGAAACCACTTGCACTCAGCCTGTCTTATGTTCATTCAAAATACACCAATGGGTTGAGTCAAAGTGATCCCTTATATGGTTATTTTAAAATTGATGGGGTTTCCGTTGGACTGGGAACGCAGTTGAGATGGCCGGATGATTATTTCTCTCTATACAACAGCTTCAACTATTACCGGTATAATACGAAAAACTACTCTGCAATTTTCACATTCGGCGGAGGAAACGGAGCCTATAACGCCCTTTCGTATGGAGTAACTTTAACGCGTAACTCTATTGATAACCCTATCTTTCCACGGGCCGGATCGGAAATGGCAATTACCCTGGAACTCACTCCACCTTACAGCCTTTTCAGGGGTGATATCGATTATGATACCGTACCCTACAATGAACGGTATAAATGGGTTGAGTACTACAAGATTAAATTCAAGGGATCGTGGTATATCACACTTATCGGAAAACTCGTGCTTTCACCAAGGATACAAATCGGTTATTTGGGAACATACAACAGGAACCTGGGCATTACCCCATTTGAACGCTTTTACCTCGGAGGCGACGGATTAACGGGCTATAACAACATGGATGGCCGGGAACTCATCGGCATGCGTGGATATGCCAACAACTCGCTTACTCCTGGGTATCCAAGTTCTATTGGCGGCACCGTATACATGAAAAACACATTTGAGTTGCGTTACCCAATCTCCCTGAACCCCAGTGCTACGATTTATGCCTTAGGCTTCCTGGAAGCGGGAAATGACTGGTTGCAATGGAAATATGTAAACCCTTTTAACCTCTATCGCTCTGTAGGTTTAGGTATCCGTGTATTCCTGCCAATGTTTGGATTGCTGGGTCTTGACTGGGGTTACGGACTGGATGAGGTGCCTGGCGTTCCAGGAGCAAGCGGAAGTCAGTTCCACTTCTCCATCAACTCTTCGATTGATTAGGGATTAGGGATTAGGGATTAGGGATTAGGGATTAGGGATTAGGGATTAGGGATTAGGGATTAGGGCAGAGACATTACGAAATAGTGATAACAATTATCCGGCATCTGGCATCCGGCATCAAATGACAGGAGAATTTAATATGAAAAAAATCCTTTTAACAGTAGCTGGCATTTTCTTTGCCCTGACTGTGATTCAGGCACAAAAATTTGCCTATGTTGACACAAAGTATATTCTTGACAATATCCCCGAATATGCTGAAGCACAGGCACAGATCGAAGAGTTATCCGTTCAGTGGCAGACAGAGATAGAAGCCAAGTTTGCGGAGGTGTCCAAGATGTATGATAATTTTCAGGCGCAATCGGTGCTTCTCCCCGAAGAGATGAAGAAAAAGAAGGAGCAGGAGATCGTTGACCTTGAAAAAGAGGCGAAGGCCATGCAACGTAATTATTTCGGGAAGGACGGTGAGCTCTTTAAAAAACGTCAGGAGTTAGTCAAACCGATTCAGGAGAAGATTTACAACGCCATCCAGCAAATTTCCGAGGATTACAACTATTCCGTGGTTTTTGATAAATCGGGCAGCCTTACCATGATGTATGCCAATCCCAAATACGATATCAGTGATGATGTGCTTGATCAGCTTGGTGCTTCGATGGGTTCAAGAACCCGAAGCCAGTCTTCAGGAGGCTCAGGAGGTTCAGGAGGTTCAGGAGGTTCAGGAGCCTCAGGTGCAAAGGACCGAAAATAAACCGGTTAGACGGCGATGAAGTAATGATATTTTTTCTAATTTTGCGAACCTAAAAGTACAAACCAATTTTAAAAGAAAACAATGAAAAAATTTGCAAAGATTTTCGCCGCAGTGGCACTCTTCGTTGGCATAGCATTTAGCTCCCAGGCTCAGTCCCAGGCTCCGTTAAAAATAGGATATGTAGATTTCAACTCATTACTCCAGGCTATGCCAGGAATTGACACTGTTCGTACTGCCCTCCAGACTTACCAGGGAGTTCTGACTGATCAAATGGACCAGATGCGTGTGGAGTTTGAGAACAAATACCTTGACTATCAGTCTAAAGCTGCCGGAATGTCTGACATTATCAAACAGAATAAAGAGCAGGAACTTCAGCAACTCCAGGAACGCATTGATGCTTTTCAGGCCCAGGCACAGCAGGAACTGCAGAACAAACAACAGCAGCTTCTTCAGCCACTGATTGATGAGGCTAAATCGGCTGTAGAATCTGTTGCCAAGGAAAACGGATACACCTATGTGTTGAATTCGATTGAGGATGTTGTTCTCTATTCCACACCTGCGAATGATCTGATGGCTGCAGTGAAACTAAAATTGGGAATCCAGTAATTACAAGGGAAGCCTTACATCAACCCGTAACCACAATTTGCAGGGGCGACCGGTTCGGTTGTCCCTTTTGTGTTTCAGGGTTGCCTGATTGAACCTATTTTTCATCATACCAGCCTGCGTACATCGAGTAATTCCGGGAGATTCTGTTAATTTGACCTTCGAGAAGATGTTGATCGATATCTTTGACTTTTCTTGCAGGAATTCCTGCCCAAACGGTTCCCGAATGAACCACTGTTCCCTCTTTTACGACAGCACCTGCACCAATTATTGAGTTGCTGTGAATCACCACCCTGTCCATGATGATCGCACCCATTCCGATCAGTACGTTACTGTGAATCGTGCAGCCATGGATGATCGCATTGTGAGCAATGGATACGTTATCTCCAATGCATACAGGTGCTTGCTGATAGGTGCAATGAATAATTGCTCCATCCTGAATGTTTACATTGTCGCCAATGCGGATCGAATGAACATCGCCCCGAACGACTGCGTTGAACCAAACGCTGCATTCTTTCCCCATAATAACATCGCCGGTTACAGTTGCATTATCTGCCAGAAAGCACCCTTCTCCGAACCGGGGAAGAACTCCTTTAACCGATTTGATAAGAGCCATGGCTGTCAGTCTTTTTTTTTGAGAGTAATCGAGTGAGTAATGTAATCCTCTGTTCTCTTTTCGGGCGGTTGCATGTTTGATCACCAGGTAGGCAACATTGATCATGTTGCGCAGTTCACATAGACGAGGGGTTAGGATGGATTTGTTATAGAGGTCTTCTGTCTCTTCAAACAGGAGGTTCAACCGGTCGAGGGCTCTTTGCAGGCGCAGGTTGGACCTCACTATCCCTACATAGCTGCTCATAATTGCCTGGAGTTCTTTCTGCGATTGGGTGATCAGGATCATCTCTTCTGTGAGAACCATCCCTTCGGCATCCCAATCGGGGATTCCATTGCAATAATCGATGCTTGGCAGCCGTTCGATGGCATGCTGGCTGGCCCGGTGAGAGAAGACGACCGATTCGAGTAACGAGTTGGAAGCCAGGCGGTTGGCACCATGCATTCCTGTGCTGGCACACTCCCCGGATGAGTAGAGGTTCCGGATGGTTGAACGTCCGTATTCATCGGTTTTGATTCCCCCGCAGATATAATGTGCGGCCGGAACCACCGGGATAAGATCACGTGAAATATCAATCCCAAGGCTCAGGCATTTCGCGTAGATCCTGGGGAATTGCCTGATCAGGTCATTTTTATTGAGATGTCTGCAGTCAAGGTATACAAAGTCTTCTCCGCTTATCTTCAGTTCGCTGTCGATAGCTCTTGCAACGATATCGCGGGGAGCGAGGGAAAGCCTTGCATCGTATTTCTGCATGAACTCTTTACCGCTGTAATCTTTTAAAATTCCACCAAATCCGCGCAGTGCTTCAGTAATTAAAAAGGAGGGGCGTTCCTGCGGGTGAAAGAGTGCTGTAGGATGAAACTGCACGAACTCCATGTTTTCAATCACTCCCTTGGCACGGTGAACCATGGCAATACCGTCGCCGGTTGCGATCGTCGGATTGGTGGTATTGCTATAAATGTTTCCAGCTCCTCCCGTTGCAATTAGTGTTGCCCTGGCAAGGATCGTGTCAACCATATTGGTCTTAGGGTTTAGAACATAAACCCCATAGCAGGTAACGTCGGATGTTCGGATGTTCACCTCAATTCCAAGGTGGTGCTGGGTGATGATATCAATGGCGTAATGGTTCTCCAGTACCTCGATATTCGGGTGTCGTCGCACCTGATCGATCAGTGTATCTTCAATCTCTTTTCCGGTACTGTCTTTGTGTCGCAGAACCCTGTTTTCAGAATGACCGCCCTCTTTTGCCAGGTCGTAATGCCCGGTTGCATCTTTATCGAAATTAGTCCCCCATGAAACGAGTTCTTTGATCCTGTCGGTCGATTCCTCAATGGTAAGTCTGACGATATTCTCTTTACACAGGCCATCTCCGGCAATGATGGTATCGTTGATGTGCTTCTCGTAAGTATCGGGAGTGTACATTACCGCGGCAATTCCACCCTGGGCGTAGCTGGTAGCGGTATCGTCCATCTTCTGTTTGGTAACGATACATACCTTCCCCTTTTCAGCCACTTTCAATGCAAAAGTAAGTCCGGCAATTCCCGAACCAACAACTAAAAAATCGACATGGGTTCTCATGGTAATTTTCAGATATCAAGCAGAACCTGGTAAAGGTCTTCCCCACCAGTTAACATGCGGCCAGGTTCTTCAATAAGTTCCTTGACCCTCACCAGGAAGCTGACGGATTCTCTTCCATCGATAACACGGTGATCATAGGAAAGTGCAACATACATCATAGGGAGTATCTCAACCCTGTTATCTACAGCCACCGGACGATCCATGATTTTATGCATTCCCAGGATACCACTTTGAGGGGGATTGAGAATGGGGGTTGACATCAGAGAGCCGTAAACTCCACCATTTGAGATGGTGAAAGATCCCCCTTTCATATCGTCAATTGTGATCCGGTTCTCTCTTGCCTTTGTAGCCATCTCTTTGATCCTGATCTCAATCTCAGCAAGGCTCAATGATTCGGTATTACGGATGACCGGAACAACCAATCCTTTAGGGGCACTGACTGCGATCCCCATATCCACATAATTGGGTGTTACCAGTTCCTCTCCGTCAATCATCGAATTTACGGCAGGAAATTCCTGCAATGCGATGCTAACTGCTTTGGTAAAGAAAGACATCAGTCCTAACCCAACACCATATTTCTCTTTGAAACGGGTGTAATAAAGCTCTTTGATATCCAGCACCTTCTTCATGTTGATCTCGTTGAAGGTGGTAAGCATGGCAGTTTCGTTTTTAACTGAAACCAATCGTTCTGCCAGCTTCAGGCGAAGAGTTGACAACTTTTTACGGCTCTCGCTACGATCTCCGGTAAAGACAAACTGCCCTTTCCCTTCCTTCCTGGTTTTCATGAATGCTTCGAGCTCCTTACGGCTGATCCTTTTTCCGGGAAACGCTGCGGCAAGTGCAACGGCATCGACCTTTTTGTCTTCAATGATCTTCCTGGCCAGAGGAGTGGCGTTGATTTCGTGACTCGTGATTGGCGGGGATGGTGAAGGTGGTGAAGGTGGTGGAGGTGGTGAGGGTGGTGGAGTGGTAGGATCAGACTTTTTACTGGTGACTGGTGACTGGTGACTTTTTACTGGTGACTGTCCACTGCCAGCTTCTATCGTGGCGATCACTGCTCCAACATCAACTGTCTCTCCTTCCTGCACCTTGATGGTCACGATGCCGCTTTCAGGAGCTGCAACAGGAAAGGTTGCTTTGTCGGAATCGATTTCTACAATCTCCTGGTCTTTTTCAACAGTTTCGCTATCCTCCACTAACCAGCGTGCAATCTGGACTTGGGTGATGGATTCTCCCGGACTGGGAACTTTTATCTCTATCATGACTGGGTTTACGTATAAATTCAGGTTTACGTTGCAAAAATACGCAACAAAATATTACACGGCACATTCAAGTTTACAGGAGCCGTGAGCATGTTCGCATGTGCACATCCCAAGCGCCTTTTCGGCAAGCAGGTTTTGCTGGATCTTATGCAGCTGCGACGAACCGGTGGCAGTGCTGCCACTGGAAGGACGAGCGACAACGTTCAAATTGGCATCGCTGAAAATGTTACGGATAAAGTTCCATGCACCCATATTGGAAGGCTCTTCCTGAACCCACTCATAAATTGCTGCCATGGGATATCTGTTGAGAATCTCAAGGATTTGTTCGTGGGGAAAGGGATAGATCTGTTCAATCCTGATAAGGGCAACGTCATATTTCTCATTCTCTTCTCTCTTCTGCAGAATATCATAATAGACCTTCCCAGAACAAAAGACCAGTTTCGTGATCTTTTTCGGGTCCGCTGCGCTATCATCAATAACCTCTTTGAACCCTCCTGAAGTCATTTCCCCAAGGGAGGAGATGCATCGCGGGTGCCTGAGTAAACTTTTTGGGGTAAATACAATCAGGGGTTTCCGAATATCCCTGTGCAGCTGACGCCGAAGTGCATGGAATAAATTGGCAGGGGTGGTGATGTTTACCACCTGGATGTTGAGATGCCCGCAAATGGAGAGGAACCGTTCGATACGGGCACTGGAGTGCTCGGGCCCCTGTCCTTCGTATCCATGTGGCAGGTAAAGAACGAGATTATTCATCACACGCCATTTTTCTTCAGCGGAACAAATATACTGATCGGTGATTACCTGCGCTCCGTTGCTGAAGTCTCCAAACTGAGCTTCCCAGATCGTGAGGGTATCGGGCATGCCCAGTGCGTAGCCATAATCGAAACCAAGTACCCCGTATTCTGAGAGCGGAGAGTTGTATACACTAAACTTCGCCTGGTTGGGAGAGAGATGTTCCAAAGGGATATATTTCTCTTCCGAATCTTCTACTGTAAGCACCGAATGACGATGCGAAAAGGTCCCGCGCTGCGAATCCTGACCGCTCAGTCTAACCGGAAAACCTTCAAGGAGAAGGGATCCGTATGCAAGAAGCTCCGCCATTGCCCAGTCGAGCTGATCGTTTTGCAGCATTGTCCGGCGGTCATTCTGCAGTTTTACGATTTTTCGGAAGAAGGCGATCCCCGATGGCAATGCGGTGATTTTGTGGCCAATATCCATCAGGATGGATTTCGAGACTCCAGTCTCGGGAGAATGGACAAAATCGTTGGTAGTTGCTTTTCTGAAACTCCCCCACATCGAATCCAGAAATGGATCGATATTGGCTTTTTCCACCGTTTTTGACTTCTCAAAACACTGATCGAGTTTCTCTTTGATTGTGTTGTGAATGGTATCAGTGTCGATTTCGGACAGGCTTCCTTCCAACGCCAGTTTTTTCAGGTAGATCTCCAGCGGATCTGCATGCTTTTCGATCGCCTTATACAAAATCGGCTGGGTGAACCGGGGCTCATCACTTTCATTATGTCCGAATTTCCTGTATCCCAGCAGATCGATAAAGACATCTTTGCTGAAAACCTGTCTGAACTCCATGGCCAGTTTGACTGTGTATACCACTGCTTCGACATCATCGGCATTGACATGGAAGATAGGGGACTGAATCGCTTTGGCAACATCGGTACAATAGGTACTGGATCGTCCATCAAGATAGTTGGTTGTAAAACCGATCTGATTATTTACCACTACATGAACTGTTCCACCTGTTGTATATCCTGGCAACTCCGACATCTGTAGGATCTCATAAATAATTCCCTGGCCTGATACAGATGCATCACCGTGGATCAATACCGGGGAGACCTTGTCGGAATTTCCGTTGTAAATCTTATCGATCATAGCCCTGGAGAGACCTTCAACCACCGGATCAACGGCTTCAAGATGAGAGGGGTTTGGACACAGGGTGAGATGAATCCGGCTACCGTCATCGGCAGCGATGTCTGTTGAGAATCCAAGATGGTACTTTACATCGCCCAGTAACTGTTCATCCGCATATTCTTTACCCTCAAATTCGGAGAAGATCTGGAAATAGGGTTTCTGCATGATATGAGCCAGCACATTCAACCTTCCCCGGTGAGCCATACCGAAAACAAACTCTTCATTCCCAAGTTCCTTGCCAATGGTTACAACGGCTTCAAGAGCGGGAATCAGCGATTCACACCCTTCCAGACTGAAACTCTTGTGTCCGGGAAATTTCTTATGGATGAATTTTTCAAATAATACTGCTTCCGCCAGCTTCGTCAGGATGTGGCTTTTCTCTTTAATCGAAAAAGCGGATCGGTTGCGGGTTAACTCCATCTTTTTCTGCAGCCACTCCACCATTTCGGGTTTACGGATAAACATATATTCTACCCCGATCGACTGACAATAAGTTTCGTTGAGGTGGTCGATGATCGATTGCAGTTTGGCGTTCCCGATGCCAAGCTCTTTTCCTGCCTGGAAGGTTTTTGCGAGTTCACTCTTTTCAAGGCCGAAATTCTCCGGGTCGAGGCTGGGAGTGTATGTGCGACGTGTTCTTACCGGATTGGTTTTGGTAAACAAATGCCCCCGCTCACGGTAACCACGAATCAGATTCAATACCAAAAATTCATTGGGGACGATGAATGACGCGCCTTGCTCAGCGTTGTAATTGATCTGGCAAAACTCAAAACCTTCAAAGAATTTCCGCCAGCTCTCATCAACCAACTCCGGATTGGTTTTGAAGCTCTCATACAGCTCTTCAAATACTGAGTTATCTAAATTATTTAAATATGAATATGTGTCCATGTTATAGGGTTCGCCGAATGTTGAAACAATTTTGCAAAAATACGGTAAAATCTCTACCTTTGCGGCATAATTTTAAGTGCTAATGAATTACGTTAAAGACTATATTGAAACTCACAAAGATCGTTTCCTTGAGGAGTTGTTCGGACTGATCAGGATTCCATCCATCAGTTCAGAAACAGAACGGAAGGAGGATATGATCAAAGCTGCCGAATACTGGAAAAAATCTATCAGGGAAGCTGGCGCCGACAAAGCCGAAGTACTCCCAACAAAAGGAAATCCTGTCGTGTATGGAGAAAAGATCATCGATCCTTCACTCCCTACCGTATTGGTTTACGGCCATTATGACGTGATGCCTGTAGATCCGCTGGATCTCTGGGAATCGCCACCATTCAGGCCTGAAGTGAGGAGTGGCAAGATTTACGCCCGTGGGGCCGATGATGATAAAGGTCAGGCTTTTATGCAGGCCAAAGCATTTGAGTTAATGGTGAGAACCAATACGTTGCCCTGCAATGTCAAGTTCATGATTGAAGGGGAGGAGGAGATTGGCTCTCCCAATCTGGAAGCATTTTGTGTCGAACACAAGGAGATGTTGGAATCCGATATCATCCTTGTTTCCGATACCGGCATGATTTCAATGGATTGCCCATCGGTAACTATAGGATTGCGCGGACTGGCATATATGCAGGTGGAACTCACCGGTCCTGATCACGATCTTCATTCGGGACTTTTTGGAGGAGCTGTAGCCAACCCGGCAAATGTCCTGACAAAACTGGTGGCTTCTCTGACTGATTCAGAGGGTCGCATTGCCATTCCGGGATTTTACGATGACGTACTGGTCATCAGTGATGATGAGCGAAAATTGATGGCAGGGGCCCCATTCGATGAAGAGGAATATAAGAGATCCATCACGGTTGATGCCCTCGCCGGAGAAGCCGGATATACCACCCGTGAGCGCACCGGAATCCGTCCTTCACTCGATGTCAATGGCATCTGGGGAGGATACACCGGAGAGGGGTCAAAGACTGTTCTTCCGTCGAAAGCCTATGCAAAGATTTCGATGCGACTGGTGCCAAACCAGGATCATATCAAAATTGCAAAACTGTTCGAAAAGCATTTTCTTTCCATTGCACCTGCTACCGTTAAGGTAACCGTTAAGGCACTGCATGGGGGACAGGCCTATGTTTCGCCGATCGATACCCCTGGCTACCTGGCGGCCAGTAAAGCGATGGAGGCAACTTTCGGCAAGATTCCAATTCCGGTAAGAAGCGGGGGCAGTATCCCTATCATCTCTACTTTCGAACAGGTTTTAGGTGTGAAGTCGATCCTTCTTGGATTTGGACTGGAAACTGATGCCTGCCATTCTCCCAATGAGAATTACCCGGTTGAAAATTTCTACCGGGGCATTGAAACCATTCCCTATTTCTTTAAGTATTTCGCAGAGTTGTCGAAATAAGCTTACTTTTTAACGAACCTCTCTGCTACTATCTGATCACCGATGGTGATCCGGACAATGTACAACCCCGGATTCAGTGCTGAGACATCTATTCTGGCAGTGAAGCCTGAAATAGGCAGTGATTTAATGGTACTTCCCATCAAATTCAGAATCTCGATGTGTGCTCCGGGATCCGGGATGCGGGATGCGGGATGCGATATCTCATATCCCGCATCTTGTATCGTGATATCAACATACCTCTCAGCAGGGTTGGGGGAAATCACGATAAGGTTTTCGCAATTGATTTTATTGACGCCAACCGCATTGATCGTAAACGTTTGTTCCGGCGGGAAACTGCTCCCCATGAAGCCGTTATCAATCGCTTGCACACTCCAGTAATAGGTGTTGTCGGTCAGGCTAGAAATGATCCAGCTGGTATCCTGGCATGTGTTGCCAATGGATATCAGATGCCGGAAGCCGGAAGCCGGATCAGAGTTTGGGGCAAGGATATCGGGTGAAGATGGTGAAGTACCGATGTATAAATTATAACTCAATCCATGGGAGGGGGTTTGGGCATCAGTAGCCCGGTTCCATCGGATGGAGGCCTGTGTGCCGCTTGTTTCAGCAACCAATCCCTGTGGCATCAACGGAGGAGTGTTTGATGAAAATATCCCGCTGCCACTGGTGTTCATATAGATTTGGGTCTTCGGAGAATCATAGCCGTCGAGACCGGTGAAGAGGAGATCGGTTGAACCATCGTTGTTAAAATCGCCCCAATTGACATCTCCATTTTTGAAGCCGGGGATCAATGTGCTCTCTTCAAAAAAATTCATGAAGGTTTCATTCCTGTACAGCATTGTTGCAGCTGTTGTGCCGCATCCTACTACCTTACCTATAACCATGATATCCAGCCATCCGTCGTTGTTGAAGTCGGCAAGATCAACAGAAGAAAAAGCGATCGGATTCTGAATGGTGGAAAGTTGTGAGAACTGATCATTTCCTTCATTGCGATAAAGCACGATATGCCCATCCAGGTATAGGTCCACTCCGGCAAGTACCAGGTCCATATCGCCATCGTTATCCAGGTCGCCCCACTTCAGGCCACCTGTACTCAGTCCCATGAATCCTTCCGCATTGACCTCCACGAATGTTCCGTTCTCCTGTTTGAAAAGTTTGGTGATCATGCCACCTCCGCTGTCGCCGCCGATCATTACATCAAGCCTTCCGTCGTTGTTGTAATCCACCCAGGCTACCGATGCATTCTGGAGGCCCGGCAAATGTTCGTTCAGGTCACTGAACTGGTCGTTGCCATCGTTACGTAATATGAGGGTGTAAAAGGTCAACCCGTTATGGACTCCAGCCATCAGGATATCGAGGTCACCATCGTTATCAAAATCACCCCAGGCAGCCTCCCCTTTCATGATACCCGGAAGGTCAATGCCGGAATCGGAGAAGAGACCATTATCGTTCTTAATAATTACGGTCGAAGCCACATTGCTGTTGTTTCGTCCAACCAGCAACAGGTCCAGATCCCCATCCAAATCATAATCGCCCCAGGATGCTGATCCGTCGCTCAACCCTGGAAGAGTGGCGCCTATATCCTGGAATGTTCCATTATTATTCTGATAGATATAGGTTGCGGGAATAGTACTGCCCGGTTCTCCTGCAAGAGCCAGGTCGAGGTCGCCGTCGTTGTCGTAATCACCCCATGCAACGCTGCTTTGGCTCAATGGCTGAAGGTTCGCGGTAATCAACGTAAAAGGCTGTCCGGCAACTGTTCTTGCTATGAATAACAGGATTATAGAAAGAGTATGGCGATGTTTCATTTTTCGGGTTTATTTGTAAGCAATATCATTTCCCGGAGCGAACCAGGGAGGGCATTGTAACTCCGTGTCAGGATTTACTTCTGGTTTGACCGGAATGTTTCCAATCCTTTATCCAGGAAGTCGATAAATCCCTGCACATCGGTATCGAAAGCTCGTGGTGGGACCATAACCTCTCCGGAGGTATCGAGAAGTACGTAATAGGGTTGTGCATTCACATTAAACCTGGAGATCTCAAAGTCGACATTCTTCCGGCCGATTGTCTTTTTGACCTTTCCGTCAACTGTTGAAGTAATCCATTCCGACTCGGGGAGTTCGGTCTGTTCGTCCACGTAAAGGGCCACAATGATGAAATCATTTTTTAGCCGTTTCATGACATCCGGGTCGGGCCAAACGGTTCGTTCCATCACTTTGCAGTTCACACAGCCATGACCGGTAAAATCAAGCAGGATCGGTTTATTCAACTGCCTGGCACATGCAAGTCCCTGTTCGTAATCGAAATATCCCTGTAGGCCGTGGGCCATCTTAAGCTTATCACCGTGTTTCGGCTCATCGCACAATGTCCATTTTTTTTCTGTCGCCGGGCCGCTTCCGCGATTATCCGTGATGATCTCCACGAGGTTGAACGAGGATTCTGCCGGCAGGAAGGCCGAAACACTTCTCAGAGGTGCACCGATCATTCCGGGAAGCAGGTACACCACAAATGTGAATGTAGCGATGATCAGGAGCAACCGGGGGACACCGATATAAGGCAGGTCATTGTCGTGCGAAAACTTGATTTTTCCCATCAGGTAAAGTCCCATCAGGGTAAACAGGACGATCCACACAGCGATAAAGAACTCCCGTGTGATGCCCCACCCAAGTGCCTGGTTGGGAACAAGAAGGAATTTCATGCCAAGGGCAAGGATGATAAAGCCCAGGACCACTTTTACTGAGTTCAGCCAGCCGCCCGATTTGGGCATCTTGCTCAGCATGGAAGGAAAGAAGGCCAGGATGGTGAATGGGAGGGCGAAAGCCAGTGCGAATCCGAACATCCCGATAGTGGGTTTAAGGATGTTTCCTGATGAAGCTTCCACCAGGATGCCTCCGATAAATGGAGCTGTACAGGAGAAAGATACCAGGACCAACGTGAGGGCCATGAAGAAGGTCCCTATCAATCCGCCTTTGTCAACCTGTTGATCCGATTTGTTTGTCAGTTTGGAGGGTAATACAATTTCAAAAAGTCCAAAGAACGATGCGGCAAATGCCGTGAATAAAAGGAAGAATATGATATTAGTGATCCAGTTTGCGCTGATATTCTTAATCGAGTCGGAGCCAAAAAGGACGGTCACAAGAACGCCAATAAAGGTATAGATGACGATGATCGACAAGCCGTAAAAGAGGGCATTGAACTTGGCTCCTGCCTTGCTCTTGCTGCTGCTCATGAAGAAGGTCACTGTCATTGGGATCATCGGGTATACACAAGGTGTCAGTGCACCCGCGAATCCGGCGAGAAGGGCAACGACAAAGAATACCCACATGGAATCGCTGTCATCTGAAGCTGGTTCTGAAGGGGCCTCAATAATCGCTACTGCAATGGGTTCATTTTCATCTTTTTCAACTATTTTGATCGTGTCAGCTCCGGATTCTTCGGCTTTTACCACAGTAACCTCAGGTGCATTCTGTTGTATTACAGCATCGGGGCTTACAGCTTTCAGATCGAAATTAAAATCAACACCAGTTGGGGGTAAGCACCGTTTATCATCGCAGCACATGAACTCCAGTTCTCCTCCGATGTTAAATGCCGAAGTCGTCAGGATCTTGATCTTTTGTTTGAATACAACAGTTCCGTCAAAGAATTTCAGATTCATCTCAAAATTGGGATCGTACTCTTCAACTCCATCCGGTTCGGATGCTTCCCCGATAAGGGAATAGTCTTTGCTTTCGTTGAAAGTAAAGACGGTTGGCAAGGGTCCTCCCGTTGGAAGATGCTGGGAGTAAAGATGCCAGCCTTTATCGATCTTTGCTATAAGCAACAGGGTTGCTTCCTGATTGCTTGTCCGTTCGGCCTTGAATGACCACTTCACAGGATCCAGTACCTGGCTTGAGATGAGTAATGGCAGTAATAACAATGCCAATCCTGAAATAGCAATTTTTTTCATCTGATTCAGCGTTAGTTTTTTGGATGCACAAAGGTAGATATTTTATTTAGAATAGGGAAGGAGATCGACTACAAGAAGGTTTTTGGTGCGGTTCGAGATTTTGAACCGGTTGTCGATCCGGTGGCCTATTACCCATACAATCTGATCTCCGGAACATAACAACCAGCAGCTCTCTTTGTTTGGGATTGAGACTTTTTCGTCGATGAAGAAATCGCTCAATTTCTTTCGTTTGTTCATCCCATAGGGATAGAAATAATCTCCTGGTTGCCAATGTCTGAGAATCAGGGGGAAGGTCAATTTTTTTTTATCAAGGGTTGCCCTGTTTTTATCGTGACTGATCTGGAAATTGGTGCCCCTGATAACTGTTGATAAGGATAAAGGAATGGGGGTATTGATATGATCTGTCTCTTCCTCAATCAGAACGGTGTTGGATGGCTCACCATGGTCTGCCTCACCATGACTTGTAATGATCAATTGGTTACGATCCTTGATAATTCTGTAGGATGGGGAGAAGAATGACTTGCCGCTTTCGTTGTCCAGGGATCTGATAATATCCTTGATGGTTGCCTCATTGAACCAGAAGGGAGAGAGTATTTCGTACATCCATGGCTGAAGAGGGTCCAGTTTTCGGAGTTTATCGATTTCGATAATCCATTTTCCCTCTTCCTCGCGGATCAATTTGTTCCGTTTCTCCTTCACCAGCGGTTTTAGTATCGACTCTATTCCTTGAATCCTCTCGATGGTTGCATTAATCTTTCTTTTATAATCCGGCTCTATCGAGGCAAGTGGAGGAATCAGCTGATGGCGGATCTTGTTACGCGTATAATTCTGCTGGCTGTTGGAACTGTCTTCTCGAAATGTGATATGATTATTCATTGCAAATGAAACAATCTCTTCCCGTGTTGTAAAGAGGAGAGGCCTTACTATCTTTCCGCTCTTAACAGGGATGCCATGCAATCCTGCGAGTCCGGTGCTGCGAAGAAGGTTAATAAAGAATGTCTCAACCTGATCGTCCTGGTGGTGAGCCGTTGCAATCAGATCGAATCCGCCCTGATGCCGTATCTCCTCAAACCAGGCATATCGGAGCTCCCTGGCGGCCATCTGGATGGAAATTTTGCGGATCTCAGCGAACTCTGTGGTACAAAACCGGGTGGAGTAGAAAGGGACGTCGTACCGGGAGGCAACTGACTCAACAAAACGCTCATCCTTGTTGGACTCATCGCCCCGAAGCTGAAAATTGCAGTGTGCTATTCCGAACCGGTATCCTGCTTTATGACACAGATCCGTCATCACCATTGAATCCAGTCCCCCCGAAACTGCAAGAAGCACCCGGTCGGCAGGAGAGAATAGCGATTGTTCTTTAATAAATGAAATGAACCGTGTTAACATTCAGCAAATATACAATAACCCGATATTTTATGCTGACGGTTTGTTCCTCTTCTTACGCTCCTTTTAACCCAAGAGGCTTCCCGTGTCCCTGCAAAAAAAACTATTTGGAATACTTCGTACTTCTAAAATCGTACTTTACTTCGTATCTCTGACTTCGTACTTCTGACTTTATTTTATCTCCCATGTATCACCGCTCTTAAGCAGGTGGTCCATTTTTTTGATGGGGGATTCCTCTTTGCCTATACGAATCTTTTCTTCAACGAGGTCGTCGAAAGTTGGGAACATAGCCGAACGGATCACCCCAAATATTCTAGGGAAATGAGGAGGGCCGAGTTTTGCCAGCATGATATGGATGCCGGGATTCGGGTCGTAGCGGTCGTGGACCAGAATATCGTCGATGGTGATGCCGTCTTTTCCCGGTTCAACCACTTCGAGGTCTGTTCCGTTGAGGCGCAGTCCTTTTTCCATATTGGCTCCGAACAGGATTGGCTGTCCGTTCTTGATGATACACATATTATTGTCACGGTTCTCCTTGCTGGTGATTTCAGCGTGTGCTTTGTCGGCAAAGATAACGCAGTTCTCCAGGATTTCGATGATCGAGGTCCCGTCGTGCTTGGCTGCTTCGTACATCGCTTCCGTCATCATCGTGAGGTCGTTGTCTGTTACCCGGGCGAAGAAAGTCCCCTGTGCCCCCATTACGAGTTCTCCGATATTGAAGGGGTGTTCAATGGTACCATGCGGACTTGTTTTGGTCACCTTGTTCATTGGGGTTGTAGGAGAATATTGTCCCTTGGTAAGGCCGTATATCTCGTTGTTGAACAGGAGTACGTTTATGTCCACATTCCTGCGGATAGCATGGATAAAGTGGTTTCCGCCGATGGCAAGTGAGTCGCCATCTCCGGTTGCAACCCAAACGCTGAGATGCGGGTTTGCAACCTTCACGCCGGTGGCAATAGGCAATGCGCGTCCGTGGATACCATGAATCCCGTATGTGTTCACGTAATAGGGAAATCGGGAAGAGCATCCGATCCCCGAAACGATACAGAAATTCTCCTTTTTGTATCCAAGTCGGGGGAATACGCGTTCAACAGCAGCCAGAATAGCATGACCCCCGCAGCCGGGGCACCATTTTACCATCTGATCGCTTTCAAAATCGGATTTCTGAAGCTGAACTGTGGTTCTTTCAACAGTTGTATTGATAAAGTCCATGGTTATTTCTCCTCTAACAGTTGGTTGAATTTCTCGGTTAACTCGTTAATCATAAATGGAAGTCCCTGTACCTTGTTGTACTGGTGGATGTTTGGCATCGGGAAGTTCATCCGGAGGTAATTCACAAACTGGCCCCCGTTCAATTCACATACCAGAATTTTTTTATAGCTTTTCAGAATCTTCTCTGTATTTTTTGGTAACGGACTGATATAATGGAAATGAGCATGACTGATCTTTTTCCCTTTCTTTTTCATCTGTTGAACGGCGGAATGAATTGCTCCATAAGTTCCACCCCAGCTAACAACAAGAAGGTCTCCCTTTGAGGGGCCATCAACCTCCTGCTCAGGAATATAGTTGGCCACGCGGGCCACCTTTTCAGCACGTAAATCGGTCATCACCTGATGGTTCATCGGGTCGGTAGAGACAGCACCGGTTATGTTCTCTTTCTCCAGGCCACCAATGCGGTGCCGTAATCCTTCAGTTCCCGGGATAGCCCATGGTCTGGACAGTGTCTCAGGGTTTCGCTTATAGGGTTTATACGTAGGATCATTCGCTTTCACAACGGGAGGGTTGATCGGCGGCATATTGGCCATCTTCGGATCCCTGAAGAGAGCGGACCCGAACCCAAGGTATCCGTCGGTGAGGAGGATACAGGGAGTCATGTGTTCCATCGACAACTTGGCGGCCATGTAGGCGTAGTGAAAACAGTTATCGGATGAGGAGGCAGCGATCACAATAACGGGACACTCACCGTTTCTTCCGAAAAGCGCCTGGTACAGGTCCGACTGTTCCGATTTGGTGGGTAATCCGGTTGATGGGCCTCCCCGTTGAACATCAACAATTACAAGCGGTAACTCTGTGATAACAGCCAGCCCGATGGCTTCGCTCTTCAGCGATAACCCTGGTCCGGATGTAGTGGTGCATGCCATCTTTCCGGCATAACTTGCTCCGATGGCGGAACAAATCCCTGCAATTTCATCTTCTGCCTGAAATACTTTTGCCCCCAGTGATTTATGTTTTGCAAGCTCCATCAGAATCTCAGTAGCAGGAGTGATGGGATAGGACCCAAGGAAGAGTCCCCGTTTTGATTTTTCGGCAGCTGCAAGGAGTCCCCAGGCAGTAGCAACGTTCCCGGTGATGTTCCGGTAGAGCCCTGGCTCCATTTTGGCTGGGGAGACATGAATCACCGATTCAATAGCTTCAATGGTTTCAGCGTAGTTGTAACCTGCCTCGAGGACCACCTTATTAATTTTTGCAATTTTTGGGTCCTTCTTGAATTTAATATCAAAAAACTTAAAAGAGGGCTTCAACGGCCTGTTGAAGATAAAGAAGAGCATGCCAAGTGCAAACATATTTTTGCTCCGGCCGGCAGTCTTTGGATCAACCCCTAAGTCGACCAGGCTCTCTTTGGTAAGGAGTGAGATTGGAGCCTTGAGCAGGTTGTATCTCCCCAGGCTTTTATCATCAAGTGGGTTAGAGCTATATCCGGCTTTTCCCAACGATTTTTCATCGAAGGCATCGGAGTCGACGATGAGAGTAGCTCCAACTTTTGCCCATTTCAGGTTAGACTTGAGAGATGCCGGGTTCATCGCCACTATAACATCGCACAGGTCACCGGTGGTGTAAATTTTTGCACTTCCCATGTGAACCTGAAATCCTGATACACCGGCAATGGTATTTTGCGGAGCACGAATCTCAGAAGGAAAATCTGGGAAGGTAGCGAGGTCGTTACCGGCAAAAGCAGCCGATTCCGAGAAAAGGGTTCCGGAAAATTGCATCCCGTCGCCTGAATCTCCAACAAATTTAACAACGATCGATTCCCGTTCTTCAACAGGTCTGTTCATTTTTGTCATGGCAGGTTAATTTTTAAGTGTGCAAATTTACGGTTTTAACACTCATTTGAAAGAAAAATGCGATTTCTTTTGTGTATCTCAAAAAGTTGTATCTTTGTGGCCAGAACCCTATTCTTTAACCGATTTCCCGGATGCCGGGATCATAAAACTCACTGATTATGGCCTATATTATTAATAACGACTGCACCGCTTGCGGGACTTGCATCGATGAATGTCCTGTTGAAGCAATTACTGAAGGTGACATCTACAAGATAGACGCAGAAGCTTGCACCGATTGTGGCGCTTGTGCTGATGTTTGCCCGGTAGAAGCAATTCATCCGGAATAATGATTGGTGTTTGACCTCTTTGGTCTTACTGAGAAACGTGGAATTCTGAAAATTTCACGTTTTTTATTGGAAAAAATGAAGGGTAACCTCTTCCCCGTCAAAAACGGCATAGGTAAAATGAGTTAGCCAGTCGCCGAGCACCAGTTGCCGGCAATGGTTGTTTAACAAGGTGTCGAGAGGGAGGTGGTAATGGCCATAAATCAGGAAATTGAGGTTCGGATGGGTAGTCAAAATGTGGCGTGAGTGTGTGGTTAACCGCTTCTCAATAACCCGGCGTGTAATATCATCGTCTCTTTTTTCCCGTTTTTCTGCTATGTACCTGCTGCGTCGTGACCAATAAAGGGCCATCCGCATTCCTATATCCGGGTGAAGCCAGCGGAAAAGCCACTGGTTAAACCTATTGGAGAAGACCCGTTTGAGGAATTTGTACCCATTATCGCCCGGCCCCAGTCCATCGCCATGTGCGAGGTAAAACTGTTTTGTGCCAAATGTTCTGAACTCCGGTTCCCTGTGCAATTCAATATGAATCTCATCCGTGAGGTAATTGAATGCCCACATGTCATGATTTCCACGAAACAGGTGGACAGGGATTCCCGAATCGGTGATCTCTGCCAGTTTCCCCAGCAGACGTGTATATCCTTTCGGAATGACTGTCTGATATTCAAACCAAAAGTCAAACAGATCACCCATCAGGTAAATCTCGGATGCATCGGCAGTAGCCATGTCTAACCACCTGATAAATAATGCCTCGCGCTCCAGGCTGCGGGCATGATCAGGAATCCCGAAGTGAAAATCAGAAGCAAAATAGACCTTATTTCTCATGGCGGAATGTTGTTCCAAACTTACTCATTTTTACTTTACCTCCTTCAGCCATTGGTGAAAGAAGAGGGTATGCCGGTTGTCCGGATAGTTTGCCAACAACCCGCTATCCACCCGACTGTAATCTTCGGCATCCGCATTTGGCGATAAAACTGGCCTGACTCCAAAGTGATAATTAACAACCAGTAAGGTTGAGAAATTGCCTGAATGTTCACGGATAAAGTCTTTTTCATACCTCCGCTGTCTCTCCCAGATCTGGTTAAACAGGGAGTCTACTGTTACCGTTAATTCATAAAAATCCTCCTCTCCCTGGCTCATTTCAACCAGAACCTGAAGCGAATCGACTTCACGGATATTTCCGGAAGAGTAAGCATAAAAAGAGTTGAGGAGAGTTGATTCCTCATTCCCCGAAACATGAAAAAAAGAGGGGTACTGGCTTAAAGTACCGGAGATATGAATTGAATCCCCCGGTTTTGCAATAAAAACCACCTGGTCATCAGGAGTGATCCAAACTGCATAAATACTGGTTTCATCGGTTTTCGGTTCCCAGGAAAATTTTCCATTCTCAGCAGGTACCACAGAATCAATCTTAAGCAACTCGAATGTTTTTTGTTCCTGCAGATAGATCATTCCGGAAATCCCTTCAATTTCACCTGTAATATAAAAGGTATCCAGGTTCTCGCGGCTACAGGAGGAGGTGATGAGGAGCACAATAATAAATAGCGAAATAGTGAAATAGTGAAATAGTGAAATAGTGAAATGGTGAAATGGCGAAATGGTGAAATGGTGAAATGGCGAAATGGGGAAATGGGGAAATGGCATAGTATTTTGGGGTTAGTTTGATTTTAAAATAAGTGAGATCACCCGTTTGTCGATAGGAAACGTTACATCCTCCTCTGTTAGTGTGTCGAGAGAGAGCCATCTGAAACACTGCGCTCCATCAACTATTTCGGGAAATGAGAACGGCTTCTTGGCGACGGGAAACCGCATGGGTTCAACCGCCTTAACATGGTAATAGATACTGACCAACTGCATGGTTGAGGGAAGGAGTTTGGTTTGCTGGAAAAAGTCGGTTGTATAAAAATGGGCAACTACTTCAATCTTCAGGTTCAACTCTTCAAGAAACTCTCTTTTCAGGCAATCGATGGTTCCCTCACCGAACTCGAGTGCACCACCGGGAAATTTCGTCATCAGAGTATTCATCCTGAATTCATCTGTAACCAGAATGTTCCCATTGTTGAAGAGCAATCCGTATACCCTGATATTGATCTGGGATTCACTCATATTTACGCGATATCATGAGACATGGTGCATCAGGTCTAAAATCAGTCTCAAAAGTAGATAAAATCCATCACTTTTTCCGGGCCCGGAGGATCTCCCTTTTACCGGGTGGGCCGGGTAACTTTTCCACTGAGAGTCCTGTTTCTCTGAGGTTCCGTTTTACGATGCCTTTGCATGAGTATGTAATAAGTATTCCATCCGGGCGCAAAAGGCGGAACATTTTCTCAAAAACAGTAAACGTCCATAGATCCGGTTGTACATCGGGGGCAAAGGCATCGAAATAGACGATATCGAAAACTTCTTTCGGCGGATCATACAACCGCAGGTCAGCTTTCAGTTTTGTCAGCTGAAAATATGGGTTCACCTGATGCCGTAATTCCCAGGGAGCTTCATGGATCTTTATAAACTCTTCGCCGGCATCCGGTTCCGTAAGAATTGACGGGTAATTTAGTGATCCAAGAATCGTGTGCTTCAGGGGATAATTTTCAATGGAAGTGTAGTGAACTTTACGCCTAAGCGCCTTCGCGGTTAAGTTTGTAAGCAGTGCATTTAATCCCGTTCCAAACCCCACCTCAAAAACAGATACCGGATCAACCCAGGCATCAACATCCATCAATCCACATTCAATAAACACGTATTTCGATTCCTGTACGGCTCCGAAGGTAGAATGATAGTGTTCATTCAGATCGGGAACGAACAGCGTGTCGGAGCCGTCGAGAGTTCGCTTAATTTCGACGTTCAGGGTCATAGGGTCAATACAGCCTCGGATACTTGTTGGGATTGTACTCGTGCATCATGTCATAAATAACCTGGAACACATCTTCGGCGTTGGGATTGGAGAAGTAGTCGCCATCGTTGCTGTAAGCCGGACGATGGTCGGTAGAGGTAAGCGTACGTGGAACGGCGTCCAGGAACTGGTATCCTCCCTGATCTTCCAGTACCTTCTGCATCATGTAGGCAGTGGCACCGCCGGGAACATCTTCATCGAAGAAAATGATCTTGTTGGTTTTCTGCAGGGATTTCAGAATGTCGGTGTTGAGGTCGAACGGGACAAGTGACTGCACGTCTATCAGTTCCACCGAGATCTTGAAATCTTTCAACTGGGGGAGTGCTTCCTCCGCGATCTTTACACACGAACCATAGGTCACCAGGGTGACGTCGGTACCCGGCTCCAGCACTTCAACTGTCCCCACAGGGATTCTGAATTCACCGATGTTGTCGGGTAGCTGCTCCTTGAGTCTGTAACCGTTGAGCGGCTCGATAATCAGCGCCGGATCGTCGGATGCCATCATGGTATTGTAGAATCCAGCCGCCCGTGTCATATCCCGGGGTGCCAGCACGTACACACCCCTGATGGAGTTGATTACCATGCTCAGAGGGGATCCGCTGTGCCAGATGCCTACCAGTCTGTGTCCACGCGTACTGATGATCATTGGAACCTTCTGGCCTCCTTTTGTCCGGTATTGGGTGGTCGCCAGGTCGTCACTCATCACCTGAAGTCCGTAGAGGAGGTAATCAAAATATTGGATCTCTGAAATAGGTCGCATGCCACGTAATGCAAGTCCAATACCCTGTCCGATGATTGTGGCTTCCCGGATGCCTGTGTCGAAGATCCGGTCTTCCCCGTACTTCGCCTGCAACCCTTCGAGGGTTTGGTTTACACCGCCAATCTTACCAACATCCTCGCCATAGATAACAGCAAGAGGATTGTTTTTGAACATATAATCGTAATTGGCAAGCAATACTTCGCGGCCGGTAACGACAGGCGATTCCTCAGTAAACTGGGGAGGAACTCCGGCCACATTTAATGCGCGCTGCTCCGATTCGCTGTAAAGGTGGGAGTTGTACCGGTCATCATTCTCTTTCATCTGATCATCCAGCCAGGTGCGTAGTTCGGCCACCATCGGTTTCTTTACACCACAGCTAAGGCATACATCCCTGAGGATCTTTTTGGCTGAGGAGATCACATCTTTTCGGATGGGTTCACCAATCAGGCTAAGCTCTTCAACAATATGGTCGATCCGGGCTTGCTTCTTGCAGGGGCAATGTGTGGTCTTGACAAGGTCGATCAGTTTCTTACGGTCCGCCTTGATTGGTGCCTGGTAATGGTTCCAGGCGTTTTTCCTGGCATCACGGGCACGCTGAACGGTTTCTCCTTCGATTTGGTCCAGTTCCTCAGAGGTGGCTAATTTGCTTTCGATGATCCATTTCCGCATCTGCACAATGCAGTCAAACTCTTTCTCCCAGGCAAGGCGTTCTTCTGATTTATAGCGTTCGTGAGACCCTGATGTTGAATGTCCCTGAGGCTGAGTCAACTCCGAAACGTGAAAAAGGACGGGGATATGATCTTTCCTGCAGATGTCGATTCCCTCTTTGAAGGTCTTCAATAGGGCGGGGTAATCCCATCCCTTCACCTTATAGATCAGAATTCCCGGGTTCTTTTCATCCTTTTCAAAACCTTTCAGGATCTCCGAGATACTTTGTTTGGTAGTCTGATATTTCTGGGGGACAGATATCCCGAATCCGTCGTCCCAAACCGACATTGCCAAGGGCACCTGCATTACGCCGGCGGCATTTATCGTTTCCCAGAAGTGGCCTTCAGTAGTAGAGGCATCTCCAATCATCCCAAAGGCGACTTCATTGCCTTTGACCGAAAACTGGGAGAATTGTTTTAGCGCTTTGTTACTCCTGAAAAGCTTTGATGCCAAAGCTAATCCAAGGAGCCTGGGCATCTGGCCGGCAGTAGGTGAGATGTCGGCAGAGGAATTCTTCTGTTTGGTAAGGTTCTTCCAGTTCCCTTTGTCATCGATACTCCGGGTGGCAAAGTGGTTATTCATAATTCGTCCAACAGTTCCCGGATTGACTTTGATATCAGTGTCGCCGTATAACTGTGCGAAAAATTCTTCCGGAGTAAATAATCCGGCGGCCATCATGAAAGTTTGGTCTCTGTAATATCCAGAGCGCCAGTCACCATCCAGGAAGAATTTAGCCAGGACCAGCTGGGGCACCTCTTTCCCATCACCGAAGATGCCAAAATTGGCTCTTCCTCCCAAAGCTTCCCGTCGTCCCAGTAAACTCAGCTGTCGGCTAAGGTTAGCCAGTTTGTAATCGCCCAGGACCTCCTGTTTGTTAAATGTAGGGTTTGTCATAATTCATACGTCATATTTACCCCTAAATCCCCTGAAGGGGACTTACTCCTCTTCGCGGATGTCTCTAAACTCCGCATGTGCGGGACTAACTCCCCCTTTAGGGAGCTTGGGCTCATTTAATAATTCCCGGCTTTGATCTCGAAAAAGGCAATTGGATGATCACAAACGGGACATTTGTTTAATGCAGAATTCCCATAATGAACATGTCCGCATTCGCGGCAAATCCAAACCTGTTTCTCCTCACGTTTGAACACGTTGTCATTCTCCATATTACTGAGAAGTTTCAGGTACCTGGCTTCATGATCGGCTTCGATCTTCGCAATCAGTTTAAATATTGTGGCAATTTTTGGGAATCCCTCTTCCAGGGCTACACGGGCAAATTCAGGATAGAGATCTTTCCACTCCTCATGTTCTCCCATAGCGGCCTGTTTCAGGTTCTCGGCCGTAGTTCCGATAACTCCGGCGGGGTATGATGCCGTGATCTCTACCATACCGCCTTCAAGGAGCCGGAAGAAGATCTTCCCATGCTGTTGCTCGTTCATGGCGGTTTCGTTAAAAATAGCGGCAATTTGCTGGTAACCGTCTTTCATCGCCTGTTTGGCATAAAACTGGTAACGGTTTTTTGCTTGTGATTCTCCTGCAAAGGCCTTCAGCAGGTTCTGCTCGGTTTTGGTCCCCTTGATACTTTTTTCCATGATTCTATCCGGTTTGATAGTTAGTTTTCCTTCTCAAAGGTAGTTATTTCATGGGAGATACAACAGATTCCTCAGAAATATCAGGTATGATACGATATTAATCCATCAGCACATAATCTGCCTTCGTGACCTGGCAGATAGGGCATCTCCAGTCATCGGGAATATCCTCAAACAATGTTCCTGGAGCAATTCCGGAATCAGGATCTCCTTCAAGCGGGTCATAAACATGACCGCAAACAGTGCATTTGTACTTATTCATACGATGATCTTTTTACACATTTCTTGCCACAGTCAGATTTGCAGCATTTCTTCTTTTTCTCCTTCTTTTTCTTGCTCTTGGTCCCCATATCCTACTTGTTTTTGGTGATCCACTCCATAATGGTTTCACCCATGGGTGAATCACCGGGAGGAACCATACCTGCGAGCGTGCCGTCTTCGTTGATCATATACTTCTGAAAGTTCCATTTTACCTTCGAATCTTCAACACCGTTAAGATCTTTTTCTGTCAGCCACATGTAAAGAGGGGCCATGTCGTCACCCTTCACGGATATCTTCTCCATCATTGGAAAAGTAACGCCGTAGTTTACCTGGCAGAACTCCTGGATCTCTTCATTGGTGCCGGGTTCCTGGCTCAAGAAATTATTGGCCGGGAAGCCAATGATTGTGAAGTTTTCGCCACCATATTGCTGATAAAGCTCTTGAAGCTTCTCATATTGGGGGGTATACCCGCATTTTGAGGCGGTATTTACCACCAGAACCTTTTTCCCTTTCAGCTGGCTCAACGGGAACTCTTTCCCATCGATGCTGGTTACTGTAAAATCATAAAATGATTTCTGATCCTGCGCAGAAGATACAAGTGTCATACTAAAAAGGATTAATGACATGAGTAATTGATTCATTTTTTGTAATTTTAAAGTTTACATTTGTGGATGCAAAGATACACAAAATTATTATTATTTATATTTATTCTAAATTATATATTTCTTTCCTGTACCTCCAACACTGGAAAACCAAACGGTGAGTTTATGGCCAATAATATCAACTTTGAGGTGGGGAGTCATGCTCCCGCCTTCTCACTTCCTGATTTAAACGGCAAGATGGTTAGTCTCTCAGATTTCGTGGGGAAGTCGAACCTGGTTGTTTATTTCTATCCAAAAGACGAATCTTACGGATGTACAAAGGAGGCCTGCAGTTTTCGTGACCAGTACGAGGATTTCAAGGAGGCCGGGGCCGAGGTTATCGGCATTAGTGCCGATGATGTGGATTCGCACAAGTCATTTGCAGCCAACCACAGGCTCCCTTTTATCCTTCTGTCTGATCCTGATAAGAAGGTTGCTACCGCTTATGGCGTAGGCAAAACCATGGGCATTTTTCCGGGACGAGTCACATTTATTATTGACAAACAAGGCATCATTCGAGGTAAATTTTCTTCTCAGCTTCAGTTCCAGAAACACATTGACGAAGCGCTGGAGGTGTTGAAAGGATTGTGAGAGTGGGAAAGCAGGAAAATAGGAAATTTACCTGTGGGCAGATGAGGGTTGACTCGTTTTGCTGCCGACCCTGATTGTGGGTTCGCCAGATGTTTCTCAGAGCGTTGAAAGTGGATCGTTTAAAGGGTGGTGTTACAAATGAATTCATAGGGAGTCGGACATCAACAACATGAGTTTTCGGCCACTTCTCAGGATGGATGTGCGGTTACCCCAGGATATCTTTCAACTCTTGCATCGACTCTCAGTATTGCCTCTCCTTCAACCGGAGGTCATGAAGGGGTCATGCCTAAAGCACATGCACCGGTTGGATCAGATCCTGCCCGATTAAAACTGCTTTCTCATTCTCCGGAATCAACTTATGGTGTCGTGAAGGAAGCGACTTCTCAAGTCCTTTTCGGATATTCTCCATCTTGACAATGGGTTTCAGCTTCAGGAAACCACCCAGTACCATCATGTTGAAGACTTTTGACAGTCCTATTTTTCCGGCTTCATCCGTTGCAGAAATGGAATAAATATTAATGTCTTTACGTTCGGGATGCCGGGTAATACCATTAGGGTCATAAATCAGTAACCCACCTGGCTTGACAGCATTTTCAAACTTGTCCATCGACTGCTGGTTCAGGATGATTGCTGTGTCGTATTTATTCAGAATCGGTGAACTGATCCGCTCGTCGGATACGATTACCGTTACATTCGCAGTGCCACCCCGCATTTCGGGTCCGTACGATGGCATCCAGCTCACCTCCTGGTCCTGCATCACTCCCGAATAAGCCAGGATCTTACCCATTGAGAGAACACCTTGTCCCCCAAAACCCGCTATAATGATTTCTTCTGTCATAACCTTAAATTCTATTTTGACGTTAATTTTTTTTTGTCAGATGCTGGATCCTGGATACTAGATGCTGGATCCTGGATAATTTAACCAACGCTAGTATCTAGTATCCAGTATCTAGTATCTAGTTATCCAGTAACGAGTTTTCCGTCTACCTTGATGTCTCCCAGCGGATAGGCCGGGAACATGTTCTCTTCCATCCATTTGTTTGATTGTACGGGTGTCATTTTCCAACCAGAGTTGCAGTTTGATACCACTTCCACAAATGAGACTCCTTTTTTCTCATCCTGGAGATCGAATGCTTTTCGGAGGGCTTTTTTTGTTTTTCTCACAGCTGCCGGTGTCTGAACCGACTGACGGGTAACATAATAGGTTCCGGGAAGCTGAGCGACCAGCTCTGTAATTTTCAGAGGATGTCCCATGATGTCGGTATCTCTGCCATAAGGTGATGTGGATGAACGCATGCCCGGGAGTGTGGTTGGAGCCATCTGTCCGCCGGTCATTCCGTATATACCGTTGTTGATAAAAATGATGGTAAAGTTCTCACCGCGATTACATGCGTGGATAGTTTCCGCTGTTCCGATAGCAGCCAGGTCGCCGTCACCCTGGTAAGTAAAGACATACCGGTTGGGCCACAAGCGTTTGATGGCAGTGGCAAGGGCAGGTGCACGGCCGTGTGCTGCGCCAAGCATGTCGATATTCATGAAGTCATAGGCCAACACCGAGCAGCCGACAGGGTTTACGCCAATCGTTTTCGATGCAATATCTTTTTCTTCGAGAACCTCCATCAGCATGCGGTGAACGACACCATGGCCACAACCGGGGCAATAGCTAAGGGGACAATCAACCAGAAGATCGGTACGTTTGTAGACCAGGTTTTCCGGTGTTCTAAGTTCAGGATGTGCAAATTTCTCTTCCATATCAGCCTCCAATAATAGTTTTCTCCAACGCGTTAACTACTTCATCCGGCGTTGGAATAATACCGCCGAAGCGTCCGAAATGTTTGATCGGTATGTTGCATCCCACCGCAAGTTGAACATCTTCAATCATCTGTCCGGCGTTCATCTCAACCACCAGCATCCCTTTCGCCTGTTTAGCCAGTTCACGAATCTCTTTCTTAGGGAAAGGGAAGAGAGTAATTGGTCTGAACAGTCCCACCTTGATACCTTTTTGCCGTGCCAGATTCATCGCTTTCTGGCAGATGCGGGCCGAGAGGCCAAAGGCGACCAGGATGTATTCGGCATCTTCGCAGTCGATCGTCTCAAACATCACCTCATTCTCTTCAATCTTCCGGTACTTTTCCTGAAGAACCAGGTTCAGCCTCTCTTGTCCGGCGGGATCAAGATCCAGTGAGGTGATGATGTTGTGCTGGCGGCTCATTGGACGGCCATTGGATGCCCACGGGCATCGCGCAATCACCTCTTCATCGGTAAGACGCGGAACCGGATCAGTCAGGTAGACTTTTTCCATCATCTGTCCGATAGCTCCGTCGGAAAGAATCATGACCGGGGTGCGGTATTTGAAGGCGGCATCGAAACCAATTTGTACAAAGTCAGCCATTTCCTGTACCGATGCGGGGGCATAGACGATCATATGATAATCGCCATGACCACCACCTTTCACAGCCTGAAAATAGTCGGCCTGGGAGGGTTGTATGGTTCCAAGCCCAGGACCACCGCGAACAATGTTTACGATCAGCGCGGGAAGCTCGGCACCTGCCATGTAGCTGATTCCCTCCTGCATCAGGCTAACGCCCGGACTTGATGATGAGGTCATAACCATTTTACCTGTTCCAGCGCCTCCGTACAACATATTGATGGCTGCAACCTCGCTCTCGGCTTGTAAAACAACCATGCCTGTGGTTTCGTATGGTCTCTCAACCATAAGGTATTCCATTACCTCTGACTGGGGTGTGATGGGATAACCGAAATATCCGTCGCAACCTGCGCGGATAGCGGCTTCGGCAATCGCTTCATTCCCCTTCATTAATTTTAGTTCACTCATTAGTTATTGTTTTTTGAGTTTTATTCTGCGGTGACTTTCGCACGGTACACAGTAATGACACCATCCGGACAAACCAATGCGCAATTTGAACAACCGGTACAATCATCATTCACCTTGATGGCAAAATGGTACCCTTTGCCGTTCACTTCCTCTGTCATGGCGATGCACGAAAACGGACAGGCTGCTATGCAAACTTCACACCCTTTACACCGTTCGATATTCACCACAATGTCTCCTTTGATCTTAGCCATAGTATATGAGATTTTTTGTATTGAAAAGGAAGCACGAAAGTACAGAAATTAATCCGAACGATATATCCAGAGATGCAGGTTTTTTAGGGAAAAGAGGCTAATTTAGAACTGGTTTAATCTACTGTGCGTAGGCTAATGAGCGGAAATATTCCTCCGTGAACTGAGGGTCGATCTCGTGATAAAAACCGATCGTTAATTGTACTTTATCCCTGATTCTGTCAAAGGTGTCGACAATGAACCAGAATTGTTCCCCGCCGGAGAATAGATTCTGAGAGAATACATTGACATCCTCTTCGAAAGCGGACTGGGAATATTTGTTCAGAAATCCAACTTCCAGGAGAGTGTAGTCGTAATCCATGGAGGCTTCGCCTCGTTTAATAGCCTCCACGCCACCTTCTCCATAGGAAAAGGCTAAAGGATTGATAGTTTCCCACGATTTTTTATCGATATATTTACTAAACCTGCGAAGCAGGACACTTGAGAATTCATGGTGGAATACACCTTCCACATATTCTGCCGTTCTCTCCGGGCTCGTATCGTCATAGGTCAGATAGATCACATCTTTGGTATTCGTGCCTCCATAAGGAACTCCGTAAAAGCTAAGTGATTTTAGAACATAGACTTTTCGCAAGTAAACAAAGAGCACATCTTCAGGATACTTTGCAATCGCTTTGTTCAGGATGTCCATGGCATCCGTGTGGTATTCTTTCGGTAGTGAGGTTGCCTCAGCCCCGATCCGTTTACAATACCATCCTGTTGGAAACATTTTAGGTTCAGAATCAAAAAGAATATCGATTCCTTCAAGGACCGTGGTATATTCAGGGGTTTCAATCGGGCGGGAAGATGTCAGCAATAGCAGGGGTAAAAACAACACTGGCAACAGCCAGTTTATTGCCTGCTTTCGTTTGGTATTATCCTGTCGGATGTTGCTCATAGAATCGTTTTAAACGCTCTTCCAATGCCGGGAACTGATCACGCAATACAAGCGAGACACATGCGCGCACGCCTTCTTTGCGTGTACTCCCAGTGATGGAAAGCGCAATGGCGCTCACTCCATAGTAGAGCAACTCTTCAAGCAGTTCTTCACCGGTGAATCCGGGATAACTGATTGTAAAGTAGAACCCATCGGCAATGAGGTTGTCTTCGTCTTTGTCATAGACAATGCGGAAGCCATTTTCTGTAAACAGCTTCTTCATGATTTTTGCTTTGTGCCCATATTCCCTGACTGCTTCCACGAAATTGTAGGTCCCATCGTTAGAGGCTTTCAGCATGGCCGCAAGACCATGTTGCGCCGAGTGGGTGACACCGGCGCTTAAGGCATAAACTGTTCCGTAAACCAGAGCCCGGCCAAAAATATCCGTTGTATAATACCGGAGAAGATCTTCTGACCGGATGTCATAGAGTTTATCCGATACAAGCATTATTCCGACGCGCTGACCGGCATAACTGAATACTTTGGAGCTGCTTATCAATAAAATATAGTTATCGGTATACTTGGCAACCGTAGGCTGGTATGGAGGTACTCCAGGCCGGGAGTAATCTTTCCGGAAGTCCATAGCGAAATAAGCCAGATCTTCCTGGATGATTACTCCGTATTTTGTAGCGAGTTCACCGATAATCCTCAGTTCCTTATCCGTGAAGCAAACCCAGGAAGGATTATTCGGGTTGGAGTAGAGAACCGAATGGATGTTCCCTTTGGAAAAATAGGATTCCAGCTTATCCCTTAACTTATCGCCGCGGTAATCATAGATGTCGAACGAATCGAATTTCTGGCCCAGGATAATGTGCTGTTGCCGGTGAACTGGAAATCCGGGATCAATGAACAGGGTCGTATCTTTCCCCTTATGTAACCGTGCAAGGGTGATGAAGGATGCAAATCCACCCTGCATGGAGCCAACGGTAGGGATGCAGTGAGCAGGTTCCACCTCGA
>Ga0351883_1024_pt1 | contig 52581 bp, 43 predicted proteins | sample BONcelFGM3001F14_FD_206772 | JGI IMG/M metagenome (GOLD analysis project Ga0351883, IMG submission 206772) | Enriched cells from coal bed in the Powder River Basin, Montana, United States - BONCAT cells FGM rep3 HSBNCT.FGM.300.1.F14 ...
TGCCGGAAACGTGACGAGCGCGGAAGGTGTTGCCTTCCTGGCGGAAGCGGGCGCGGATTGCATCAAGATCGGGCAGGGACCCGGATCGATCTGCACGACCCGCGTGGTGGCGGGCGTGGGAATCCCCCAAATGACGGCTCTGTATGTGGCCAGCCGCGAGGCCGCCAAGCGCAATGTGAAGGTCATCGCCGACGGAGGCATCACGAAATCCGGCGACATGGTGAAGGCGCTTACGCTCGGGGATGCCCTGATTTGCGGAGGATTGCTGGCAGGGTGTGACGAAGCTCCCGGCCGCATCATGGAAATCAATGGCAAGCTCTATAAGCAGTACCGGGGCATGGGCAGCCGGGAGGCCATGAAGGATGGATCCGCCGCCCGCTATGGACACAGCCAGAAGGATGCGACCTCCAAAGCCGCCCCTGAGGGCATTGAGGCTCTCAAAGAAGCGGTGGGACCGTTGGATGGGGTGTTGCGCGAGTTGATCGGTGGCATCCAGTCCGGCATGGGCTATCTGGGCGCCAAGGATCTGGATGCGCTCCGTGCCAATGCCCGCTACATCCGGGTCAGTCCCGCCGGGCAGAAGGAAGCGACTCCGCACGACGTCATCACCGTCAAAACCTCCAGCAGCTCGGCCAACGACTAAAGCTGCGTAATTTCCCCCTCCCTGAGGCGCGCGGCGAATTCCCTTCGTCGCGCGCTTTCTTTTTGCCGCCGTCTCATCATAGAATGGTCGGTCTGAGTCTTTTCACCCTTTGAGATTTTTGTAAGCCCATGGCCCTCATTCCTTTTTCCAGCCTCCTCATCGCGGACACCGGTATCTCCACTGGCGATGAAGGCAAAGGTCGCCTCATCCTTGAGATCATCGACGAACTTCGTGAATCCTCCGGTAATCCTGATGCCGTGGCTGCGGTCATGAAGGTCAATGGGGGATCGAACTCCGGGCACTCGGTAGGGAACGTCAAACTGAACCTCATTCCCGGTGGTGTGGTGGATGCGTCCCTGCCCCATCTGCTTATCGGTTGTGGCGTGGTGGCAGATCCCCGGAAATTCCTGTGGGAAGCTGCTTATGCGGAACTGAACGGCCACAGCACGCTGCCAAGGCTGCGCATCGACGAGCGGGCTCTGATCTCCGATCTCTCCCACCGTCTGCTGGATCTCGCGTGGGAAGACTACCGCGTGCAGGTGCTCAAGGAAGAGCCTCGGGGCTCGACAGGGCGGGGCATCACACCCGCGTACACGGATGAAGTCTCGCAGTGGCAAATCACCTACGGGGAGTTTCTCAATGGGAAGGATGCCTTTGCGCGGAAGCTGCGGAATCGCATGAATCGTGCGGTGCGGGTGATCGAGCATGTCTGCCAACTCCGCCCCGAGCGGTGGAGTGAGCTTTTTGCCACCCTCTCCACGGCCGAAACCCGGGCGAATCAGGATACGATCAAGGCGGGGATCTTCGGAGAAGAGGAATTTGATTTCACGCGGTTCATCGGGGATGGACCGTTCAAGCTGAACGAGGAACTGCTCATCGAAACCTACTGGGAGGCGGGGCAGAAGCTGGTTTCCTGCATCACCGATGTGCGGGAGATCGTGCTGGAAAGTCTGAAGGAAGGACGCAGCATCATCGGGGAATTTGGCCAGGCGTACTGGCTCGATAAGCGGCATGGCTTTGCGCCGAATGTGACCGCTTCCCACACTTTTACGCCCGAGTTTTTCCAGTCGGCGGGGATACCGGCGCAGCCGGTGCATACCCTGGGTTGCTGCAAGGCATATGACACGAAGGTGGGGACGCATGTGTTCCTGACGGAGTTGACGGATGAGCACCCGCTGGGGCTGGCGTTGCGCCGCATCGAGTTTGGCTCGACGACGGGACGGCAGCGCATGGTCGGGTGGTTCGATGCCGTGGAGAAAGGCGATGCCCTGCGCTATGGCGGCTATCAAGATCTCGTGCTGAACAAGCTCGACGCCCTCTCGTATGCGGGAGACTGGCAGGAGGGGGAACTGGCCATCTGCGTGGCCTATGAAACTCCCGATGGCCGTCGCATCAATCACGTGCCGAGAGAGGATACCTTCCGCCGCACGCTGAAGCCGGTTTACAAAAAGCTGCCAGGCTGGAGCGAAGACCTGTCCGGGATTCGTCACTTCGGCGATTTGCCGGCGAATGCGAAACGCTATGTGGCGGAAGTGCTGGCGGCCATCATTGCCGTAGCCGGTAATGGGGAGCCCTTGGCGGTCCTGCCGAATCTGCGCTACATCGGGGTCGGTCCCCTGCGCAGCCAGATCATCAAGGACGTACCGCCGACAGAAGAACTTCTGAGCAGCCTCCAGAGCTGATCCGGGGGGGGGCGATCTGCCCCTCCGTGATGGAGGGGCTGGGGCTTACAGGTAGCGACCGTACGCGGGGACGAACATCTTGGAAGCGATGTGCTCCTTCACACCCTGAGTGCGCGGGGTGCGGGCGAGGCCGAGAGAGGCTGCTTCCTTGGCTACCGCAGTGGCGATATTCAGCGACACCGAGCGGATGCGGGTCAGCGAGGGATAGACGCATCCTTTGCTGAGGTCTTCTGCTCTCGTCTCGTCGGCGAGAGTCCGGGCGGCGGCGAGGAACATGGTATCCGTGACGCGAGTGGCACCGCTGGCGAGAGTGCCCAGTCCGACACCCGGGAAGATGTACACATTGTTTCCCTGCCCGGGATGAAAAGTGCGCTCTCCGAGTGTCACCGCCGGGAACGGACTGCCACTGGCAAAGACGCAGCGACCGCCGGTGGCCTGATAGGCTTCCTCTGCGGTACACTCGGCTTTTGACGTGGGATTTGAGAGGGCAAAGATGATGGGGCGTTCGTTGATGGACGCCATGGCCTGTAAAATCTCGGGAGTAAAGGCCCGACCGATACCGGCGACACCGATCAGTGCAGTGGGACGAAGTCGCGTGACAGCCTCAGCCAGATCCTTCCCGCCGGGAGCATCGTGTGCGTAGGGACGTTTATGGGGAGGAAGCTCATCGCCGCGACCTGCCACGAGGAGGCCCCGTGAGTCAACGAACCAGCACTTGCTGCGAGCCTCTGCTTCGGAGACGCCCTGCTCGATCAGCGCCTGCACGAAGAGCCCGGCGATGCCAGTACCGGCCTCGCCTGCGCCGAGGAAGAGGATTTTCTGTTCCTTCAAGGGAAGGCCTGTTTCGCGAGTCGCGGCCATGAGGCCGGCGAGGGCGACGGCGGCTGTGCCCTGAATGTCATCATTAAAGCAGCAGATGCGATCCCGCCATTTTTCCAGAAGGTGGAAGGCATTGTGATTTGCAAAGTCCTCAAATTGGATCAGGCAGCCGGGGAAGACTTTTTGAGCGGCCTCGATGAATTCGTCCAGGAAACCCTCGTAGGCTTCGCCGCGAACGCGAGGCTGGGGAAGGCCCACATAAAAGGGATCTTCCTGAAGGCGGGGATTATTCGTACCAACATCGAGAGTGACCGGGAGGCAGTAGTAGGGATGCAGGCCGGCACAGGCGGCATAGAGAGCCAGCTTGCCGATGGGAATGCCCATGCCGAATGCACCGAGATCGCCGAGGCCGAGGATGCGCTCGCCGTCGGTGACGACGATCATCTTGGCCCCGCGATTTGGCCAATGGCGGAGGATGCTCTCGATGCGATGCCGATCCTCGATGCTGATCCAGAGGCCGCGCGGATTGCGGAAGATGCTGCCATATTCCAGGCAGGCCTGTCCCACGGTCGGCGTGTAGATGAGAGGCATCGTCTCCTCGAGGTTTTCCAGCAGCAGGCGGAAGAAGAGCATCTCATTGCGCTGCTGGAGGGCGGTGAGGAAGATGTATTTCTCGAGATCGGATTCCTTCGCACGGAGTTGGAGGATGGCGCGCTCCAGTTGCTGCTCCATCGGGAAGATGCGCGGAGGGAGGAGACCCCGGAGGCCGAGGGCGTCGCGTTCGACCTCATCGAAGGCTGTACCTTTGTTCAACAAAGGATTCTGCAACAAGGAGACTCCTTTGGGCACATCATGTACCCCGTGTGGGCTGACTTCGGCGACCTGCATGGCCGCATTACAGGGGGTTTTGTTAGTGCTGTAAATTAGAATTTCTAATATTTATATTATCATAAAGATGAAATACATAAGATGCTAATAATTAAACGAGCGAGCACCCGTGACAGGTACTCGCTCGTTTGGTGTCGGCGTGAAAGTCGGCTTAGGCGGCCTTCTGCAGGCGCTCGATCGTGGAGATGTGCTCGATCGTCGAGGGCAGCAGCTTGGTATTAAACAGGGTTTTGCACTCTTGCATAACCTTGTCGTCCTTCAGGGCGCTTTCGTAATCCTTTTGTCCGGCCTGCTCGCCTTTTTGCAGGGCTTCCAACGCGGAGTTTGAGCCCAGGAGGTTGGCGGTAGCCTGTACTGTATTGGCGAAGGCACCCCAGGCACCAGCATCCTGATCAGGGCTGCCGCCCATGGAGCGGACATTTTCCTCCAAGATGCGAACGGCCTCGACATGGTCGTTGCGGAGGATGCGGAGTTCGCCGAGGACGGGATTGTCGCCATGTTTCTCGATGGCTTGGTCGTAGGTCTCCACAGCGGAGCGTTCCCCACGGAGGAGTCGGTTACATACGTCGATACAATGGTCAGTGTTGTTCATAATTCAGGAGATGGGTTGTTGTTTCATGAGGGGGTTCGCTGGGGCAACAGCCCATGGACGTGGCCTCACGGAATCAACAGGGAATCGCCTGATCGGGGGCGGACCTACCGGGGGTCGGGGATGGAAATCGGATATTCGCGGAGGAGAGCCGCGTTAGCCTCGGGGGAAGAGGGATTTATGTACATGCCGGTGCCGAGTTCAAAGCCGGCGGTCTTGTTCACCCTGGGGACGATGGAGATGTACCAGTGAAAGTGGGGGCTGTCCGCTTCATGGGGACCGAGAGAGCGGATGACGAGATTAAAGGCCGGGTCGCCCAGCATCCCGTAAAGCTTCGCGAGGATGGTGTGGACAATGGCGGCCAGAGACGCGGGGATCGGCGAGACCGCGAAGCAGGCAGCGTGCTGCTTCGGGAAGATCCAGAGGTGATAGGGGGAAAGAGCGGCGAAGGGAATGAAGGCTACGAAGTCGTCATTCTCCGCGATGATGCGGGTGGCCTGCGCGCGCTCGCTGTGAAGGATGGAGCAGGCGAGGCAGCGGCGTTCCTGATCGAAGAAGCGCTTGGCGCGATCAATCCGGTCCGCCACTTGTCCGGGGACGATGGGCAGCCCCACGATCTGGGAATGGGGATGTTGCTGGGAGGCGCCTGCTTCCGCGCCGTGATTCTTAAAGACGATGACGTGGCGGACATTGGGATCCTGATGGAAGGCGAGGAAGCGATCCCGATACGCTTCCAAAACCTGGAGGATGTGGGTGTGATCTCCCAGAGCGAGGAGTTCCGAATGGTGGGGACTCTCGACGAGCACCTCATGGAGGCCAGCGGCGCTCAGCGAGATCTGGAAGGGGAGACCGGAAGGGGCGGGGGAGGAGTGCGCCTCGGTGCTGAGAACGGAGAATTTATTAACCACGGAGCGCAACCTCCATGCGCCATCCGGGCCGTTGATGCGATAGCGTTCCTCAGAGAGGGATTCATTGCCTGGGCAAAAGGGGCATGTCGCGAGGAAGTCCGGGGGAGTGGAGAGCGCCGGAGCGGGGGCGAGATTGCCTCCGCGTCGCGCCCGCTCCGGGGCGATGATCACCCATTCCCCGGTGAGGTAGTTCTTGCGGATCTCCGACATGGCTAGGCCAGGGGGTGCATGGCGGTATGGAAATTGGCGCGGCTTTGCAGAGCCTCGGCATCCAGCGAGTCCAGGGCATCGAGGAGGGCGATCTGAAAGGAGCCCGGGCGCTGGGTCGTCTCGGCGGCGATTTCCCCGGCGACACCCATCCAGACGGCGGTTGCAACGGCTGCGAGGAAGGGAGAGGAGGCAGGAGCCAGGCAGGCGGCGGCCAGAGCCCCCATGGCACAGCCGACACCCGTTACGCGGGTGAGGAGGGGGTGGCCATTGGCGATGGCGCATGTCTGGGTGGAGTTGACCACGTAGTCGGTCTGTCCGGTGACGAGGATGGTGGTCTTGCCGTGGGCGGTGAGGATTTCCGCCGCGCGGAGGGCGGCTTCCGATGCATCCGCACTGTCCACTCCCCGGCCTCCCTCCGTTTTACCGGCGAGAGCGAGGATCTCTGAGGCGTTGCCGCGAATGATGGTGGGATGAAACTCGAGGATCTCCTTGGCGAAGGCGGTGCGAGTGCTGAGCGGACCAACGGCGACAGGGTCCAGCACCCAGGGACGGGAAGCTGATGTGGCTGCGAAGAGGGCGCGCCGCATGCTGCGCATCTGGAGTTCATCCAGCGTCCCAAGATTGATCAAGAGGGCATCTGCTATCGCGGCAAACTCCTCGGCTTCATCGGGATTCTCCACCATGGCGGGGGAGGCACCGGCGGCAAGAAGCGCGTTTGCAGTAAAGCCTTTGGCCACTTGATTGGTGAGGCAGTGGACGAGGGGATGTTGAGTGCGGACCTGCTGAATGAGATCGGCAATCTCGGGGACGGAAACATTTTGCACAGAGGCCATGAAAGAGACTTTTCCGCGAGAGTCGGCAAAGTGCGAGACTGGAATTTTTCTCTCTTCAGAGAGTGGCCAAAAAAAAGTTAAGGCGTGGAAGTCCGGTGGCGACGGAATTTTGCGGCTTCGATGAGGGTTTCTGCGAGGGAGGTGATTTTTACGGGTTTGTTGAGGTATCCGTTCATGCCCGCCTTGAAGCAGCGCTGGCGATCGGCGGGGAAGATATTGGCAGTCAAGGCGCAGATGAAGGTCTGGGGGAGGGCGAGGGAGGTCTCCATCTCACGGATTTTCTCGGTTGCCTCGATGCCACCGATTTCGGGCATCTGAAGATCCATCAGGACGCAATCGGGGCGTTCCACGCGGAAGAGATCGATGGCTTGTTGACCATTGCGCGCAGCCATGGAGGCATAGCCGAGTTTGCCAATGAGCGCCTGAATGAGCTTGAGATTCACCTTGTCGTCCTCCACGACGAGAATGTGCAGAGGGTATTTCGTGGCGAGGAAGATATTGACCGAGTCCGAGGGGAGGGCGAGGCAGGCTTGGATCGGTCTCTGTGAAGTGGTCAGGGGGATCGCGGCCAGAAATTCCGATCCCACTCCCACTTCACTTTCCACCGTGAGCGTGCCTCCGAGCATCTCGGTCAGGCGGCGAGAAATGGTCAGGCCAAGGCCGGTGCCTCCGTGACGGCGGGAAATGCTCGAATCGGCTTGAGTGAAGGGATGGAAGATGGCGTCAATTTTATCAGCGGGGATGCCGGAGCCCGTATCCCGGACCCGGAATTCGAAACGCCAGAAGCCATCGGCCAGAGCCTCGCCGACGCGCAGTTCCAAGGTGACACTGCCGCTGTCGGTGAATTTGATCGCATTGCCCAGCAGGTTGAGAAGGATCTGACGGATGCGGCCAGCGTCGCCCTCAAGCGACTCCGGCACGGCCTCGTCCACGACGCCCTCAAACTCCAGATGCTTTGAGCGAGCTTGTCTCTCGAGGAGGAGGTGAGTGTCCTGAATGAGTTTTCGCGGAGAAAAGCTCGTGGTCTCGATCTTAAGGTGACCGTCCTCCAAGCGGCTGAAGTCCAGAATGTCGTCGAGGATACGCAGGAGGGCTTCTCCACTATGGAGGATGGTCTGGGCGTATTCCTTGCACTCACCAGGCATGCCGGTCGAGCGGCTGAGGAGTTCCGCAAAGCCGAGGATGCCATTCATGGGGGTGCGGAGTTCGTGACTCATGACGGCGAGGAACTCGCCCTTGGCACGCTCTCCGGCGCGGGCTTTTTCCGCGAGTTCCTTTTCCTGGGCGAGAGCATTGGCGAGTTCCTTCTCGCGGAGGCGTTCCTCGGTGACATCCCTATTCGTGCCGATGAGTCCCACGGCGATGCCCTGGGCGTCACGTTTGACGAGAGCCTGAGTCTGAATGAGGCGCTCCTGCTGATTGTCTGCGCGGGTGATGCGAAACTCGATATCAAAAGAGTCGCGATAGTGCTTCTGGGCTTCCTCCAGAGCTTTGTGATAGCGGGGGATGTCCTCGGGGTGCATGAGCTGGAACCATTGCGGCGTCGAAGTGTCGGCCTTGGTCGAGTCGAGGCCGAAGAGGATGCACATCTGGTCATCCCATGTGCCCTCATTGGTGCGGAGATCGAGTTCCCAAATCCCCGCCTGAGCTGCGCGCGCGGCGATGCGCAGTCGATCCAGGACGGTGCGCATATTTTCTTCGGCCTGCTTGCGTTCCGTGATGTCGCGGCTGACCCCAATGATGCCAAGGGTCTCACCTTCCGGGCCGAAATACGCGGTCTTCACGGTTTCATAGAAACCACCGCGACCATCCCGCGAGGGAATCCACTCCTCCATGCGCTGCGTCTTGCCGGACACAAAAAGATCCTGGTCCTTGCGACGGTAGAAGCGAGCCACCTCGGGAGGAACGAGTGCAAAATCGTTGCAGCCCGCCAGATCGGCCTCCTTGATGCCCAAGTGCTTTTCGAAAGCCTTGTTGCATCCCAGGAAGACGGAGTCGCGATCCTTAAAGAAAATGAGATCCGGGATGCTGTCGATGAGAGCACGGAGAAGGGAGCGCTCGGAGCGGACGGCCTCCTCACTTTTTAGGAGAGCGACCTCGGCTTCCTTACGCTCCGTGATGTCGCGAGCGACGGCAAAGATGAGAGCCTCCTTGGGGGACCAGTAGCTGGACCACATCGTGTGGCAGATGGTGCCGTCCTTCCGCAGCATCCGGCACTCGAAGCCGTGAGCCGGTCGGCCCAGGATGGCCTGCTCGAATTTCTTCGAGACGGTGGCGGAGTCTTCGGGATGAATGTAGTCCAGGACTCGCTTACCCGAGAGATCCTCCACAGCGTAACCCCAGACTCTCTCCGCCGCTCTGCTGACTTGGCGATAATGTCCGTCCTTGTCCAGGACGCAGATGACGTCCAGAGAGTTGCTCATGATGAGGGAGTTCATCTGCTCGGCGGCCCGACGTTGACGGCGGTTCTCCGCCTCCTGGAGGGCTCGGTCGACTGCGGGAATAAGTCGGGTGAGATTTTGCTTGAGGAGATAATCCTCGGCACCGAGCTGCAAAGTCTCGACGGCCGTCTCCTCGCCGACAGTACCGGATATGATGATGGCGGGGATATCCAGCCCCGATGCCTTCAGTATTTTCAGAGCCGCAAGCCCGCTAAAACGGGGCAGGCTATAGTCTGAGATGAGGATGTCCCAAGGACTACGCTCCAGGGCGGCTCGCATGGACTCGGCGGTGTCGATCCGCTCAAACAGGAGATCGAAGCCGGCATGACGCAAGGTGGCCAATAGCAAATCAGCATCATCCTCGTTGTCCTCGACCAGTAGGAGGCGAATGTTACGTTTCATATCGGAGGCTGGGGAGGAGTTTCATTCAGAAGCAGCCAGTAGATACCGAGCTGGCGCGTAGCCTCGATGAACTGAGTGAAATTCACGGGCTTGCGGACATAGCTGTTGCAGCCCAATTCATAACTCGAGATGAGATCCTGTTCCTCCTTCGATGAGGTCAGGATCACCACCGGCAGCCGCTTGGTACGGGAATCCCCGCGGATGCGGCGCAGAACTTCGAGTCCGTCCACCTTGGGGAGCTTGAGGTCCAGCAGGATGATGGCGGGCATGCTTCTGAGATTCCGCCCCCCGTAAGCTCCGGTGCCGAATAGGTAGTCCAGCGCCTCGACTCCATCGTGGGCGACCACGACTTCGTTGCGGATATTATTTTTCTGGAAGGCCAGCAGGGTCAGCTCTTCGTCATCCGGATTATCTTCAACAAGAAGGATCGATTTGTGGTCCATGTGATTGGGGTGTGGGTAGGGAGAAGTAAAAAGAGGCACCCTGCCCGATGGTGGCCTCGGCCCAGACATCGCCGCCGTGGCGATGAATGATGCGCTGCACAGTCGCCAGGCCGATGCCGGTCCCCGGAAACTCGGAGAGGCTGTGCAGGCGTTGGAAGGGGCCGAAGAGCTTGGCGGCGTACTGCATGTCGAATCCCGCGCCGTCGTCACGGACATGGAAGATGGTCTTATCCGTCTGCTCTTGCATGCCAAACTCAATGCGAGCATTGGTCGTGCGCGAGGTAAATTTCCAGGCGTTATCGAGGAGGTTTTGCAGAACGACGCGGAGAAGCCTGGCGTCCCCATCGGCAAACAGATCGTCGGCAATCAGGATATCGACCTGGCGGTCGGGGTCAGCCTGTCTGAGCGAGGTCAGAATGGCATGGGCCATCTCGCTCATATTGACTCTGACCGGAACCAGCTCATTCCGGGAGACGCGGGAGAGTTTGAGAAGATCGTCGATGAGTTCGCTCATGCGCTCGGTTGCGGAAATGACACGATGAAGGTAGTTCTTCCCTGTCTCATCAAGGGTGTCTTCATAGTTCTCTGCAAGTACACGGCTGAATCCGCCGATGGCACGTAGAGGGGCACGCAGGTCGTGAGAAACGGAGTAGCAAAAGGAATCGAGTTCCTTATTGGCGGTCTGGAGTTCCCGCGTGCGATGTTCGACGCGGGCTTCCAATTCCACATTCATTTTTTGAATGGCCTCCTCGCCCTTCTTGCGCGCAATGAACTGGCCGATCTGGTTGCCGATGGCGGTGAACATATCGAGCATCTTCTGATCCGGCTCGTGCATACTGCGGCCAAGGAAGTCAACCACGCCGATGACCTCGCCTCCGAAGAGGATGGGAAATCCGAGGGCGGAGTGCAGATTGCAGCGCTTGGCGATGGTGGCTCTGAGATATAGGGGATCCAGCGAGATATTCGGAATGAGCAAGGGAGTCTTCCCCGTCCAGACCCGACCGGGTAATCCGATGCTGCGCGGGAAGGTGAAAGAGCGGGTGACGCTGGTGAGCTCGTCCACCGGGAGTGAGGGGAGGTGCCAGAGATCGACGCAGTGCAGGGATTCGTCAGTTTCCTCCACCTCCCAGATGGCGCCGAAGTCCCAGTTCTCCGTGCGGCAGATGGCCTCGATGATACGCGGGGTGGCTTCTTTTAAAGTGCCCGAGTCTGCGAGTACGCGGCTGACGGCTTCTTGGGTGGCGAGGCGATTTTCGGTTTCCTTACGCTCGGTGACATCGTTGCGGATGGCGACGTGTTGTACGAGTTTGCCCTGCTCGTTGAGGAAGGGGACGATGGTGGTATCGACCCAATAGATGCTGCCATCGCTGGCGCGGTTGCGAATCTCGCCTTTCCAAACGAGTCCTTGGCTGATGGTCTTCCAGAGGTTCGCGATGAACTCCTTTGAGTGGTAGCCGGAGTTAATGATGCGATGGTCTGCGCCTATGAGTTCTTCCCGGGTATATTGGGAAATGGCGCAGAACTTATCATTCACGTAGGTGATTTTCCCACTGGGATCGGTGGTGGCGACGATCGCGTGCTGGTCGATGGCATCGCGGAGATTTTGTTCCTCCTTTAGTGAGGCCTGCAGTCGCTGTTCGGAGCGGGCGCGTTCTTCCATTCCGGAATTCAGGAAAAAGAGACCGGTGATGAGTACGGCAAAGCTTAGCAAGGCCTCGATGGGCAGGAGGAGGAAGGTGGTCGTGGCGGCGGTCTCGGCGACTTGTTTGTCGGCGGCCAGGAGGATGTACTCTTCATTCTCCATGTCGCGCAGGAGTTGATGGATTTCCCGGCGAAGCTCGATGCCGTTGCCGGAGCTGATCATGGCGGCAGCGGCCTGAAAGCCACCGTTCTGGCGCGTGGCGATGGTGAGAGATTCCCAATCGAGGCGTTCTTTGAGGAGGGTCTCCAGGTTCTTGATGCGGTTGATTTGCTGCGGATTGTCGCCGGCCAGACTATGGATCTCGTTGATTGCGGTATGGATATTGGAGATTGCCGCGGGTCGTTCACTAAGGAGAGCAGCGTTGCCGGTGATGAGGAAGCCACGTTGACTACTCTCCAAGTTGGCGGCTTCCGAAGTGATGCGATGAAGCTCTTTAATAATCTCCAAGCGATGCAGGACCCATTCGCTGGTGTGGCGGAGTTGATGAGTGTGATTGTAAGCGGTGTGGGCGGCGGAGAGCATGAGCAGCATGCCCAAGGCAAAGCCCGCGCTTGTGGGCAGGTCGATGAACCACTGAAAAGGCTTCATTGAGCAGGCGAGGGCGAACAATCCCAGCCCGAGGATGGTGAAGGCTCCCGCCGTGTGGACGGCCATGCCGGTATAGAGCCAGCTCGCTCCCCCAAGCGAGTCTACGGCGTATCCGATGATGGAAATGATGCCGATGCAAGCGATCGCCACTCCCATGGCTTTGATAATGGGGATTTTGAAACGCAGGGGGGCATTGAGGCGCGCCACCAGGAGGGCGGATCCTGCGAGGATAAAGCAAAGAGCTGTCGAAGGTGCGAAGCGCCCCGGGCGTGAACTGTTTGAGTCATCTTTAAATAGGAGCTCATCAATGCCGAAGTCGTAATCTCCCAAATATTGGATGAGGGTGAGCAAGGAGACGATGATGGCCATGCTGGCCAATGTGATGGCTCCCCATCGGGCACTTTGTTTTTTGCCGAATGCCTGATAAGTGGATAGCGCCAGAGCTCCCCCACAGAAGAGAAAACTCAGGGATGTATTGACCTTCATCGCCACCCAGGAGGGGTGCAGTTTTTTTAAGAATTCGTTGTCCCAGATCCACCCAGAGAGTCCCACTATGGCAATGGCCATGGTCAGGAAAGCGGCTATGCGAGCAGTCGTCACATAAGGGGGGTGGAGAGAGGGTGTCACGCAACCTGTCGCAGCATTCTTCGTGCCGTGTATCCCTTGATAATTGCGCGGGAGTTTCATAGCTAGGGGGGGAGCTAATTTCGACTAACGGCTACAAATTTAGGGTCATTCTTAAGAAAAGACCAAGAAATAATGAGTTCCCCTAACAGGGGTCTTTCTTTGGCATTCAGCGAGTTGTGATACGCCGTGTCTTAATGGAAGGGGGATGAACTCAGGGAGGAGATCAAGGGCTGGAGAGCTTTTGCTGGCGAAGAACACGAAGCCAAAGCTCGGCTTCCTCAGGGATGCCGTGGAGGGAAAGTTGATTGCTGATAAAACTCTCATCCGGTTCCCTTACCTCGTGTTTCGGATCAGAGGGGAGGTGGGGGAGGATGACCCGGGTGAGCATCCAGCAGGCCCAGGCGCGCCAGCGGCGCTGCTCGCGGCGGGGCTCATTCATGCGGTCGGCGAGATGTTGGAAGTGGACGCGGGGGTTGCCGACCAAGGTGTCGGAGGGAGCGTGGCGCAGGATCCAACTCATGGCTTCGTAGGGGAGGGGCCATTGGAGGAGGACGGACTCGTCGCCATGGAGGTCAGCTCCGAGGGCGCGGTCGAGCTTCAGGATGGCCCGGGCGGAAAAGCCGCGCTGCCAGAGGTACTGACCATAGGTGAGAGCGGTGAGGTAGAAGTCGGCATCGCGCGCTGATCCGTGAGCACTGAGGTCATTGGCGTCCATGTGCTCCGGTGGGGTGGGGAGGTAGGGACAGGGCTCGTGGATCGTTTGCATGAATTGCGATAGTCGGCATCGTGAGGCTGGGAGCCTCGCTTAGTGAACGGCTTCCACTTTGAAATTCTTCGACTTGCCCTCGGTGGTGAGTTTGACCAGGCCGCGCTTTTCTGCGGCGAGGAGCAGTTCGTTGAAGGAAGGAAACCCGTGGGCTCTTTCGCTGAAGCCTGGGTTGCGGCGCTTCATGGCCTCCTTGAGCATCGATCCCCAGATGGCGTCCTTGCCGCGTTCCTCTTCCAGAGCGGCGAGGGTGGTGACGAGCTGATCCAGAGCTTCCTCCTGGGAGGGGCCTTCATGCGGAGGCTTGGCGGCGACTTCTGTCTTGGCGGCCTGCGGGGGCTGGATCTTCCTGGGGGGCGTTTTTTTACGAGCCAAGTCGTCGTAGTAGAGGAACTCCTTGCAGCTCTTGATGAAGAGATCCGAGCTGGATTTTTTCACACCGACCCCCACGACGGTCTTGGCGTTTTCGCGGAGTTTGCCAACGAGGGGGGAGAAGTCCGAGTCGCCGCTGATGATGATAAAGGTGTCGAGGTGTGGTTTGGTGTAGCAGAGGTCCAGGGCATCGACGACCATACGGATGTCGGCGGAGTTCTTACCCGACTGGCGGAGGTGGGGGATCTCGATGAGTTCAAAGCCCTCTTCGTGGAGGTCTTTGCGGAAGTCCTTGTACCGCTCAAAGTCGCAGTAGGCCTTCTTGACGAGGATGTCCCCCCGCACGAGCAAACGCTCGAGGACGAGCTTGATATTAAAGCGGGGAAACTGAGCCTGCTCCGCGCCGAGCACCAAGTTCTCAAGATCCAAATACACCGCCATGGTGGCGCCCTGCTCCGGTCCGGTCGGATTCATGGGCGAGACGCTATCAGCAAATAACGGCAAGGGCGACCATCATCTGATCGTGCCTGAGGGGAATTAATACAGAGGGGCTGACGCGAGGGCTAGTGGTAGCCCTTGAAAAAACTATGGGCGTGCGAGAGACGGGAGTGACCGCCGGAGATGTCTTTCAGGTCGGAGTCTTCCAGGGAATCCATCTCGCGCAAAACGCGGGGGATCACGATGAAAAAGGAGCTTGGCTCCTCCTCAAGGACGCGGATTTTCACTTCAGGCCCGACGGGCAAGCCGAGTTGCCGGAGCAGGGGCGCGGGATCGGAGAGGAGTTCCTTGCGGAATTCCGGCTCCACCATGGCCCTTTCGATCAAGTAGTCCTCGATCTCACGACGGGTCATCTCGTTGAAATCAGGAAGGTTTTCAGAGTTCATAGATAAGTCTCTATCTATCCCTAGTATAGTTGGGGAACAATTGCGATTGGATAAACGGTAGTGAGGAGTGTGATGAGCGGTGGTTTCAGGCTTTTTCCCCAAAAAGGAGGTGTCGGACCTCGGAGAGGCAGCGGCGGCTGACGGGGACGAGTTCCTCGATATTATCCATACGGAGGGCGGTGCCTTGTGCGGTCTCCTCCAAGCCTTTAACCATGGCGGAGTGGACAAGGGTGTTGCGATGAACCCGGAGGAAGGGGGGCATGGGGAGGAGTTTTTCCCATTTGGCCAGAGAGCGCAGGACGATCTCACTGCCACCGCTGGCCAGGGCGACGCGGGTGTAGTTGCCAAAGGCCTGGATCACGGCGATCTCATCCAGTGAAGCGCCCCGGCGGCCGCGCTCAAAGGGGATGAGGAGCTTATTCTGGGTGGAGGGCGTCGGGGTCGGTCTCGTCCATTCGATGCGTAGCATGCGGCGAATAGTCTCGCTCAAACGGGCAGCGGCCAGAGGCTTCAGGAGAAAGTCAAGGGCGTCCATCTCGAAAGCCTGCAGGGCATCTGCGGCGTTCTTGGTCAGAAAGACGAGGCGGACGGAGGAGGGGACCAGGGAGCATTCCTCCAGAATGCGTGATCCGGCGATCTCGGATTCCAAGAAAAGGACGTCGGCTTGCTTGGTGGCGATGAGTTCCAAGGCGCTCTTGAAGGTGTCGGCCTCGCCAACAAGGTCCAACGCGGGATGTCGGCGGAGGAGATTGCGGAAATGGGCCCGGTCATCCGCATTGTCATCGAGCAACACGACGCGAAAGCGCTGAATGGAGGTTTCGCCAGTGGAGGCCGAGGGTGTGGTTTCCTTCACGAGGTGTTTTTTATTAGCGGTGGACGTTTGGGTGAAGTCTAATTCCCTTTTAATGTGCTCTTGCTTCCCGGAGCAACCTTTTGTGACGGAGCTAGACGAATGCCATGTTTTGGTCGAGTTTCCAGAAATGTCTTCCTACGGATTCACAACGCCCATCGGAACCTGCGCTGTGTCCTGGCAGAATGAAGAGATCACCGGCTTTCAGTTGCCACCCGTCGAAGTGGTGTCGGACGAGGCTCCCGCTTGGATCACACAAGTCATGGAGCGTGTGCAGAGGCACCTGAGAGGTGACTTGCAGGACTTCTCGGATCTACCGTTTGCGTGGAATGCGGTCTCGGAATTCCAACAAAAAATTTACATGGCCGCGCTCAGGGTGAAAGCGGGAGAGGTGCAGAGTTACGGGCGACTTTGCGCGGTGGCGGGATTCCCGGCCTCATCCGCACGGGCGGCAGGCACGGCGTTGGGTCAGAACCCGTGGCCGCTTCTCGTTCCGTGTCATCGATTTGTGGGGGCGAATGGAAAGATGGTGGGATTTTCCGCTCCCGGAGGCATTCAGACCAAGTTGCGGCTGCTTGTTCTTGAGGGGAGTGAAATGTTTCCCGAGTAGTTTTGCCGTGTCGGCAAACTGAGGTTTACTCATCGTTGATCTCCGTACGCGTCGTGCTAGTCTCGGCTCACCATGCCTGATCAACCCGCCTCTCCCAACGAACCTTCTCCGCTTGAGATCGACCTGGCTGGCGGGTTTTTACCCGCATGGGCCCGGGAACAAACCACCCAGAGTAAAAAAGATGTCGAGCGCTTCACCCGGATGGCTGAGCGCGATGAAGCGCGTGGGGATAAGCGGCCCATGCGACGCGGCAATGATCGCGGAGACCGTCGTCCGAGACGGGATGGCGACCGTCCGCGCTCCGGAGGCCCCCAGCGCGAAGATCGTGAGCGCCGTGTGGAGAGAGAGTTCGTTCAACCGCTTGCCGGGTGGAAAGTCCGTATCCTGCCCGATCCGCGAGGCGTGGAGGGACTGGCTCGTCAGCTCAAGCAGTCGGCCAAGGCTTATCCCCTCTTTGAACTCGCGATGCTCGTCATCGAGAAACCCGAGCGTTTCCTGGCGGAACTCAGCCGCGAGGGAGAGTCCTCACCAGAGCTTTTCCAATGCGAAGCGGACGGTAGTCTGTGGACTTCCGAGCGCGACGGAGTGGCGCATGTGCTCAAGCAGCGTCTGGACGCTTATTACCGGCGGGAAACCATCACCGTGGAAGCTCCCAAGGGAGTCTTCCCCTTTATCGCCGTGTGCGGTATGAGTGGGGAGTTGCTTGGGCCGCCCAATCATCACGATTATCAGCCCCGTCTGGCTCGTCTGCATGCGGAGAAGTTTGCCAATGTTTCTTTCGAGAGCTTCAAGAGCCGTGTGCGCATGGCACGGGACGAGGAGACGATCCAGAAATGGAAGGATGCCCAGAGCGTGAAGGAAGTTTTTTATCCCCTCGAAGTTGCAGAAGGTGAGGAGGCTCCTCGCCTGGATTCCCAAGCGGACCTGGAGCGACATTTCCGGACCCATCTGGCTGGCAAGTCCGTGCGTAAGATCGAGCGGAAGGTCTCCGTTCCCGGACTGGCAGCGGTCTCCGCATCGACGTCGGCGGTGCGCCAGTTGGTGCGCAAGCAGGTGGCTGAGTTGCGTCGTTTCCCTTTGTCTCTCGCTCACATCCTGGGACAGGCTTTGACCGGGAAGGGACTTCAGATTTTCAAGGCCCACGAGAATATCACCTACGTCTCGCTCGCGCGTCCACATTACCTCGACCGTGAAGCAACGCCGGTCGCGGATGGCGTGGGTGCCATTCTCATCTATCTGCAGGAGCATCCGAAGGAATCCCGGGCGGACCAATGGAAGGGACTACTTGCCCAGCGTGCCATACCCGAGGGCGGCACGGAAGCCGCGCGGGATGCTGCCGTGCTGAGCGATCTCTCCTGGCTCCTCCATCAGGGCTACGTGGTGGACTATGCCCGCCGCGGGCTGGAAGTGGTGAAGCGGCAGGCCCGTCCTCCTAAGGGCGAACCCGGCAAGGGTTCGGTCGCAGCAGATTCGCGATAAGACCGGTCCAGCCCGTCTGGTGCGAGGCTCCGACGCCCCGCCCAGTATCGCCGTGGAAGTATTCGTAGAAGAGGACCAGTCCCTGAAAATGGGGATTGGTCTGCATGGTCTCGCAGTGGTTGTAAACCGCGCGGCGACCATTTTCACTGAGGAAAATGCGGGTGAGTCGGCGGGAAACTTCCTGGGCGGCCTCTTGGAGAGAGACCATGTTTTTCGAGCCCGTCGGACATTCGATTTTGAAATCATCGCCGTAGTAGCTGTGAAACTTTTGCAGGGATTCGATCAACAGGTAGTTTATCGGCATCCAGATCGGGCCGCGCCAGTTTGAGTTACCGCCGAAGAGGCCCGAGTCGGATTCCGCAGGCTGGTATTCCACTGTGAGCGGATCGCCGTAGCAGCCGAAGACGTAGGGATGCTCCGCATGTTGACGGGAGATGCCACGGATGCCGTAGCCGGAGAGAAACTCCGTCTCATCCAGCATGCGGCGCAGGAGGCATTTCATGCGGTGACCGCGCAGCAGGGAGAGCAGGTGACGTTCGTTATGACCGCACTCATCCCAGCGGGAGACGAGCTTCGCCAGATCGGGACGATCCGTGAGAAACCAGCGCAGGCGCTTGGTGAATTCCGGGACCTGATCGAGCAATTCCTTTTCCAGCACCTCCACGGCGCAGAGGGGGATCAGGCCGACAAGGGAGCGCACCTTCAACGGGATGAGGTCTCCATCGGTCGTATTCAGCACATCGTAGTAAAACTCATCTTCCTCGTCCCAGAGGCCGATGCCAGCCTCGCCCATGTTGTTCATCGCGTCGGCGATGTGGAGGAAGTGCTCAAAGAACTTCGAGGCGATGTCCTCGTACACGGGATTGTGCAGAGCCAGCTCCAAGGCGATGCGCATGAGATTCAGGCTATACATGGCCATCCAGCTCGTGCCATCAGCCTGATTGATGAAGCCTCCTCCGGGGAGCGGTTTGCTGCGGTCAAAGACGCCGATGTTGTCCAAGCCGAGGAAGCCGCCTTGGAAGATATTCCTGCCCTGAGCGTCCTTGCGATTCACCCACCAGGTGAAATTCAGCATCAATTTATGAAACACCCGCTCAAGGAAGGGGATGTCTCCCTTGCCTCCATTGTGAGAACGGTCGATCTGGAAAACTCGCCATGTGGCCCAGGCGTGGACGGGGGGATTCACGTCGCTGAATTCCCATTCGTAAGCCGGGAACTGGCCATTCGGATGCATGTACCATTCCCTGGTGATGAGGAGGAGTTGCTCCTTGGCAAACTCGCTGTCCACCAAGGCAAAGGGGATGGTGTGGAAGGCCAGATCCCATGCCGCGTACCAAGGGTATTCCCATTTGTCCGGCATGGAGACGATGTCGGCGTTGTTGAGATGCTGCCAGCCGACATTGCGACCAGAACGGCGGATCGCGGGAGGAGGTGGCTGTGCGGGATCTCCCTTCAGCCAGTCATGGACGTCGTAAAGGTAGTACTGCTTGCTCCAGATCATGCCGGCGAGGGCCTGGCGCTGGACTAGCTCGGCGTCCGGACAATTCAGGTCTTTTTGCAGGGGGTGGTAAAAGGCATCGGCTTCACGACGGCGAGCCTCCACGGTCTGGTCAAATTTTTCCCATGGCTCTTCGCCGGCCGGGAGCAAGGCGAGGCGGAGCTGGCAAGACTCTCCCGGTGCGAGGGGGCGGGAAAAGTGGGGCGCGGCTTTGGTGCCGATCTGGTCGGGGTTGACCGCGTCGGTCTGGCCATCGACCACATAGTCATGGAAGGCGTCCTTGAAGTACCCCTTTTCCTGAGTGCCGAAAAGGCGGGGAGCATTGGTTTCATTCTCGGTGAAGAGCCACTCTCCGGCACCATCCGCATGGAAATGAAGCTCGCCCAATTTTTCGTGCAAGGCCCGGGCGTGATGAGGGGCAATCTTTTCGATTACGGGCTTTGTGGAATCCTCTTTCCAAGACCAGGTGTTACGAAACCAAAGCTGGGGCAGGACGTGAATGGGAGCGGACGCGGGGCCGCGATTGTGAATGGTGATGAGCAGGTAAACGCCATCGGGGTGAGGCTTGGCGTATTCCACAAAGACATCGAAATAACGATCCTCGGAAAAGACACCCGTATCGAGGATCTCGTATTCCAACTCCTCCTTGCTCCGGGCACTCCCCGACTTGAGCAGGGCCTCGTACGGGTAGGCCGCTTGAGGATACTTGTAGAGCATCTTCAGGTACGAGTGTGAGGGCGTGGCGTCCAGATAGTAGTAGAGCTCCTTCACGTCCTCGCCGTGATTGCCCTCGGCATTGGTGAGGCCGAAAAGACGCTCTTTGAGAATGGAGTCCTGTTCGTTCCAGAGTGCCAATCCCAAGCATAAGCGCTGGCGCCAATCACTGAATCCGGCGATGCCATCCTCGCCCCAGCGGTAGGCGCGGCTGCGAGCCTGGTCGTGAGGGAAGTAGGCCCAGGCATCGCCCTTTGCGCTGTAGTCCTCGCGCACCGTCCCCCATTGTCTCTCGCTGAGATAGGGACCCCAACGCCTCCAGAGACCTTTGGCTCCCTTGTAGGCTTTTTGCTCGGCCATGCGTTGCTTCTCGGCCGGGGGATCGATCGCGGGGGTGCTCATAGTTGGAGGTGTCCAGTGCTTCAGGTTGCTCGCGGAATCCGCTTTGTGCCTTGCTTCATTTTGTCTCCCAAAGTCCTGAGGTCAAGGCCCCGTCGTCCTGAACCTTCGTGACAAAGCCTGTGGTGTGGAGGCGTAAACGCTTGCCTCTTGCGACTGGCTCTCTAAAAACATGTCCCACCAAGATAGGGAGGGATTGCAGTGACCTCTCGCTGACAGTTTCACACATTCTGTAAGACAGCCTATGCCACACGATATCTCACTGATTTCCACGATTGCGGTCAGTCTAGTCCTCGCCTTTGTCTTCGGTTTCATTGCGAGCCGATTGAAGCTGCCGCCTCTTGTGGGGTATCTGGTCGCCGGTATCGTGGCAAATCACCTGCCCGGGTTTGAGCCCGATCAGGATTTGTCAAATCAGTTGGCCGAGATTGGCGTGATGCTTCTTATGTTTGGCGTGGGGCTCCATTTCTCCATGGCCGATCTTCTGGCGGTGAGACGCATTGCCATTCCGGGAGCGATTGGCCAAATCGTTTTAGCCACGGCGATTGGGACGGGCATGATGATGCTCTGGGGATGGAACTTCGGGCACGGTCTGGTCCTGGGACTTAGTTTGTCCGTGGCGAGTACGGTGGTCTTGTTGAAGGCACTTGAAGAGCGGAATGCGACTTCATCACCGAACGGGCGAATCGCTGTCGGATGGCTCATCGTCGAGGATCTGGCCATGGTGCTGGCGCTAGTGTTGCTGCCTGCGATGGCTGGTGCGCTTGGTGGTCATGCGGGAGATGCGGCGCACGCTCCCACGCAGGGCATTTTCATGACCCTGGTCATCACTTTGGTAAAGGTGGGCGCCTTTGTCGCCATAGCATTGCTGATCGGGCCCCGTGTGATGCCATGGCTGCTACGGCAGGTGGCCCGGACGGGATCCCGCGAACTCTTTACTCTCTGCGTGCTGGCTGCGGCGCTCGGTATTGCCTTTGGCGCTGCCAAGCTATTTGGCGTCTCTTTTGCCTTGGGGGCTTTCTTTGCCGGCATGGTGCTGAATGAGTCGAGTCTCAGCCATAAGGCGGCATCGAACTCCCTGCCTTTGCAGGATGCCTTTGCCGTGTTGTTCTTTGTTTCGGTGGGCATGCTGTTTGACCCCTCGATCATCATGAGGGAGCCGCTGATGGTCGTTGCCGTCCTGGCCTTGATCATGATTGGGAAGTCGCTGGTGGCGTTTGGCATTGTCATGCTGCTGGGGTATCCGCTCAGCACGGGATTGACGGTGTCGGCCTCGCTGTCGCAGATCGGTGAGTTTTCCTTCATTCTCGCTGGGCTCGGGATCAGCTATGGTCTGATGGATTCCGATGGGCTGAATCTCATTTTGGCGGGAGCTTTGCTCTCGATCACTCTCAACCCCGTGTCCTTCGCCGTCTCGGATCTGCTCTGCAAATGGATCAAGAAGCACCCTGGCCTCTATCAGAAGCTGGAGCTTTCCCGGATGAAGCACTTCGACCTGCTTCAGGGCGAATTGGAAGCTGCGCGTCTCAAGGCCGAGGAGCGTGCTGCGGCGCACAAGACCTTCACTCCCGAGGAATTGGTCGATCGGTTTCCGCTCTTCTGCGAACTCACCCCCGAGCAGCGCGAAGTCCTGCTCCTGCATTTCCATCCCGAGTCGGCTGATCCGGGGCAGAAAATCATTCGGGCCGGAGATCAGGCGGACAAGGTGTACTTCATCTCCTCCGGTGAGGTCGAAGTCGTCGTCGGTGGGCGTCGGATCAAGCTTGGTGCCGGGGAGTTCTTTGGCGAGATGGCCATCATCAGCGGCCAGCCCCGCTCAGCGGATGTCATCGCCATCGACTACAGCAAGTTTGCGACCCTGTCGTTGCGTGACTTCCGTCAGTTCCTCAAGCGCTACCCCGGCATCCGCACTCAGATCGCGGCGCTGGCCGAGCAGCGTGGGGAAATGAATCGCAACGTCCTCGAAGACGAAACGGAGACCCCTGCTTGAGATGAAATGGTTGATCAAAGAGTGGCCGTACGCAGCACTATTTGCTGCCGTGCTATTGCTTCTTTTGACGCCGTTTATTCTCGCGCTTGGATGGCCGCTGGCCCTCATCTATCTGCAATTGCCGGCTTACATGCTGCATCAATTTGAGGAGCATGATCGGGATCGCTTCCGTCTATTTGCAAATCAGTTGATCGGACATGGGCGCGAGGCCTTCACGCCGCTCGCCATCTTTGTGATCAATTCCGCCGGGGTCTGGGGCATTGATTTGCTGGCGCTGTACCTCGCGTATTTTGTCGATCTGTCCTTCGGGCTCATAGCGATCTATCTACCTCTGGTCAATGCCTTCACCCATATCGTGGTGGCTGTCGCGCTTCGTCGGTACAATCCCGGCTTGTGGACAGCCCTTGGCATTTTCATCCCTCTTGGCATTTGGTCGCTGGTGGTCGTTTCAAGCGCCAGCGGGGCAGGATGGGGTGCGCAAGCGCTCTCCCTCGGCGGAGCCATACTCATCCATATGATGATCATGGGGTATGTCCGGTTGCGGTTGCGCCGGTTGGCGTAGATCCGCAGGTTTTCGGGAGAAGTATTAGGATACCATGCGTGCAAGAGTTGCCGCATCGACAGGCTTGCAGGAGCGGTATCCCTCGCCTTGCTCGGGAATGCTGGCGAGGAAGGTACTTCTTTCCGCCTCGGAGGCTAGGTCCAGACCAATGAGGGCGCGTCCGATGCGCTCGCCGGATTGGTGGTAGTTGAAGTAGCAAATGCTCGCCCGGCCTCGGATGAGCTTGTCTAGGAAGTCATGGAGAGCGCCCGGGCGTTCGTAGAAATCCAGCCTGAGGAAGACCGGGTAATGCAGGAGGTCGCTTCGTAGCGGGATGGCTCGGAAGGCGACATCGGTCGCACCAGTGACATCCTGCCAGGCGTATCCTTGTGCCTCCAAGCGCGAGGGGATCGCCTCCAAGACGGAGGTGCTTTCCGCGCCGAGAGTGAAAATGGGCCATGCCTCATCCTGATGTTGGGTGCCGTATTGAAAGTCCGTGATATTCAGTCCCTCGAAACAGGAGTCGAGAAGCTGAAGCATGGCACCCGGTCGCTCCGGGATATGGACGCGGAGAGTGCGGGTGGCGGTGGTCGAAGCGCCGGCGGATTGGGCGATGAGGCCGATTTGGAGAAAGTCGATATTGGCTCCCGATATAACGATGAGGACGCGCTGGCCCGCGAGTGCAGCGCGCCGCTTGAGGACGGCGGCCAGCCCCATGGCTCCCGAGGGCTCGGAAATACAACGCAGTGATTCCCAGAGAATGCGGATCGCGGCGCTGACTTCCGCATTCGTGACCGTCACCACGTCGTCGAGGGTCTCCTGGCAGATCGCGAAGGGAAACTCTCCGGCTTTGCGAACAGCGGTGCCGTCACAAAAGATGTCCACTTCCTGAAGCTCCGTCGGGTGGCCTGCATGGAGCGCGGCTTTCATGGAAGCCTGATCAATGCCCTCCACGCCGATCGCCTTCATTTCCGGCCAATAGGTTTTGAGCCAGTTCGCCGTGGCTGCCGCCATGCCGCCTCCGCCGATTTGTAAAAAAGCGGCATCAAAGGGGCCGTGGCCTGAGAGGACCACCTCGTCCGCGAGTGTGCCCTGTCCCGCCATCACCCGCAGATCGTCGTAGGCGTGAATATAGACGGCATGAGTCGAGGCGGCGTCTGCCTTGGCCTTTGTGACGGCTTCGTCATAGCTATCGCCGGTGAGGATGATCTCCGCGTATTTCCCGCCATGCTGACGGACGGCGTTTTGCTTCACCTTCGGAGTCGAGCGGGGCATGTAGATGCGAGCCTCGATGCCAAGCTGCTTCGCGGCTAGAGCCACGCCCTGTGCATGATTCCCTGCCGAGGCGGTGACGACGCCTCTCTCCGCTTCCTCGGGGGTCAGCACGGACATGCGGTTGCAGGCTCCCCGCCATTTGTAGGACTTAACCGGCGAGAGATCCTCGCGCTTGACCCAGATCTCCGGGCCAGGGTCGGAGCCCGGCAGATGCAGGCGCTCCATGGGAGTGGCTTGTCCGAAGCGGTACACGCGCTCGCGCGCAAAAAGTATTTCCTGCCGGAGTTGGCGGTCCAGCGGCAGATTGTGGCGTTCCATTGCCATGGACTAAAACCTGCCCTCGGAAGGGTGACAAGCCTCGCTTGCGGGATCTAGGAATGATTGAACGAACTGAGCGCGACGTATGTTCCTTTGAACTGAAGGGCGGTCAGCCCCTTGTCCTCCACGACGACTTCCAGATCGATCCTGGCCTTGCCCATGCTCTGGTACTCCTGGCGAAACCTTTCCAAGTCGCTTGCGGCGGGTTGTCGGCAGATGGCGCGGATGTCTCCGCGGACGGGACGGCGAAACTTGATGACGCTGTCCCGAATGACGACATGGGCTTCCTGATTTCCCAGTTCCAGCCAGATGAGGGAATATCCCGCTAGGGTCGCGATGGCGCTCAAGCTGCCACCGAAGGCTGTGCCGAGATGGTTGTGATTCGGCTCCAGCGGGGCGGTGATGATGATGCCCTCGGAGGAATAGGACTCCACTCGGACGCCCATGGCTGCGGTCAGGGGAATGGTCCGATGTAGAAACTGATCAATGGCGAGGAGTTCGTCCTGACTGTGCATGCTTCTCGTTAATCGCAGCTCGGCGGGGATGCAATCGTTCCCGGACTGGCTTTTTGGCTACGCGGGCTTCAGTATTTCGCGCTTCATGAAAATCGGCGTTGTCGGAGGAGGGCCTGCGGGGTTGCGAGCGGCAGAGGTGGCGGCTGCTCTGGGGGCAGTGGTGACGCTCTTTGACGCCAAGCCTTCTGTGGGGCGCAAGTTCCTCGTCGCCGGGCGTGGTGGGCTGAACATTACCAAATCCGAGCCACTGACGGAATTTACCCAGCGGTATATCGGGCCGGACATGCCGTCGGAAATCTGGCCTTCGCTGATAGCGGAGTTTTCCCCGGAATCGTTGCGGGCATGGGCGCAGGAGTTAGGGGTGGAGACTTTTGTGGCCTCGACGGGGCGGGTCTATCCTCGTGAGATGAAGGCCGCGCCATTGCTGAGAGCGTGGGTGCAGCGTCTTCGCAGCCTGGGGGTGCACTTTGCCATGCATCATCGGTGGTTGCGCTTTCTCCCCGGTGAGGGCGTGAAAATGGAGATGACGACGCCTGCCGGTGAGGTGGTTTCGGAATGGGATGCAGTGATTCTGGCATTTGGTGGTGGGTCTTGGCCGGGGACTGGTTCTGATGGAGGCTGGATCGAGGGGCTGCGGGGTAGCGGTGTCGAGGTGGCTGGGCTTCAGCCGGCGAATTGCGGTTGGGAGGTTGTCTGGCCCGGGGAACTTCTGGCCTTGGTCGAGGGATTGCCTCTGAAAAATGTCACAGCCAATGCTGGCGGGCAGACAGCGAAGGGCGAGCTCATGATCACTCGCTATGGACTTGAGGGGGGCGTGATCTATCAACTGGGATCGGCCCTGCGTGCCATGGAGAATCCGCGTATCACCATTGATTTCAAGCCGGGTGTTTCTGAGCAGGATCTCCTGCGCAAACTCGGCCCTGTGCGTCGGAACTTCCTGCCGGAAGTCTGTGCCCGGTGGAGACTAGGCGAGGCGGTGGCGGCGTTGCTTCGCTTTTATCCTCCTGCCGATGCAAATGCGACCGGCGAGACTTGGGCTCATCACGTGAAAAACTTTCCCCTGACTTTGCAGGGGCCGCGACCCATCGATGAGGCGATCTCCTCAGCCGGGGGCGTCCGTTGGCACGAATTGAACTCGGAACTGATGCTCTGCAAGCTCCCCGGTGTTTTTTGCGCGGGAGAGATGATCGACTGGGAAGCTCCGACGGGAGGATACCTCATGCAGGGGTGTTTTGCCTCCGGGACGCATGTCGGTCGGGCTGCTGTCGCGTGGACCCGGCGGAGAGGCGAGGTCTAGTCGTTGGGCTTTGGGGTGGGAGTCGGGCTGGCAGCTTCATCGCGGCGGATGGCCAGCGGGGTGCCTGGTGTGCTGGCGTAGAAGACGATGATTTCCACATCTTCATCGCCTTCGTTGCGTCCGGTGTGCCATTTGTCCACGAGTTCGACGAGAGTATCTCCGGCCTTGAGCTTCAGTTCCTTGCCCTCCTCGGTGCGGACGGTGAGATGGCCTTTGGTGACATATCCCGCATTGATGCTGGGGTGCTTGTGCCAAGGGAGCTCGGATTTGGCGGGGATGGTGAATTTCACGATATTGATCTCCGCGGGCTTGGTGGGATAGGCGGGGAGGGGAGTGCCGTCCCACATTTCGCGCGTCTTGACCAGGAGATCGGCTTTCGGTCCCGGTGCGGTGGTGGGTTCCTTGGCGATGGCAGGCAGGGTTGTGGCCAGAGCCACCAGCAGGAGAAGGGAAAGTTTCATGCCGTACTTTTGCAGAGAATGCCGGCATATCCAGCCCGGGGTTGCTGGAAGGGCGGATTTGAGGGGGACAATCCGCCGCCAATCTTTCGCAAGGCGGCGCGAGCGGCCTGAGGCGGAATGCACTAGCCTGCGTGGCGAAATGGAGCACGACGATCCGCATATCCCCTCGTACGAGAAGAACTGCCAACGGAGCTCAACGAACTGGGATGAGCGAACGCGACGGTTGCTCCATGGCATCGATGCCACGAATGTCTGCACGCATGGCGGAGACCTGAGAATCAAGCTCTGGAGTGAGTGGGCACAGATGCTCAATACACTGGGAGGTGCCGGAGAGCTCCTGGCCATCACGGGGAATGACTGCGCAGTGCTCGGGCATACGCGGGTCTATCCGGAGCTGGAGTTTTGCCAGAGCTTCCGACATGCGCATAGCACGGATGGGGCTTTCGATTTCGAATTCGTCCCTTGGGCCTCGGCAGCGGCTGTCGCGAAAACGCAGGGGGATGCCAGCCGGTGGATGCTGGAGTTCCGCGATATCTCGGGCGCGGTGATTCACAAGATCTGCCTGACGGAGCGCTCGCAATTTGGGCCCTTCGCCGAATGGGTGCAGTACCATCAGGAAGTGCCTCAGGCTCCGCGCCCGGCCAGTCCCGTCCCGCCGTCGCGCTGGCGGACGATCCAGCAAAGACACTGGTTTGATTACGAAGAAGTCGAGTGTGCACGACCGGATGCCGTGGTGTCGTTGCTCAAGGCGGCTATGGAGGAAGATATTCCCGTCAATGTGGTGGTCGGCAATGAGGGGGTGGTACAGGCGGCGGACTTCATCCCGCGCAAGATCCAGCCTTTCGATGCGTGGACGTTTATCAGTGATGATGTGGTCGGTCTGCATCTCCATGCTGATGCGCTGGTAGATACCATCGTGCACCACGCTCCTGGCAATGGAGATACCGAGCCCTTTCCCACGCTGAAGTGCTTTGATGATCACGGAAGCTTACGACTGGCCATCACGGCCCCAACTTATGGCGCTGTGCCGTATTGGTCGCAATTTTTGACATCCACCGTTTTATCATGAAGACACCTATTACGATTCTCTACACCGGCTCCGATGGAGCTTCCGCCGAGCCTGCACGGAATCTCGCGACGCGCCTGGCGACCGAGGGGCATGAAGTGGTCGGGATCGACCTTGCGCGCTATGTGGCCAGCGACATTCTCGGCGAGGATGTCGTGCTCTTCTGCATTGGCAATCCCGCAGAGGACGAGGCGGACGCGCTGAGGGAGTTTCTTGATTTTCTCGATTCGCTGGAGCCGGGCGAACTTTGCCGCCTGCGGTATTCCGTCCTGTGTCTTCCGTCCAATGATGCGGTGCTCGGTCCCCCGTGGGGACGAAGGGTGGATCAGGTGCTGGAGGAGCTTGGGGCCGCGCGGATTGTTTCGCGGGTGCAATGCGACTTTCTCGCGGGCACTGAGTATTTCTCATGGGCGCGGAGTGTTTCCAAGGCGCTTGTCTTTTTTCGACGGACTGCCTCCGTGAGAGTGCCGGTCGAAATCTAGATTTACCGCAAGAATTTTTCAGGCGATGACAAACGGGCCGGGGTATGTGATTTCATGTGCCCCGGCCCAACGCGCAGAGGGTAGTTAGCGCAGGATTTTTATGAAAAAGTCACACAATATGGAGCAGAGGCCGGAGATTCCTTTGCCTCGGGGGGAGTCCATCCCCGTTCCCGATGCCGCGCCGATCCGTCGGCCATCCTGGTGGAAATTCTTCGGACCGGGATTCATCATCAGTATCGGGTACTTCGATCCGGGAAACTGGGCGACCGACCTGCAGGCCGGGAGTCAGTTTGGGTATTCCCTTCTCTGGGTGCTCTCACTGAGTTGCCTGATCGGAGCTTTTGCGCAGAATCTGTGTGCGAAGCTCGGTATTGCCACGGGTAAGGACCTCGCCATGCACTGCCGGGACCGCTATCCGGGGTGGCTGTCGAAGATTCTCTTCGGCTCGGCGGTGATCTCGATGATGGCCACCGATCTGGCGGAGATCATTGGTGTGGCGGTGGCGCTCAATCTTCTCTTCGGTACGCCGCTGCTTGTGGGTGCCCTCATCACCACCGTGGATGTGTTTTTAATCCTCCTGCTCAATCGCTGGAGCTTCCGGGCGATCGAAACGATTTTCCTGACGGTGCTGACTACGGTGAGCGGCATCTACATCGCCGAGATGCTCATGAGTCATCCCGACTTTGCACTGGTGGCGGTGGACAGCGTGGTGCCGGACAATACGATCATCGCCTCGCCAGCGGCTCTATTCATTGCCATCGGTATCGTGGGCGCGACCATCATGCCGCACAACCTCTACCTGCATTCGAGTCTTATCATTACGAGGCTGAAGGAGAATCTGGTGCCCCCGCAGAGACTCTACCGGTGGTCCCTGCTGGATACGAATATCTCGCTGACGGCGGCGTGGTTTATCAACGCGGCGATCCTGGTGGTGGCGGCTGCTGTTTTCCATCCGATCTTCCTGGAAAATGGGACGATCGTGGATTCGTTTCAGGATGCCTACAAGACGCTGGTGCCCATTCTCAGCCAAGGGGCGGGGCTGATCTTTGCCATCGCGCTGCTCTGCTCGGGAGTCGCGTCCTCGACCTCGGCGACGCTGGCGGGGCAGATCGTCTTTGAGGGCTTCCTCAAAATTCAGCATGCGAATCTGTTTCTCATTCGCCTCGGGACTCGGATGGTGACGATGGCGCCTGCGGTGGTTGCGATCCTGCTTCACGCGCAGCCCGTCTCGATCCTGGTGTGGAGTCAGGTGGTGCTCTCGCTCCAACTTCCCTTTGCCTTGATCCCGCTGATGCGGCTGACGGGAGATCGCAGGCTCATGGGAGCATTTGCGAATCGAGCCTGGCTGAAGTGGGTGATGTGGCCGGCGACCATTGTTCTCCTGGTGCTGAATATCATCATGCTCGGCCAGACCTTCGGCTGGATACCGGGGAGCTAAGCGTCAGGTCCCCTTCGTATTGCCGAAGAGGTCGATGTGGAGTCGGGGGCAGAGGCGGAAGCCTCGTTCCTTGCAAAGCTCCACGAGGAGTTGCTGGCTCTGGTGGAGCTTGGCCGCGTCGGTGCCCTCAGGCATCAGGAAGACCTGCTCGGGAGGAATGTCGCCGAGAGTGGCGAGCAAGGCGTCGATCTCGGCGAGGTCTTCCCGGCGGGAAATCACGAATTTCAGCTGATAGGGGTAGGCAGAAATCCACTCTTTTAAAATTTCCGGCTGGAGGCGGAGTTGCTCATGTCGCTCGATCCAGGCCGAGTCGATCTGCCCGGGAGATGGGGTGGAGTGGGAGAGTTTCGGGCTGAGGGAGGCGAGGTCGCAGGGAATGCCGTTGGGAGAAACGGTGCCTGCGGTCTCGATCGTGATATGCTTTCCTTGCGCTTTGAGCCCGGTGGCGAGGGCGGGCAGATCCTTGGCGATCATGGGCTCTCCTCCGGTCAGGACCACGTGGCGGGCAGGGTATTGAGCGATTTGGTTAAGTAGCTCGGGAACAGGGATTTGATCTCCCTCTGGTTTCCAGGACGCGTAGGGGGTATCGCACCAGGTACAGCGCAGGTTGCAACCGGAAGTGCGCACGAAGACGGAGGGCACGCCGGTGAGGCTGCCTTCGCCTTGGAGGGAATAAAATACTTCCGAGATAAACATGAGACAGCAGGTACTTTGGCAGAGGAAATCGCGTTCGCCGATGGGGAAAATGACCGGATTCAGGGCAGAGGGCCTATTCAGACGATTTTATTTTTCATAAAAAACTGAAGGAAAGCTGTTTGTGGTGCCTTTTTGACCCGCGGATACCGCCGTGGGGGGAATGAGGGTTGACTTAGCCCCCCTGCCAGCTACCCTCAACTTCCCATAAATCGGAAAGTAGGTGACAATTTTATGCCAGAAGTAGTCGTTCGCAAAGGAGAACCAATCGATCGCGCCCTCAAGCGCCTCAAATCCAAACTCGATACCGAGGGTATCCTCGACGAGGTACGCAGGCTCCGTGCTTTTGAGACGCCGGTACAGCGCTCTCGCCGCAAGGCGAAGAACAACGCCAAGCGTGCCAAAATGAAAATCCGGTTCCACTTCAGCCTTCCCTGAGGCTTTTGCCAAAGGTCATTATCGCCGGCTGCGGTTTCCTTGGGGAGGCCGCAGCCGACTTTTTTTCCGGCCAGGGCTGGGACGTTTTGGGGCTATGTGCCTCTTCCGAATCCGCCGCTCGGCTGGCCGCCAAACCTTATAGGGTAGTGGCGACGGATATTTCCGGAGCCTTGCACATTCCCATGGGATGGGAAAATCCCGATCTTCTGATCCACTGCGCCAGCTCGGGGAGAGGTCAGGCTGAGGCCTACCAGGCCGTTTATTTTACGGGCCTCCAAAACTTGCTTAAGGTCGCGAAGCCCCGGCGCGTCATTTTTACGAGCAGCACCTCGGTGTATTCCCAGACTTCCGGCGAATGGGTGATGGAGGACTCGGAGACGCTTCCCACGCGGGAAACGGGAAAAATCCTACTGGCGGCGGAGGCTCTGGCCTTGGAAGCCGGGGGGATCGCTGCGCGTCTAGCCGGGCTCTATGGCCCCGGGCGCTCCGTGCTCTTGCGGAAATTTTTATCGGGCGACGCCGTCCTGGAAAAAGGCGGAGAACGCTGGATCAACCAAATCCATCGGGATGACGGTGCCAGTGCCCTCTTCCATCTGGCCGATGCCCCCTCGGGTATCTACAACGTGGCCGACAATACCCCGGCGACACAATTGACGGTCTATCAATGGATGGCCGACCACTTTGATAAACCTCTGCCACCCGCAGGGGAGCCCGATTACAATCGCAAGCGGGGCTGGACCAGCAAACGGGTGTCCAATGCGAAACTCCGCAGTCTGGGCTGGAATCCCCGTTTTCCTTCCTACCAAGAAGCCCTGGTCGTCTCAGGCCTCTCGTTGCAGGCTGGGACGTGAGTTAATCGATTTTCGCCTTTTCCAATACGCGCAGGGCCTTCTTGGGATCCTGCACGCGGAGGATCAGCAGTCCCTTGCGGGCGCTGGGCATGGAGGCGAGGTAGGCGTACTCGATATTGATCTTATCACCGGAGAGCGCCTGGGCGATGGCAGATAGGCTGCCCGGCTTGTTGTCATTCTCGATGATCAGCACATCATTCTCCACCACAAGAGCGCCGCGCGCCTCGAAGATCGCGAGGGCTTTGCGTGTATCGCTCACCACCATGCGGACGACGGCGTGATCGATGGTGTCCGAGATGGTGAGGCCATAGATATTGATCTTGGCTGAGCCTAGGGCATCGCATACGGCAGCCAGAGTTCCAGGCTTGTTTGCAATGAAGAGGGAGAGTTGTTCGGCGATGCGCATGGCTTAGGAAATAGTCCTTGGCAAATCCTTAGTGGACAAGAGGCAATTTATGGAGGGAGGAGGTTGAGGGGATGGAAATCGTTTTAGTTATAAAAGATGCAGGCCACCGCAACGATTGCTACGGTGGCCTGCTGTTCCCCCCAGAACAGTGATAAGTTAAACGCAGAATTGGGAAATGCACAAGGGGAAATATTATTAATTTTTCTAAAGTGAGTGCAATTTACTGTTTTAGAACATCTTATGAGTCGAAAAATCTTTTTTATGAGTGGATGTGGACGATGAAAAACCATGGATTTTATGAAAATCAGCCGAGTTTCAGTCGCCAAGCGACGCGCTTTTGACGAGATTTGGTCTTCATGTCATCCGTCCCGTCATCAGAGCAATCGCTTTACGGCCTTCATTTTGCCGAGTTGCAAGGATTGCTGGGCAATCTGGAGCGAACGCGCCAGCTCTGGCGGGCTCTCTACCGCCGTCCGGGATTATCGGTGTGGAGTCGGACGGATTTTTCGACCGCGCTGCGGGAATTTTTTGAGAACTGGCCCGAGAAGGACTTCCCGTTTGTCATTCAGAACGGCGATTTGATTCCCAGTGGGGATGGCCTCACACGACGCTTTCTGGCCACCTTACGGGATCAGCAGCAGGTGGAGACCGTGCTGATGGGATACCCCGGACGCTTCACCGCCTGTCTCAGCACGCAGGCGGGATGCGCGATGGGGTGTGTTTTTTGCGCGACGGGCCGGTTGGGATTTAAGCGACATCTCTCCGCCGGTGAGATCGTGGCCCAGGTGGTGCAGGTACGAGAGATCCTGGCTGCGGAGGGAGATGCCCACCTTCGCAATCTTGTGCTCATGGGCATGGGGGAGCCGCTGCATAATTACGACAACGTCATGCGTGCGCTGGAGATCATCACGGACACGCGGGGGATAAATATCGGTCCCTCACGCATCACCGTGAGCACGGTCGGTGTGGTCCCGGCCATCCGGCGGTGGGTTGCGGAACGTCGCCCTTACAATCTCGCCGTGAGTCTCCATGCGGCTGATCAGGAGGTGCGAGGGCAACTCGTGCCTGTGGCCAAACGCTGGCCGCTGGAGGAATTGATGGATGCCTGCCGGGAATACACTCAGGTCATGGAGCGGAAGGTCTTCTTTGAGTGGACCTTGATCCGGGGGCAGAATGATTCTCCCGAGCAGGCGCGGAAGGTCGCTGCCTTGCTTAAGGGAATGGCTGCGCACGTCAACCTCATCCCCCTCAACCCCACCACGGGCTACACGGGAGAGGCGGGGACAACGGCTGCCGGGGACGCCTTTCAGGAAATCCTGCGCGAGGCCGGCATTCCCAGCACGATCCGCCAGAAGCGCGGGATCGACGTCGGAGCGGGGTGCGGTCAACTCCGGGCGGCGAGGGAGGCTCTGGCCGTCGGCTGATTCCTTCACACGAGCATTTGCGCTGGCAGCCAGGATCGGCTAGCGTGCGCGCGATGAAAATTCTCTCCCTCCTAGGAGTGGTGGCTCTCACATTGACCTCCACAAATCTTATGGCACAAACCGCAGCAGAAAAAGGCGCCCAGTTCCTGGCGCAAAACGCCACGCAGGCAGGAGTCAAGACCACCTCCAGCGGGCTTCAGTACAAAACCGTGCAGGAAGGCACCGGCAAGTCGCCCAAGGCCACTGACACCGTGAAGGTCCACTATCGTGGAACCTTGCTTGATGGCACGGAATTCGACAGCTCCTACAAGCGTGGAGAGCCGATCGAGTTTCCCCTCAATCGCGTCATCCCCGGCTGGACGGAAGGTGTGCAGCTCATGAAAGAGGGCGGCAAGACCACTCTCTACATCCCTTCCCAACTCGCCTACGGACCTCGCGGAACTCCCGGCGGCCCGATCGGTCCGAACGAGACGCTGATTTTTGATATCGAGCTGATCCAGGTCAAATAAGACCGCGCAGCTAATGCGTCGCGGAGCCGTTGGGAGATCCCCAGCCGGCTCCGCGAGAGGCGACCGGACGCGATGAGCCATTCGAGTGAATGACCCAGGGCGCGTCCGGTTTCCAACTGACCCGCAAGTGCTCGTAGGGGAGGCGGACACTATTTGACGCCTCCTCACCACTGAGAAAGGGGAGCTTTTCCATCGGGAAGCCGTCCGCCTGCCAGGGTGTACGTGAGAGGAGCTTGCCATTCACGCAGGCAAACCGCACATGGTCGGACTCCACGGAGTAGTTCATTTCCAGCAAGGTCTTCCCCAAGCGATAGCGGACCGTGCGGAAGGCAAAGTGCCAGTAGTCCACGCATTCGGCTCCCTCGATGCGACTCCGAAACTCCTCGCGGCTTTCCTCCTCGATCTTGCCAATGGTGAAGGCGAATCCATTCAGCGTGCGACCCAGATCCTCGCGACTGAAGGTGCGGGAGGGGCCTTCGTAGTTCAGGAAGGACAGCAATAAGTAGGGGCCGTTTTTTTCGATGCGGACAGACTCGGCTCCGCCCCAGTTGGCACTATTCAAGGGGCGCACTGCCATACGGATGGGGCCGTCCTCCAGATAGATGTGGCCGTTGCAGATTTCCACATGATCGATCTCTCTGAAGTGGAGGGGAATGAGCAGACTCAGCTTCAGGCGATGCATTGGAGTTTCCGCGAGATTTAATGACGGTCGAGCCAGTACAAGAGCTGTCCGTCCGTCTTGCAGGGTATGGAGGTTGCCATGGGTGGGAAGGGCCTCCGCCGGATCACGCGGCTCCTCGTCATTGATCAGATACTTTGTGTAGGCGACACGCACATCTTCCCGGCGGGTGGCCGGAAAGGAGTGACGGTAGGTGAGATAAAAGACCTCGGATTGCATTTGCGACCAGGAATCTCCCTCGGCGGTTCCCAGCGAGAAGTCTTCCTCCTGATACTGCGTGGTGAAGACTTCTCCGGCGTGGCAATCTCCGCCTCCACCACGCTCTGCGGTAGCCTTGAGGGTGAAGGGATATCTGCGTTGTGCCGCCCAGTCTGCGAGATCTTCCGGAGGGGTCAGTTCACAGGAGCTGATCCAAGACAACCGTCCGAGCGCCTCGGGGCAAAAGCCGTGCGGGTGGAGGAGGCGTAGAGGGGTGCGAGAAAATTCTTCGATGGGATCGGGGAAAGCGCCCTCACCGCGAACGATCCAGAGCAGGAAGCTGAGGGAGGTGAGGTGCGCTGTCGAGTCGAAGTGGTAGGCGCGGGAATAGGGGCCCCCCATGAGTCCGGTCGGAGCGTGGAAATGCCCGAGGATGTCGGCCCAGAGCCGTTTGACGCATTTGGCCGCCAAGTCGCAAGCCTCTTCGGTGCGGGAGTGCCTCGCGACTTCGGTGAGATTGACGATGGTGAAGGGCGTATACGTCGGGCTGTTGTATTCGCTGAAAAGTCCGCGTCGGGTGAGGAGATCGCGGAGCTGGCGCAGGTTCCAGAGCCCATGTTCCAGAGCCTGAGGATGATTAAATCGCTCGCCGCCGAGAATCAGGCCCAAGGTGGCCTTGGCGGGCATGTTGTCGTTGAAGCCGTGGAATTGGTAATCCGCCTGTCGATTGCCGCGATAGTCTGCGAGGCCTGTGGTGGCCCACTGCTCCAGTTTCTCACAGACGATGGCGTCCAGTTTTGAACCATGCAGGGCCAGCATTTGCATGGAGTGGTTCGTCACGAAGATATCGAAGGGGCGCGGCATTTCCTCGTCTGTGCCCGGTGTAATGTGAGGGAAGAATTGCGCGCGTTTCAGGATGGCATTTCCGAGACGCTGATCTTCTTCGTCGCCCTGCATCAGCCCCATGCAAAGCCAGAAGACAAGGCGTGTGAACGTGCTGGGGATCTTCTGCGGAGGATTGATCCATTCACCGTTTGCGCTCACGCCGACGGGGTGAATCCACCGCCCCTCGGGATCGAACCACTCGTGACAAGCCTGTGAGGTCAATCGGATGACAGCGGCGCGGCGTGTCTCCTGAGAGGATTTCCAAGGGTTCATAGGAGAGAGCGTTTGCATGTAGGAAAAAATCTTAACTTTCCAATTGACTAAGTCAATATGTCTGTTGTTTCTTAACGACTGAGTCACAAAATCCCCCCATTACTCGCAAAATCTATGAATACCTCCCGGAATCTGTCTGGATTTGCAGCAACCCTGCTGACCCTTCTTGCCCTTGGAAACCCGCTCAATGCGCAGTGGATTCCCTCCACGGGCGGCACCTACTCCTACGAGACGCTGACCAACTGGACGGCGCAGGACATCAACAATGAGTTTCTCCCCACGACCTATACGGGGACGGCTCAAACAGTCACGATAGCCGGAACCGCAAGCTGGAATAGCTTGGATGATGTCACTTCCGCGCATGCGAACAACACGACCTTGCTGCTTCGAGCGACGGGGGGGAACCTTGTGTTGGATCTGGCTGGGGTGAACTACTCCGCTGCCGGTAATGCGGGATCTCCGAATGCCTATAACAACTTCCTGCAGTTCGGTACTACCACTTCGGGGGAGGGACTGAGTTTTAACATCGGCGAAGGTTTCACGGTGAACTCCAACTCCGACTTGGCCATGCGAAACAGCGTGATTTTCAATGGGGCGCTGACAGGGGATGGCGGTTTGCTGAAGACCGGAAACGGTCGTCTCTATCTGCAAAACGCAGCGTCCACTTTTACAGGTCCCTTGGATGTGGTGGGAGGCCAGGTGCTGTTAACCGGCGCAGCGGCTACGCTTGCTACTCAGGAGATCAACTTGGGCCGCCAGGATGCTTTGGTGAGAAACACGGAGACTTACGCCGGAAACATGGGGACCCTGATCCTCGGTAACAATCTGGCGCCGGTGGGGACTTCCTCGGGTTCCGTGGGGGCCAACGCCAATCGCATCTCCGACACGGCTGTCATCAATATGACCGGCGGCAACCTGCAATTGCGTGCCAACAATGGTGAGAACAACAACCTCACGGAAACAGTGGGCACCGTGAAACTCGTGCGTGGAGTGAACAACGTCGTAGTCAATCAATCCGCCACCGGAACCAATAACGTCGTCACCCTCAATATCGGAGAGCTGACCCGGTCGGCGGGAACGGGGTTGGCTGGCTTCGGGGCAAATGCGGCAGGAAGTGGTGGCGGTGCCTTTGGAACCGGGGCTGCGCTGGCAAGTCGCATAATGATCGATACGATCAACGGGCAAGCCGCTTCCCAGCAAGTAATTAATGGGATCATCCCCTGGGCTGTGAATTCTGCGGATTTTGCTGACTGGTGGTTTATGTACAATGGCGATTTCCTGACTTACGGAGCGAATGGCCTCACGGTCGCGACAGGGTTTGTAAATGACATCAATGCCGCGACAGCGACAGACAACGTCAAGATCCTGGCCTCGCCGCAGCCTTTGACGGCAGCTCGCACCATCAACTCCCTTACGCTTTTTAATAACGAAGGGCTGACCGGTTCGTTTCAACTGACCTTGACCTCCGGTGCCGTGAACCTCATGCGGCAATCGAATCCGTCAGGAGGCGTCCTCAATGTCTATCCGCACCTCGATTTCAACGGTCGGGAAGGCATCGTCTTTGTGCAGTCCGCTCAATTCCGGTTGATAGGAAACTTGAGCAATACAGGTGGAAATGGTCTGACCATCAATGGTATCGGCAGCAACAATACGACAGGCAGTCCTTATCTGCGGCTGAGTGGGACCAACACCTACACTGGCACCACGACGGTGAATGCGGCCTATTTGGAGCTTGATGGTTCAGCTTTGCCAACGACATCGGATGTCGTGATCAATGAAGGGGGCACAGTGGGCTTAAATCGCAACAATATCTCCATGGCTTCACTCTCGGGGGTTGGCGTGGTCGAGTTTTTCCGGACCGGTCAGACTCCAGTCTCACCCGGCACCAATACGCTTACGGTCGGGAGCGCCAATAAGGATACCGAGTATGCGGGTATCATCCGCAATGGCGGTACGGGCACAAATATTGGCAACGTCGCCAAAGTCGGTACCGGGAAATGGACGCTGAGTGGGCAAAACGCCTATACGGGAACGACTCGAGTGCAGGCAGGTTCCCTCATTGTCAACGGGTCGATTGCCGCATCCTCGTCAGTGACCGTCGATGCCGGTGCGGAACTCGGCGGCTATGGAAATGTCAGCACGATCACGGGAGCTGGCGTGGTGGGACCCGGTGAGGACGTCGGCATTCTCTCCGCCGTATCGGTGACAACGTCGGCGGGTTTGGATTTTGCCTTTGAGTTCACTCTGGCTAATGCGGCCCCGGTTTACGGGAGTCGCACTGCCAGCGGAAACGATGTCCTGCGGTTGACTGGAGCGACACCTTTCACCTCCCTGCTGGATGCGAACAACACGATCTCGCTCTACCTGAACGTGAGCAGCATTTCGGCAGGCGATACTTTCACCGGGGGATTCTATGTGGATAGCGGTGATTTCTTCTCTTCCATCAATGGGGCAAACTATGCCTACTACATCGCCGATGAGGATGGTGCGGTGGAGTATCAGGGGAATCGCTACAGTCTGTACAATGGGCCATTCGATTTTGAGATGAGTACCACGGCGCAGACGGCGGATTTTGGTCAGGGCGATGTGGAGGGGTACGTCATGTCCTTCCAGGCGGTGCCTGAGCCCTCGGTGACTCTTCTCTGCGCGCTGGGGCTTGGGATGCTCTTCACTCGCCGCTGTACTTCCAGAAAGGAAAACCGGGAGTGCTAATAAGATCTATTCACCTTAAGCTTGCGACTCCTATGAAATCACTTCGTCTGCTTTTACTGGCATGTGCGCTGGTTCCCGCTCTCTACGCTGAAGAGTCTTCGCGGATCGTTCTTCTTACGACTCCGGCAAATGATGGACAGATCGCTTCCCGAGGAGCCGGAGATGAGGGACCGGATGTCGTGAAGGATCTGGATCTGGTGGCACATGTCGGCGTGTTCTACGGGAAGTTTTTTGTCGGGATTCTCGAGTTTTCCCTTCCTCCTGCGGATGGCCGGAAATTGCGTTCGGCCAGCCTCGAGCTATGCGTCAATGGCAAAGGACCCTTTCCTTCCGCTATCACGGTCGAGACTTATGGCTACACGGGCGAGACGGCCGATGGCGTGATCGATCAGGCGGACTGGAGCGAGGGGAAGTTACTGGGGCTCTGCGTTGCCAAGGGGGATGAGGTCAATATCAAGAATCAGCTTCCTCCCGTGGATGTGACAGAGTTTATCCAGACTGCACTGAATGAAGGTAAGCGCTTTGCGGGCTTCCGCCTCTATCCCAAAGAGATGGAGGGCGCGGGGAGTGCCGAAGGCCTCATTATCCGTACGGCGGAGTTTGCCGAGCAGTTTCCTGCCTACGCACCGAAGTTGGTGCTGGATTTCGAATAATCATTTCAGCCGTTTAATTTCCGACCGATGAGCAAACGCAAATACTCGCACGCCGATCTTGTTGACCATATCGCCGAGATCATTCGCAAGGCCAAACCTGGCGACCAGCTCGATAACGATCGGGAACTTGCGGAGCGTTTCGGGGTGAGCAATGTCACGGTCCGCGCGGCGATGTTGGAACTCGCTAAGGAGGGCTTGGTCTCCCGCCGGGTGGGGGCTGGGACTTTCGTTCTCGATGTGTCGGCGCGGCAGCATATTGCCATCGTTGTTTCTCAGGATCTTTTGCGCTCCCTGCGCATGCCGTATGTGCATACGGCAGTGATGTCGGTCTTGGATGATCTGAATCACCAGGATCTGCCCTATAAACTCTACATGGTCCCGAAGGCCCTGACTGAGGCCGAGGATGTAGAGTGGCCGCAGCCCGTTCATATCGAGCGATGTGGGCTGGCTTCCAGCATGCGTAAGAATGAGATCCGTGCGCTCATATGTGTCGCCATTGGCTGCAACAACGGCTGGGCGGCTCCGCTGGAGTCGCGCGGTGTGCCTATCATCGGCGTCAGCTCGGATTCTGCATTTCGCAACAGGGTCGGGTTTCATGATGAGCCCTACCTGCGTAAGGCCATTCGCTATCTGGCCGCTTTTGGACGGACGCGGATTGGTTATCTATCCTGGTTGCAGGAGGACAAGAGAGCCTCCGGTCTGGATGCCGGGGTCGGTATCATTGCCGACGAGATCGAGCGCATGGGGCTGAAGTACCATCCCGAATGGGTGCGTGATGATGCCGATCCGCATCATCCCGCGTCAGGCTGGCAGGCCTTCCGCGAAATCTGGACGGCCAATCCAAACGAACGGCCTGACGCTCTTGTGATCGCAGACGATCGGATCTTCACGAGTGCGTCTTCTGCGATCCTTCAGATGGGTATCAAAGTGCCCAAGGATGTGCAGATCGTGACGCACTGGAACAAGGGCTCCGGCCTGCTCTGTCCTTTCCCGGTGGCGCGTTACGAATACGATGCGGCGCAAGTTGGCGGCATCGTGCATGACATGATCACCGCCTGTCTTAAAGATCCGAACCATCCTCCCCAGCTCAAGATCGTGCAGGGGGAATGGTTTACCGAAGCCGAGCATCCCTCGATCGATGAGGACGGCTTTGTGGATGCTTACGCCGATGATGCGGCGAGTTCCTTTCCTTCTTCATCTACCGATCACTGATCGGTCCCTCTCAACCTCCATCTCCAGTTTCGCTTATGTTCCCTTCTCCCAAGGTAATTGCCGTCGCGTGCACCCTCGTCTCGTTATCCGGGGTCGCTTCCGAGCCTGTCAACTCAGCCAAGAAGATGCCGGATGATCCGGCTCTGGTCCGCTATTATGGATTTGAGGAAGGTCGGCGCAATTGGGTCAAGCAGCAGGCTGGCGATGGGGATGGCGACTTGATGCTGATTGGGAATTCCCCTTACGGAGAGCCGAATGATCGTCGTCAGCACAAGTGGCGTGGCACCGTTGTCGGTACGGAGTGGCATCAGGGACGCTTCCCGGGCACGTATTCCATCCGGCCTGGAGTGGGGCGTGAGAGCGTCATGCACAGCCGATTTTACAAGACGGAGACGGGCACCTTCACACTCGATGCCTGGGTGCGTCCGCATGAAGGAAGCGGCCCTTACCTCTGGTCTGGCAGCGCCTATGACAATGGTTTCACTCTGGGCGGCAGCGAAAAGCACTTTTCATGGAGGATCGCCACGAAGGATGGTCCGATCAGCATTGATGGTCCAGGGCTGAAGCCCGGCATCTGGCATCATATCGTGGCCTCGTGGGATGCCGCGACGAAGACGCTGTCGCTGTCTGTCGATGGCAAGCTGGTCGGCGAGAAGGTCGTCACTTCTGATTTTGTTCCGCAGAGTTTCACCTCGGGGACATGGTCGTCCGCTCCGGAGATGGATTTTGGAGGGCTGCGTATTGGCGGTCTGCAGTCGACCAAGGTGGGCGCCGCGAAGTTTGATATCGATGAGCTGGCGATCTATTCGCGCACTCTTTCTCCCGAAGAAATCACCAAGCGCTACGAAAGCGGGAAGCCAGCGGGCACCGTCGATGAGCAGGCGGTGGCCTACGAGGAGGAGATGAAGCGGGAAGCCGTTCTGAAGAAGATCAGCCTCGCGATTCCTCATGACACTTACGGATATTTCCCTGTCACCAAGCCGCTGCCGGTGACGCTGGCTATCCCGGCCAATGATGTTTTGACCGGCGGCCTACAAGCGGATTGGACCCTGGAGGATATCGCGGGAAAAGTGGTGGATAAGGGCACTCGCAAACTCGAAGTCTCGGCAGAGAAGGGTGATGAGGCGGAAGTACCTCTCTCCTTCAAGGAGTGCGGGGTTTACTTCCTCGATATCAATCTGAAGGACGCTGCCGGAAAAGTCGTAAAGCGGGCGGAATATCCCATCGGCATCACCGTGCCGCTGCCGCCCATCGAAGAGCAACCGGAGACATCGCCGCTGGCAGCTCATGGAGCGGTCGATCTCGAACCAGAGTCCCCTGTCCTCGGCTTCGGTGCCATCAATCGCTTCATCCGTGACGGGCAGAAGATTTCTCCCGGCGTCTATGATTTTACCATCGAAGACGAACTTGTGGACGCCTCGTTGAAGCGGGGAATGGAAGTCATGTTTTGCGTCAATTCCGTGCCCGCCAAATGGGACGAAACCCCGGACTCTCAGGAGTACAATCTGGCCCGCTACAAGGAGCATCTGGCCCAACTCGTTCGTCGGAACAAGGGCAAGGTGAAGTATTGGGAAATCGTCAATGAGCCGAATTCCGGCCACCATGCCAAGACGCTGGGCACCGGCCCCGAGCGGGCGACCAATTACGTCAAAGTCCTGAAGGCGGCTTATGAAGTCGTGAAAAAAGAAGATCCGGATGCCCAAGTCGTCGCCATCAGCGGATGCCCGGGATTTGTGCCATGCACGGAAGAAGTCCTGGCGGCCGGGGGTGCTCCCTACTTTGATATCGTGACGATTCACAACTACCGTTCCGCTCCGATCCAGAGCAGTGCACGCGAGCGGCTGATTCAGCAGGTGAGAGAGATTCTCACCCGCTATGGCAAGGACTGCCCGATTTGGAATGGGGAGTTCGGAGTCAAGAAGCCGGGTCGTCCTGATGGTCGTCCGATGACGGAGGAGGCATTCTATACAAAGTATGCCTCAAAGACAAATGCCGCCTACGGGCATTCCTTCATCCCTGTGGACATGCCGATGGTCCCCGAGCCTGTTGCTGCGGCCTGGACGGTGCAGACCATTTTGCTGGATCTGGTGGACGGATGCTCGAGGGTCTTCCAGCTTGCTGGCGCAAGCAATGTCTATCCGGAAACGGTGGACTCCGGGGAGCCCGGCGAGAAGGGCGTGGCGATGGCTGCTCTGGCCGAGGTGTTGATGCCTATGAAAAGCATCGAGCGCATCCCCCTGGCTTCGCTACGCGATGCGGGAGTCATTGTGCACACGCTCGATGGACGTCGACATGCGGTGGTCTTCTCCGACGATGAACCGGAACTGATGTTCCGCGTTCCGGGAGTAAAAGAGATCAAGGGCATGGATATCCTTGGGAACCCTTTGTCATGGCCGGTGGATGGCGATGGCGTGCTGCATCTCCGTGCGAACATGAATGCGCAATATCTCTTTGATGTGCCAAAGGGATTTGAGCAACTCCCGTTGATCGCGGTCAGCGGGGATGAGGCCTTCAAGGAAGGCCGCATGGCTGGAGAAATCACCGTGAACAATCCGACCGGCAAAGCCGCGACTTACTCTCTCGCCATCGAAGTGCCGAAGGGCATTGAGATCGAGTGCCCGGTTTCCGTGGAAGTGCCGGCCAAAGGTTCGCTCAAGGTTCCCTTCGTCCTTACGGCGGAGAATCTCAAGCGCGGCTCGCATGAACTGGCCTTCGCTCTGCATGACGACAAGGAGAAGCTGCTCGCGAAGACGCAATATATGATCAACGCCTCCGATGCGAAGATCACGATTCCTCACCTCGATAAGCCCATCGCTCTCGAGGCTGACCCTGCGGCGTGGAAGGACATTCCCTCCGTGAAGATCGACGAGGAAGCTTATGTCCTCAGCGGCAAGCCCGTGCCCGGTGTGCCCTGGGCTCCGCAGTGGAAGGGACCTAATGATTTGTCCTTCTCCTATCGTCTGGCCTGGGATGAAAAAGACGGCATCTGCCTCTTGATCGAAGTGACGGATGATCAACTCCGGGCCGCCTCGGATGAGGACCTCAAGAAGATGTTCCAGTACGACTGTCTGGAGCTGTTTGTGGATGCCCGTCCCGTATCGCTCCGGCGTGTGGGGTATTCTCCGGGCGCGGAGCAACTCATGATCCGTCCGACATTTGGTAACGATTCCACGAAGTGTGATGTGCTCAGTTCGGCTGGGGATGTCTCGCAGTTCGATGTGCAGTTCGTCGGGAAGAAGAGCGCCAATGGCTACATCCTCGAGGGCCGCATCCGCCCCAAACCGGATGCGCCATGGAAGCTCACGGCGGGCATGCCCTTTGCGATGGATTTCCTGATCGATGATGCCGACGAGCATCTCCGCAAGACCATCATGGGAATCGGCTATGGAAAGCTGGATAACTCCAAATCCACCGATAGCTGGGGCTGGTTCCAGTTGGGTCAAAAAACAACCGCTCCCTGAGCCTCTATCTATGTCCCCCCAGACCAAGGCACAAAAAGGATTCACACTGATAGAAGCCGTCGTGACAGTCGCTATCGTGAGCGTACTTGCGGCGACGATCGTTGGCGTGGGAAGCAAATCGATCCTGGATACCCAACGCGCAAAATGCGCTGCGAATATGCGCCAGATCTGGCAGGGAACACTCTTGTATGTGGGGGAGAATAATGGCGACTTACCCAAGGACGCGGGCTATGGCGATATGGGACCCTGGGAGATCAATGGTGTCCGTACCTATGCCCAAGTCGGCAAAGTGGCGAATCTCATCTCTCCCTATGCTTCCGATAAGGTGTGGGCATGCACGGACCCCAATAACATCAAGTTTTCCCAGACGCCGGGCAGTAACTTTGGACGGGTTTTTCGCAAGAGGCCGGAGACGGGCTGGATGAGCGGAGCTCCCTATAATCAAGCGACTCCAGTGAAACTTGTGGCATGGAGCGATTTGGGAAAGAAATACGTCTTCATGTGTAACGCTGGAAACGGGCCTTATCCTCACAACAAATCACTCAATGTTCTGGCAATGGATGGCCATGTTGAGATCGTGAAATATCAATAATATTTATGAATCCAAATTTCGTCAGGGAAACCTTTGAGTGGAGTCGCATGTGGTGGGCGCAGGCTGAGGTGCCGAATCGCCGACGGGTGTTGCTGATTGGAGATTCCATCACGGTAGGCTATGCACCGCATGTTGCGGCTGCCTTGGGTGAAGGTGTTTCGGTCGACTATTGGGCGACGTCACGCAGTCTGAATGACCCCTGCTTTACCCGTGAGTTGCACTATGTGCTTTCGGTCGAGACCTACGAAGTCATTCACTTTAACAATGGTCTCCATGGCTTTCATCTGACCGGCGAGGAGTATGGCTATCATCTGGCGAAGGCGTTGAATGAACTGCGCCATGCTTCGCGTGGAGCCCGCCTGACTTGGGCGACCTCTACTCCCGTCACTCTGAAGGACGATGCCCATACTCTCGATCCCGAGAAGAATAAGATCGTAACTTCCCGTAATGAAATCGCCACGGCTCTGATGCAGAGGGAAAAAGTGGAGGTGGATGATCTTTACGCCCTCGTCGTGGAGCATCCCGAGGTTCGCTGCGAGGATGGGTATCACTATTTCGAGTCAGGGCAGAAACTGCTGGGCAATGCGGTAGCTACATTTTTGAAGCGATTCCTATAGATATGAATATTTTCCTCATGCGGCGGAGAGCCGGGCGCGCTTTTTTGGTGCTCTGGCTGGCAGCGTTGAGTCTGGCTTTTGCGGGGGAACGCCCCACGGGAGAGCCCACAAAACCTGTGGAGTCGCAGGTAAAAGCCGCTTCTGGGAAAGCGACCGCAGAGGAAATTGCGGCTTATGAACAAGCCGTCGCTCAACTTCCGCCCGACCAGCAGGCGTGGCAGCGGATGCTGGGGAAATATCTCGGGAGCTTTTATTACCCGCGTCATGTGCGCGATTTTATCAAGGGGCAAAGCAATGAATGGGACTTCGTCACGGATGATCCTGCATTGCCGCGCGTCCTGATCATCGGAGACTCCATTTCCTGTGGCTATACCTTACCCGTGCGCGAGTTGCTCAAAGGGAAGGCCAATGTCCATCGCGCTCCGGCGAACTGCGGAGACACGAGTGCCGGGCTCAGGAATTTTGGCGACTGGTTAAACGGAGGGCCGTGGGATGTGATTTATTTCAACTTCGGAATCCATGACCGGAACAAAATACCTGAGGAATATGCCGAGCGATTGACCAAGGTGGTTGATCAGTTGAAGGAAACAGGTGCCACTCTCGTCTGGGCACGTACCACGCCTTTCGATGCGCGTGATGGCGATGGCGCTACGATGTGTGCCCGGCTGAATGAGGCCGCCGATGCGGTGATGAAACAGGAGGGAGTGGCGACGAGTGATCTCTACGCCGTGGTGGATGGTCGGCGCGAGGAGTTTCACAGTACCGACCGCATGCACTTCCGTCCGAATGGCCTGCAAGCTCTCGCCGAGCGGGCGGCTCAGGACATGCAGACTGCTTTGGCGGGCCGCAATCCTTAGCGACGCTTGAGCAGCTTCTTAAGTTCCTGAGCGGGATTCTCCGCGAGGGCTTTCGTCACGGTCAGCTTTCTGACCGAGCTGGATGGTAGCCTGAATTTGATCTCGCGAAAGGTTCTCTCCAAGACGGTCATCAAGCCGCGCGCACCGGTTTCTTCCGTCCGTGCCAGTCCCGCCAGAAGCAGGAGGGCGTCCTTATGAAATTGGATCGTAATGCCGTAGGCGGAGAAAGCGCGCTCGTATTGACGGATGAGGCTGCTCTCACTCTCGGCGAGCACTTTGTAGAGGTCATTCGTATCGAGTGCATGGCACGCGACACGGACCGGCAGGCGTCCGATAAACTCCGGCTCCAGCCCGTATTGGATGAGATCCGCCGTGGTGGCATCGGCCAGGGTGGGGGCTTTGCGTGACCGGGTGGCCTGCCTTCGGCTGACGCTGCCTTCCAATCCAGAGAATGCTCCGCTCGCGATGAAGAGGATATTTTTTGTGGAAATCACATCAGTTCCGCCGGGGGAATTGCCCCGAGCCATCGAGATCGCTGACTGAAGTTGACCCGTGACGTCATTGGGCGAGATGAGCGGCACATCCCCGTCCTCCATGAGTTTCAGGAGATTCGTCTGCACACCGCGCCCGGATACATCGCGCCCGGAGTGACTTCCGGTGGCGAGTTTGTCCACTTCGTCGAGGTAGATGATGCCGTGTTCCGCTCGCTGGAGATTTCCCCCGGCGCGCCGGACGAGGTCTCGCACCAAGTCATCGACATCGCCGCCCACATAGCCCGTCTCGCTGAATTTCGTTGCGTCGGCTTTGACAAAGGGAACGCCGATCAAATCCGCTGCCGAGCGGATGAGGTGAGTCTTACCCACGCCGGTGGGGCCGAGGATGAGAACATTTTGCTTTTGATAAAAGGGAGCCGACTTCCCCTCCCGGGTGAGGCGTACATGCTGGAAATGATCGCAGAGCGCGACGCTGAGGACCTTCTTGGCTTCATTCTGCCCGATCACGAAGCGATTGAGATGCCGCGCGATTTCCTGCGGCTTCAGGCGGAAGGAAAACTCATCCGAGGCGGCCGCCGAGTGACGGACGCTGATCTTGGCAAACTCCTCCTCATCCTGAAAGGACGGCAGGGAGACGGGATCGTCCCCACTGACAGGACCGAGTGAATGGGCGGCTGTTCGTTTCGTCTTTTTCATAGGGAGCGTTTCCAAAAAAAGAGGCGGACATGAGCATGTCCGCCTCTCTCGTAAGTTTTACCGAACTCTCGGCACGGTGATTAGTAGCGGTAGTGCTCGGGCTTGTAGGGGCCTTCCACGGGGACTCCGAGGTATTCGGCTTGGGCCTTGCTGAGCTTGGTGAGTTTCACGCCGATCTTGTCGAGGTGCAGGCGGGCCACTTCCTCGTCGAGTTTCTTCGGCAGGCGATAGACAGACTTCTTGTACTTGTCCTTGTTCTGCCAGAGATCGAGCTGAGCGAGCGTCTGGTTGGTGAAGGAGTTGGACATCACGAAGCTGGGGTGGCCGGTGGCGCAGCCCAGATTCACGAGACGGCCTTCCGCCAGCATGTAGATGCTCTTCTTGCCGCCGGGCAGGTAGTAGCGATCGTACTGAGGCTTGATATTCTCGATGCGCACGCCCTTGTGCTTCTTGATGCCATCGATCTGGATCTCGTTGTCGAAGTGACCGATGTTACAGACAATCGCCTGATCCTTCATCGCCAGCATGTGCTCGACGGTGATGATGTCGAGGTTGCCAGTCGTGGTGACGTAGATGTCGCCGACTCCCAGTGTGCTCTCCACGGTATTGACCTCGAAGCCTTCCATTGCAGCCTGCAGGGCATTGATGGGATCCACTTCGGTAACGATGACGCGTGCACCGTAGGCGCGCAGCGAGTGAGCGCTGCCCTTGCCCACGTCGCCATAGCCGCAGACGACAGCGACCTTGCCGGCGATCATTACGTCGGTGGCGCGCTTGAGACCGTCGGCGAGCGATTCGCGGCAACCGTAGAGGTTGTCAAATTTCGACTTGGTCACGGAGTCGTTCACGTTGATGGCGGGAACGAGGAGCTTGCCCTGCTCGGCGAGCTGGTAGAGGCGATGCACGCCGGTGGTGGTCTCTTCGGAGACACCCTTCCAAGCCTTGGCGATCTTGGTCCAGAAGCCGGGGCGCTCGTCGGCCACGCGACGGAGCAGGCTCTTGACGACGGAAACCTCATGGTTCTCGGCGGGTTCGTAGGCCCACTTGCTGCCTTTTTCGAGTTCGTAGCCTTTGTGGATCAGGAGCGTGACGTCACCGCCGTCGTCCACGACCAACTGAGGTCCGAGGTTGCCGGGGAAAGTGACGGCTTTGAGAGTGAGCTCCCAATATTCCTCAAGCGTCTCACCCTTCCAGGCGAAAACCGGAGTGCCCGTCGCTGCGATGGCGGCAGCGGCGTGATCCTGCGTGGAGAAAATATTGCAGCTGGCCCAGCGGACATCCGCACCGAGAGCGACGAGCGTCTCGATGAGCACGGCGGTCTGGATGGTCATGTGCAGCGAGCCCGTGATACGGACACCTTTCAGCGGCTGCTGCTTGGCGTATTTTTTGCGGACGGAAACGAGGCCGGGCATTTCGTGCTCGGCGACGCTGATTTCCTTACGGCCCCAGTCGGCCAGAGTGTAGTCGGCAACGATGAAGTCTTTTCCGGCAGGAGTGGCGGCGGAGTAACGAGCGAGATTTGCGGTGGCAGCGGTGATTTCCGCCAATACGGCCGCAGCTGCGGCTTTGGAACGAGGTTTGGGCATAAATTAAAAGCGTGTTGAGTAGTTAAAGAGCGACCGGGCACGGTTCGCGTACCCGGTCGGAAAGGTTTTTGGAATAATCAGACTGCGGCTTTTTTCAGCGCGGCAGCCTTGTCGGTCTTCTCCCAGGTGATCTCCGCGTCATCCTTACCGAAGTGACCGTAGTTCGTGGTCTTCGAGTAGATCGGGCGCAGCAGGTCGAGCTGCTTGACGATGTCGGCGGGCTTGAAGCTGAAGACCTTTTTGACGGCCTTCTCGATCTTCTCTTCGTCCACTTTGTTGGTGCCAAAGGTGTCGATGTGCACGCTGACGGGCTGAGGATGTCCGATGGCGTAGGCAAACTGGATCTCGCACTTGTCGGCCAGTCCGGCGGCGACCACGTTCTTCGCGACATAGCGGCCCATGTAGGCGGCGCTACGATCGACCTTGGAGGGATCCTTGCCGGAGAAGGCACCGCCACCATGGCGGCCCATGCCACCGTAGGAATCGACGATGATCTTGCGTCCGGTCAGGCCAGTGTCGCCCTGAGGACCGCCAATAACGAAGCGGCCTGTCGGGTTGATCAGGAATTCGGTCTTCGGAGTGAGAAGCTTCTTCGGCAGCACGGCCTTGATGACTTTCTCGATGATGAATTTTTCGATCTCAGCGTGCTTTGCGTCAGCGGCGTGCTGGGTGGAGATGACGACATTTGAGATGGCCACGGGCTTGCCGTCTTCATACACGACGGAGACTTGGCTCTTGGCGTCCGGGCGGAGCCACTTTGCGCGGCCGCTCTTGCGGATACGGGTCAACTCACGTCCCAAGCGGTGGGCAAACATGATCGGGGCCGGCATGAGCTCAGGAGTCTCATTGCAGGCGTAGCCAAACATCAGTCCCTGATCGCCCGCACCCTGCTCGGCGGTCTTTTTACCCACGGCCTTCTTGGCGTCCACGCCCTGGGCGATGTCGCAGCTCTGCGAGGTCAGAACGTTTGTGATGAAAACTTTATCCGCGTGGAAGACGTCATCATCATTCACGTAGCCGATCTCACGGATGGCCTGGCGAATGATGGCGTTGTAGTCAAACTGCGCCTTCGTCGTGATCTCGCCACCTACGCAGACGACATTGCTCTTCACGAAGGTTTCGCAAGCCACCCGGCTGTATTTGTCCTGCGCCAGACAGGCGTCCAGAATGGCATCAGAAATCGTGTCGGCGACTTTGTCGGGATGGCCTTCACCAACCGACTCGGATGAAAAAATATAGGAACGGGGCATGGGATGAGTATTTACTTATGAAAGTATTAGAATGTATTCATGTGTTCCATGCCGTCAATCTTGAAATCTCTGCGCGCGCTCTCCGATCCGACTCGGTTGCGCCTGCTTTTGCTCCTCGCCGCCGAGGAACTGACGGTGGCGGAATTGCAGGAGATCGTGGGGATGGGCCAGTCCCGTATCTCCGCCAGCCTTTCCCTCCTGAAGAAGGAAGGGCTCGTGGTGGATCGGCGCGTGGGGAAAAACGTCTTCTACTCCGCCCGCCCGGAGGCCATCGGCACCCTCCAGCCTGTCCTGGAAGCTGCCCGTGCCGAGCTTCCCGAGTCCGAGACCGACCGGGATGCGTTGTCTCTCGCGCTGCTGAAGCGCAAAGACAAGGCCGCCGCCTATTTTGATAAACTTGCCGGTAAATTTGGTCGGACCTACATCCCCGGTCGTTCCTGGCAGGCGCTCGCCCATGCGCTCCTGGGCTTTCTGCCACCCATGGTCATCGCGGACATGGGAGCCGGGGAGGGGACGCTTTCCCAGTTGCTGGCCCGCCGTGCCAGCCACGTCATCGCCATCGATTACTCCCCCGGCATGGTGGAGTTTGGCTCCGCCATGGCGAAGGAGAATGGTTTTACAAACCTGGAGTATCGCCTCGGCGACATCGAGGCGCCCCCCATTGACCCGGAATCCGTGGATCTGGCTCTCTTCAGCCAGGCCCTCCACCACGCGGCTTCCCCGCAACGGGCCCTCGACTCAGCGATGAAGATCCTCAAGCCCGGTGGGCAGGTCGTGATCCTCGATCTCGCCAGCCATAGCTATGAGCAGGCGCGCGAACTGTATGCCCACGTCTGGCTGGGCTTCTCGGAAATCGATCTTCAGCGCATGCTGAAAAAGGCGGGATTCTCAGCCATTCATACCTCGGTGGTCGCTCGCGAGAAGGCCGCTCCCTATTTCCAGACCATCCTGGCCACAGCAGTCAAATAGTGGTCGCGGCGCATCTGTAAACTGAGGGTAACGCCTGCGCCCGCTCATCCCGACCCTAGGTGGAATCGTGCTGGAACTCCCTCTCTTTCTTCGCCATCCTCCCGCCATGATCCGCTTCCTTTCGCCCCTCATCTTCGGCTTGGGACTCGCCCTCACTCCCCTCTACGCCCAGGAGGCCGGCGCGCAAACCTCCTCCACTCCCGAAGCCAAAAACCGCCCGGCCGTTATTGTCATCCGCCACGCCGAGGACGCCACCTGGGTCCGCAAGGAACAAAAGCGCACCGACGAGTCTCCCTACAAGTGGCCCTCCGAAAGCTGGCGCAAACAAACCGGTGAAACTGAGACCCAGCAATCCACCTGGCCCAACTACAACCGCTCCTTCATCCTCATCAAACCCGACGGCACTCGTAGCGGCTTTACGGAAACCATCACTGTCTCCGCCCACGGTCTGAGCGGCACCTGGAACACCCCCAACGCCGACGGCACCGAAAAATCCCCCTACGGCGAAGACCAGGCCATCAGCCTGGGTCTCAACTTGGATAAATTCATCCAACAAGCCGGCCTCGCCCCCATCTCCCGGGCCATCACCATGGACCCCCGCAACGATGCCGCCACAGCCAACCCCTTCGATACCCTCTGGCCCTACTTTAAGGAACATCCCGCCGCCGAATTTTATCTCATCGAATACCAAGCCGGCAAAACCGACCGCTTCGATGGCCTCATGAATCTCATCAAGGAAAACCATCTCCTCACCGACGACGGCGGCGGCTCCACCATCATCTGCTGGACCGGCGAAGGCATGAGCGAGGAAAAAGGTGTCATCGCCCAACTCCTTAAAAAGTACCGCGGCAAAACCTACGAATCTTGGATCAACAAAAGCAACATGCGCCGCTGCACCGACATCTTCGTCTTCTACGGCCCTACCGACGGCAGCGGCACCGCCGAATGGTGGGTCTTTGACTACGATGCGGATCCCGCTAAAAACGAATCCCCCTTCACACTTAAGGAGCGCCACCCCGAGCCCGCCAAGTTCTAAGGCACGCCGAAGCTGCCTCCCCACGTAAGTCGGTGGGGCCCCGACCTACCACGAATCCGGCAAAATCAGATGATTCAGCCGCTGGATCCCCGCCTTTGCCAGCTCCCCCTGCGGGTAAATCATCTGCGCCTGTAAATACCACGACAGGCTCGATCCCTGCTCGCCCTTCCCCTCCAGATCCTCCGCCATCCGGATTGCCTCGACATACTCTGTCGCCTTCATAGCGAACTCCGTGTGATACTGGTTCAGTCGGGGATATTCCTCCGGCGTGCGTCGGTGCGCGATTTCCGTGATCTCCCACGCGCCCGCCACCTCACCCCGCTTCTCCAGGTCTTGCGCAAGCTGGATCGTCAGGTCCAC
>Ga0351883_1028_pt1 | contig 50643 bp, 54 predicted proteins | sample BONcelFGM3001F14_FD_206772 | JGI IMG/M metagenome (GOLD analysis project Ga0351883, IMG submission 206772) | Enriched cells from coal bed in the Powder River Basin, Montana, United States - BONCAT cells FGM rep3 HSBNCT.FGM.300.1.F14 ...
TGAGTGCCTTCGAGACATTCGTCACCGGAAATCTGGAGCTACAAGCCAAGGACAGTGAGACAGTAGTGCAGCAGCGTATAACTGCATTGGAAAATTGCGTTATTGATGCGGGCATCGAGGACAAACTTGACCTCTGCGAAATCACGGGAGAAGACGCCCGCGAAAAAATACGGCAATACGCGGAGAAATTAGTTAAGCGACAACAAAGCGTCTTGACGGCAGCCATGCCCAATCAAACAGCTTTTGATGCGTTGAGCGATTTAGAGTCGTCGCTTGAAACTCAGGCCAAGGCATTTGACGAGGATGCGAAAACGAACAAACGATCGGAACACGAGCGAAATGAACGTGAATTAAAGGCAAAGAAATGGGTTTCTGAACAGAAGAGCGCGATTCAGACCGAGATCGCTCGCCAAAAGGAGATCCGTCTATTGGAAAAGGCGAAGTCTTCCGCAAACACAAAAGCCTTGTCGGGGAAGAAATCGGCTTTAGCCGAAGAACTCATAACCAGCGCGTTCGTGAAACGTTTCGAGCGAGAGTTGTCGGTCCTCGGTGCATCACGAGTTAAAGTGACGATTGAGAAAACGCGCAGTCCGAAGGGTCAGGTATTGCACGAGATTAAACTGGTGGGAAACAAAACGGACGTGCGAGCCATCGACGTGCTGAGCGAGGGAGAGTTTCGAATAGTTTCTTTGGCAGCCTTTTTGGCCGATGTCGATACGGGAGAAAGTGCTGCCGCCTTCATTTTTGACGATCCGATTTCTTCATTGGACCAGGATTTCGAGGAGGCGACGGCCGACAGGTTGATCAAACTCTGCGCCACGCGACAGGTCATCGTCTTTACACATCGCTTGTCCCTACTGGCAATGCTCGAGGATGCCGCGAAGAAGGCGCATATTGAATGCCGCACCATATCCTTACAGCGTGAGTCTTGGGGAACAGGGCAACCGGCAGGACCTCCATTGCCCGCGCAAAATCCCAAAAAGGCTTTGAATAGCCTGCTCCATGAGCGTCTCGCCCAAGCGAGAAAAGTATGGAAAGATGTTGGAAGCCAAGCCTACGCGGTAGAAGCAAAGGCATTATGCAGCGATATTCGGATTACCATCGAACGATTGATCGAACTGGATTTGCTGGCGGATGTGGTTCAACGCTTTCGTCGTCCCATAACCACGATGGGAAAAATCGGTAAGCTGGCGCTAATCGAAAAAACTGACTGCGAGTTTCTCGATGAAATGATGACGAAATACTCCCGCTATGAACATGCTCAGCCAAGGGAAGCTCCCATATCTCTGCCGGAACCAGATGAGTTTGAAGCAGACTTGAAGAAGCTACAGACCTGGCAAGCCGAGTTTTCGAAGCGGGCCACCGCTTGAGGGCGGTAATCCCTGTTGGCTTCTCTCCACGGTCGAGAGACTCACTCGTCAGATTGACCCAGCCTACCGTAAAATTTCGTCGAGGCTCGCTTTGGTCGATTGGCGGAGGGCTTCGAGGAGTTCACGCTTTCGGAAAAGCCGATGCCGCCCGAGTTTGTATGAAGGCAACATTCCTCGGGAGACATACTGACGCAGAGAGGAAAACGGCACTCCCAACCATTCAGCGGCTTCCCGGATTGCGATAAATTCGGCGTTCTCAGAGGGGACTTTTTTCGTTTTCGGCTGCATGTGTGGAACATGGAAAGATTGGGTTACGACGGAAACGAACCGGATGCCGGGATTCACTTTCCGGCATCCGGCGGCGGGCTTTCAGCCAAGTTTGATTTTGCTGTTGCGGATGTAGTATTTGGCCTGGGTGAGAACAGCACGTTCCTGCTGTTCCGGCTTCATGTTCGGACTGACAGTTGCCCGCAGGCTTTTCGCAAGGTCGGCCTGCTCGGGCTTTTCGAGCCAACCTTTGACCTTCGTTTCGTAGCCCTGGCGCTGTTCCTCGTCCTTCATTTTGCGAAGGAGGAATTTCCGCTCAAGCTGTTCACGGGGCAGATCTTTGACATATTGAACCAGATCGGAATTCGCCTTCATATAGGCGTTTAATCTGGAATCCACTTCGGGGTTAACTTTGAACTGGCGGGCCAGTTCCTCTTTTTTCTTTGGGGATGCGATTGCCATATTTTGATGGTGGTTGTGCGCGGCGTTATGGGTTCCCGTAGCCGGGCGATTTGACGGGCTTGGTGATGAGAATTTAAGGCTTGGCGGACATAGTTTTGACTTGAGGAATTTTGTCGTCGTCCTCGTCGTCAAGAGGCGTGCCGCGCAATCCGCCGATCTGCGCCATGACGGATTTCACGAACCGCTGGGCGATTTTGCGGGGAGCAAGGCGCTGGCTTTCCGCGTTCAAGAGCACTTGAACAAGCTGATTGGTCGGAACGCGGATTCCGGCTTTCTCGACGATTTCGGACGCCTCGCGGAAGATGGCAAAAGTATCTTCGTCGAGGCTCACAGTGACACTGGCGGGTTTGGTGATGTGCATGGTTTTTATTTGGTGAGAAGGGCGAGTTCCTCGCGGCGGAGAAACGGCGCATTAAGAACGACGGCAACTCTGCGCCGCTCGGCGGCGGCAAGTTCGACGGAAATTTCGTCATGAAGCCGCATTTGCGAAATGAGGAATGCCTGGCTGCCGTCATCGGAGTCGGCAAAGAGGACGATTTCGCAAGGGTCGGAAATTCCCTCGTCCCACTCGGGCAGGGCCGGTTCCACGCTGGAGAAAAAATCATCGTCTTTGGTCCTGGCCGGATCCGGATCCTGCAGCGTGGCGGGCGGTTCCGGATTTTCGTCTCGCTGGTTTTTCAGTCGGTTAACCTCCTTTTCCAGCTCCGGCACCTTCCCCGCCTCCTGCTGCAAAGACTCGATGCGCTTTTTCATGGCGCGGTTCTGCTCCTGTAATGCTTCGGCGTAGGCGCGTTGCTGGGCATTCATCTGCTCACTATCCGCGCTGACGTAGTAGGACGGCGACGGGTTGGAGACAGCCACGGTCGGACCAAGCGGCAGCGCATACGGTGGGTCGGGCAGATAGTTCCAATCCGGCGACTGTTCGCGGCGATAAACCGTATGCCGTTCATGCATCTCATTGGGATAGTTTGGGTCGGTGTATCGGCCCACCGGATACGCCTTCACTGTCTCGGGCGTTCGCACCGTGGACACGGACCGGGCGGGAATGGTCGTGCCGGGAACACTGAAGGATTCTGGTTGAGCGACCTTTCGCGTGGCGCAAGAGCACAGGGACAGGGCAATGATGGGAATGAGGTATTTCATTTCTTGGGTGGGTTGGGATTGCTGGAGAAAAGCCCGGTGGTGGTTTGAGCTAGGTTCACCGTTTGGGTGACGTAGAGGTAAAAGAGGGCTCCTGCCGGAACGCGGACGTAATACGGCTCCTTCTCCAAGCCATCCAAAAGGCGTTGCGAGTAAATTTGCCCGCCCGCCTGAATCCCTGCGGCAATGGCATCCTGATAGCCGCCGTCCTGCACTTGGGTCACGCCACCGGTAAGCGGGGAAATAATATTGGTCATGGAGGGGAAGGCTCCCGCACCCGCGGAGATCATGGCTGCGAGAATAGCCTTGGCCTCCGCGTATTTGTCGGAAGCGATCATGTAGCCACGCAAACCAGCGGAGCCGTCCGTTTCGCCCCATGCATCGGGGTTGGTGCCATCTGGTGCGTAATCAAGAACGGTGCCGGAAAGCGGTAACTCCCTGCCGTCCTGAAAAACGAGCATCCATTGCCGTTCAGAGCCGATGCGCTCGCGGGCGGCATTTTTCTGCGCGGAGCCATGCACCTCGGTGCCCGCCGGAATTACGAGCCGCCCGCCATGCCAGACATCTTCCGTAATCAGCCCGATGATCGGAGTATCAATCAGGGTGGAATCCACCGTATTGACCAATTCGCAACGGAGCATCCGGCCATAGGGTAGGAAATACTCGCTGCGGGGCGCCTCCTTCGTGGCGAAAATTGCCTGTGGGATGGGAGGTGGCGGCTTTGGTGTCGGCACGACGCGCGGCGAGTCGTCTGCCTCCTTGGGCGCTGCCTTGACCTGACGAGAAGGCGGCGCGACCGGGATATCCTCGGTAAACGTGTAGCCTTTAGCCGTAGTGGCCTGCGCGGGGATGGTCGGATTGACTGGCTCGGCGGAACGTCGGTCTCGGCCTGGGAAAAGAAAGGCGAGAACCAATGCACCGGCCAGCAAGAATAGAATCAGTCGGCCAGTAGGTTTTTGAAAAAGCTCAGTCCAGATCTTGCGAAGGTTCATTTGAAGTCTCCTGTGAGGGGTTGGGTTGGGAATTGGGATTCGGCCCGGACCACGAGGACGTTCCACTTGTTTTCAGGTGCGAGGTTGTTGCGGCCTCCCTGTCCGTTTCCAGTGATGGCGAAAAAGGCAGGCGTGATGGATTTAGGGGGCATGACGCCGGACGCATCGGCGAGCGATTGAGTGTAAATCCGTTCATCCAGGCGGACGGCCAAATCTTGCGGTTTGTAGTAAATGGCGCGGTCAGTCGCGTTCTCCAATTCGAGCCGGAAAATCAAGGTGTCGTCCTGCTCGAACCTCCACACCTCACATATGCGGGCAGTGAAGCCGTCGTAATAGTTGGCGATACTTGGGGCCGCGTGAAGGACACCGGCAAGCGCGTCCGGGTGGTTCTTGGTGAAGAGGGGATACGCCTTGGCCTTGTCCATCAGGGAAAGCAGGCGTTCCGGCACGATAGCCGGGCGGATCCCGTCCTTTCCTTGGCGGTCGTCCTGATAGAACGTGACGTTGTAGAATGGCTTGCCCGATGAGGTCAGGTGAAGGACGTAAGCCTTGCGGTTAAAGATGACCGTCAGATGATCCTCGGCGTCTTTTTTCAGCGCCCGGATAGTGAAATAAAAGTTTCCCGGCGTGAACGTAATGAGAAACCCTGCGTTTTCCTGCTCCTGCGTGGAAACGGATTTCGCATACAGGCCCGAAATCTCGGACGGAAACATAATCGTGGTCGTTCCCGACTTCTCCGCAACCGGAATGTCGTAGATGACATATTCGTCGAGCGGCTTTTGGACGATTGACCCGGCATGAGCCGATAAGACTCCGCCGAGCATTACGAGAGGCATGAATATCCATTTCATGAGCGGAGGTTCGCACGGATTCGCCGCAACGGTGCCCCGAGTTCGGGGCAATCTTGCCTATCCCTTCGAGATGGTTTAGAATGTCGCGATGCGACTCTCTCAGATCACTTCCGTCGGTTGGTGTGCAAATATGATGCTGGATCGAAAAGAACAGCCTTCGTTCACAATTGATGAGATCTACACAGCTGTTGATGAAGGCGGTTTGGTAGACCTTCTTATGAAAACTATCGACGACAGCGGCCTGATCGAAGCTTGCGCTCAGCGGCCAGAACAAAAAGCCGAACTGGAAAATGCATTGAGCAATGCCGCTGAGGCGCTACGTGGACGAGAACTCCGGAAAGCTGGGGTGGGAGAAAATGCGCTGTGCCTGGTGATGGCAATTGTTCTCGAAGCGATACAGCAGAATTTTTCTCGCTAGCTGAACGAACATGCCCGACACACAAATTTGTGGTCTGTGCGGCAGAGAGTATGTCCCTTTGGAGGAAAGTCATATCCTCCCCGCATTTGTTTATCGGTGGCTAAAGGAAAGTTCCACCACTGGTTTTCTTCGTTTTGGTCGGGAGATGAACCGGCGCACACAAGACGGTGTTAAGGGTTATTTTTTGTGCGAAGGGTGTGAGGATCGGTTTCAGAAATTCGAAACGCCATTTGCAACCAAAATCTTTCTTCCGTTTGTTCAAAACAATTCGTTTGCCACGGATTACGACGAATATTTTCGAAAATTTGCGGCTAGTGTAGTCTGGCGTGCTTTGGCCTACGGGAAACAGAAATATGGACTTAAAAATTTTCGTAGCAGACATCAAGGAGCCTTGGCCTCGGCACTGGAGACTTGGAAAGAATATTTGCTAGGAACGCGAAACGACATAGCGGGTCATGAAGTTCACCTTGTTCCGTTTTGTGGAGTGGCCGACCATACGATGGAGGATGTTCCGTCGAACATAAACCGTTACCTTATGCGGACGACCGAGATGGACGTCGTAGTTTCCGACGAGAATGCTTTTACCTATGTAAAACTCGGTCCGCTCATTTTGGTCGGACTGATCGTCTTTCCCGATCGTTCCGAGTGGATCAATACCGAAGTTTTAGAATCGGGCCACTTCGGCCCTGATGGATTTCACGCACCGGGAATGCTTCTGCACTACATTTTCAGTCGTTGCAAACGCTTGGGAGAGTTGGAAGGCAGCCTGTCTTCGAAGCAGTTAAAAACCATTGAAGGGTCCTACGAAAAAAATACCGTGCGGTTCGAAAACTCAAATACTCGAGAGGCTGTGATTTTGGATATTATATTGAAAGAGAGACGCAAATAAACCTCGGGCTACGCTTTCAGTCCGAAGTGAATTCAATGGGCATGTTGAGCGTCGAATGAGGTCCCAAAATGGGTTCAACGTAGCTATCCCGAAATCGGCAGGGCGGCACCCCATTGAGAATGATCGTAACCAGCGTTTTTACTGTTTCAAAGGCCCAGGCGGACGGTTTTTCCCATTCGTCCAGAGCAATGCGCCAGTCGCTGGGAGGCCCCCATTTTACGAGATGCCGCTTTTCCAACTCCGCAACGAGTGTTTGGACACGCTCAGGATAATCTGGCGCTGCAATATCGACCTTCGCGTGGACCAATTCGTTGCGAAGGTTTACTAATAAATCATAGTCACACCACCAAGGTTCAGTAGTAGGGAGGTCTTGGCCGTAGAGCGACTTGTAAACGGAGCGATACTTTCGTCGAACACCTGCCCTTTGCCTTTCCAATCCGAGAATTATTTCTCGGGCGGCACGGACTTCCGGCAAGTTTTCTGGTTGCGAGAGGAAATCTGCCATTTCGGCAAAATCGTTTAAAAATGCTTCGGCGGCCATGGCGCTAAAGATAACCGCCTCAAATCCAGCCCATTCCCCACGTTTCGCGCGTTCGAGCGACATTCGAACGCGGAAGATCAATGGGGGAAATCCGAGGTTAATCCAACCACTCATTTAACCGATTATAGCGGATGTTCGGTATAATTGAAGTCCTGAACAACCAGCGGGAGGCGTCCGTTGCCCAAGAGGTCGGGATTGCGGACGAAGAGGAATTCGATCTGGAATTTGACCGGCTCTCGGAAGTCCATGCCTTTGAGTGTGCCGGTGCGGACCAGATTACCCTCGGCCCGAACGCTTACAGCTTCGTATGAGTGCCCGGAACCGTCTTTAATTTTTCGGGTGTCGAGGATGTCTATTTTCGTGACTTCGACCTTTTGGTGAATCTGCTTCTCCTTGAATTCTGGGTTCTGGGCTTTGTAGAGGGCAGCGGCTTTTTTGCGGGCGGGATCTTCGAGATAGATCCTTTTCAGCAAGTCGGACAAATCAGGCCCCACGGGATTACGTTGCAGTAGAGCCAGGCACGCGAGCCGGACATGATACGCATGAAGATTCCCGGCTTCCTCGAATCCAAGCAAGGGTGCGTAGATCAGCGTTCCGCCCGGATCGAGAATGACGACTTTTTCTTCCTGCTTCATGGCCTGAACCGTGAGGTAAGGCGCAGCTACCGCAAAAGCGGTGGCGATGATAGCAAGGACCATCCAGAAACGGGCGGCAATGGCGTTGTTTGCGATAGTGGAAATGGCGGATAGGTTCATGGAATTAGGCGTTGCGGTTGGCGAGCGGAGAATCCGGAGGAAGCGGTTGAGCTTTACTGGCGTGAGAATTGAAAGCGGCCTGGGCGGTATAGGGCGTGGCGATGCTGCCGGGATGGTGGGACACCGTGCCGGTATTGCTATCGACCACGGCAAACGCATTCGGAGCCGTTTGGTGGGCAACCATCGCGGGGTTGTCGGCACTAGCGACGGACTCGCCGCCCGATGCAGAAGGTGGAATGGGCGGCGGCGGGGGAACGTCGCTCCCGCTCATGGAGCCGGCAATATCGCTGGCGATCCGACCTCCCGCGCTTGCGGCTCCCGCAGCGGCTCCCGCAGCGGCTTGCGCGCCGGCGAGAGCGCCTTGCACGGCGGTGGAACCACCGAGGGTGGCGGCAGCGCCCGCTGCGGTGAGTCCGGCACCCACGGCCAGCCCGGCGGCCTGCATTGTTCCCTGAACTCCAGCTTGCAGGGCAGCGGTCGTGCCGCTCATGCCTTTCATGATCGCGCCGGAAACAAACGGAACGCTGAGATAGAAAAACACTGTGATAATGGCGGCGAACGCCATGATGAACGGGAACAGGAGCCAGTTCTGAACGACGATGGCATTTTGCGCCACCTGCACCAGCCCGCCCGTGGTGATTGGGAGAAACAATGTGTCGCTGATGGCAACGATCACAATATCCACGAGGCAAATGGCGACGTGCCAGAGAAGGACGGTCAGCGAAGTCACGGCGAACTGGATGCCCAGCGATTGGGTGGGTGAGAAAAACAGGAATCCCAAAAGCAACGGCGAAACGGCAACGAGTCCGGCAATGGCGAAGTTCTGAAAAAAGACCAGGACGAGGAGCATGAATCGCCCGATGCCTTGGAAGAACATGCCGATGGCGGCGGGAACAATCTTACCGATGTCGGTCAAAGAATCAGACGGCTGGTTTTCGATTCGAGAGCGGAGGAGCTGAACAAATTTTGCGTCCCTCGCCCCGGTGAATTGACTGCGCATTTCCACAAAGGCTTTTTGCCCGCCTTCCATTGCGGACGGATAGCCTGCGAGCAGGCAAACGATCAGGACCGTTTTGATCAAAGCGCCGAGAATGGCGCGGGTGTCAGACCCGGCTCGCCAGCCCATTTCTCCAATGCCGATGACTGCAAGGATAAAGGCGAAAGGCATCAACAGAGTGCGAATCTCCAGCGCGGCCTCATAAAGATTGGTGAGTGAAGGAATCATAAAATTGGCTTGGGGGTTAACAAACGCGAAGGTTCCCTAGAATCCGGGCGGCAGGTCTTCGTTCGGGGCACTGAAATCGGGCAATTCGATTTCCGCCTCGGCTTCCGCCGCCATCCGGGCCAATTCCCGATTGCGTTCGCGGCTGATATCCTCGGCGGCGACTTCCTCGGCCTGCGCGCGATTCTGATTCAGGACGTGCATCATCTGCACCTGGCTCGCGGTGGATTCTGTCAGGTAGTCAATGTCGTCGAGCGCGGTTTGCGCTGCGGCGAGTGACCCGACCAGCTTTTGCACCTCGGCGTCATCCTGCGCCCCTTTGATCTGTGTATTGAGCTTGGCGATTTGCCGGTTGAGAACCTTCCGCTTGTTGTGGGCACGGCCCAGCAGAATCTCAAAACGCGAATAGGCGTTTTCCACGGCTCGAAAGCGTTTCAGTGGATCGTCACCGTCTCGGAACGAAGCGATGCCGTCAAAGCTGCGAGTGGTGTCCGTGGCGAGGTTTTTCCATGAGTCGATATTGATCGGCTCAAACAATTGGCCGATGGTTGCGGAAATTTCCTCTCCCTCGTGGGCGATGTTGGCCAATTCGCCCAAAGTGTCGGCAATGCCGGACTCCTCCAGATAGCCGGAAAAAAGGCCGTTATCGATGAGAGCGATTGCCGCCACCGGATCTCCGATAGCCTGCTTGACCTGATTGGCGGTTTCCAGGTGTTCCTGAACCGTGGTCAACGTATTGTGGAGGGTGGCGAGCTTTTCTGCCCACTTCGCCTGCTCCCACGTGTATTTAAGGATGTCGAAGATGTTCTTCTGATCCTGCCGAGCCTCCACGCCCGGCGCGGTAACGACAAATTGCGCGGAGGCGAAGGGAACGGTGGTCAGGGTGACGGCGGCGAGAGTAGGGACAAATTTTTTCATGGCTGGGGAGTTGGGGGTTTATTGGTAAATGGGAATGGTGACTTCGTAGGGGACGGTCTTCACCGTGGCGTTTGGATCGGGTTCTACCGGCATCCGGTAGAGTGAGACGCGCGGCTTGGATCGGTCCGCCCCCTCGCGCTTTTGCATGTCCTGCAAAATCCAATACTGGCGTTTTACGGTATCGGACGCGCCGCGCTCGTAGCCCTTTTGATACTGGCTGCGAGACGCACACGCCGGGAACAGGCAGACCACGACCGCGCACCACGTGACGGCAGCACACACGGCTTTTCTTTTCCTAGAAGCAAAGAAACGAATGAAGTTTTTCATGGGGATCAGGGTTTGTTTGGAGTAGAGGCGGCAGATTCGGAAAGAACCCCGCTGACAATGTCTTGATGGTTGCGGAGCAAGCGGCTCCGGTTGTCGAAGTCCTCCCCGGTCGAGGAGGAACAGAAAAGCATCTCCGGCGAAACGCGGTTGTGAACGGTCCCGCAACGAGGCTGCTGAACGTCCAGATGATAATACGTCAGAGCCGCATACTTATTGGAGTCCGGCAAATGTTCAGGAAGCGGATAACGAGAAATCGCCTCCTTCGTAGCCTCGGACAAATCAATGTCCGCCGCGACATCCTCAATATCGCGCCGGTCATTCATCCGGGTAAAAAAGAACTGCTTGGCGTTGCCAAAGACGATGGGGCGAATGCCCGACCGCTGAAACCGGCTGTATTGCTGAACGATGCTGATGATCCAGGTGCTGAACTTGGAAAGCTGGGCGTAGAACTCGGAAACCAGCTGTTCCCCGCCGGGAATGTCTAAAGTTCTGGCGACTTCCTCAAAAACGACGCGTTTCCTTGCGCCACGCGGCAGTGTGATAATGTGCTGCCGGCCATAGTTCGCGATGAGGAAACCCGCCAATTCCTTCAACTGACGGTTGGACTCCGGGATGTAGGTCAAATCGAAGTGGGCGAGCCTTCCGGTGATGGAAAGCGTCGAATGTCCGCAAACCAACCGTTGCTCGTTCCATGGGGCAAGCAGGGTTGCCAAATGATTGATTTCCGTGCGGTCATGTTCCGCGAACGGAGCCACCAGCATCATCTGCTGGAGCATGTCGTGGGTCGGATAGTCCGTAGGCTGGAAGAACGCAAACGCGGCATTGCGGACGTACCGTTCGGAGTCGGGAGATTTGATAAACCGGGAAACGTCTTCCGCGGTCGGAGCGGCAATCAGGGCCTCCCGCTCCTCCTCGCTTGCCGTGTGGCGCAGCTCGGCCCACGCCTCGACAAAGGTCGCCGAAATCGGCAGACGGGCCTTTTTGTAAGCGAGCGTGGCCAACGCGTGCCGCGCCACCAAATCCAGACGCGAGGCGTCCTCGCTAATCCACTCTTCGAATCGATCAGAATAAAGCTGTTCGATGTATTGAGTGATTTGAGCGAGACGAAGGTTTCGCTTGTCCTCGTCGGCGGGATTACCGGCCATCTTCGCCACCAGCGCGGCAGCAGTCGTGATCTGCAAATTGGTTAACGGTGCGCCCTGGGTGTCGAGATAGTTCAACGTCAAGTCTCCGTCGGGCTGAATGACAATGGGCGTATGGCCCTGCACCTGTGTCCAAATTCCGTAGGACAGCCCTTCCTCGACGATAAGGGTGAAATCATAATACGGATCGGTTTGCGAAAGGAGGTCGCACATGAAGGCGGACTTTCCGGCGCGAGTCATGCCGAGCAAAACCGCGAGTTGCGGCGTGCCGGAAATGAAATTGCGAACTCCGATCAGATTGCGATTACTGCCGTCGTAGAGCGCCTCCGCCCCGTCAAGATGGCCCGTGAAGGTCGAGGAAAACGGCAACATGTCGGCCAACCATTCATCCAGTCCGTTGTCGGCATGATGCGTATATTTGCCCCATAACCACCCCGGCCATGTTTGAAACCAAACATTCTTCGTGGTGGCAGCCGAGGAAAGGTTGCTCGTCCAACATTGGGCATCCTCCATCGCGCCGAAAGCCGTTTCAATCTGCCGGGTCTTGGAAATCAGTTCCGCCTCGCTATCCGCCCAGACGTGAACGACATAATCATACGAAATCGGCACAACATCGCCTTGGGCAAGATGTCTGATCCGTTCCTCTTTAACGGCCTTCGAGGTCAGCAACGATTGTTTGCCCTCCGCTGCGTAATCACCGCGCACGCGCTCAAGCGAGCGTTCAGCACGGTTGATTTCCTTGCGAACATTCTGCGGATACAAATTAACCGTGATGGCGTAGTCCAAAAACGGAAGGGAGGTCAGAGCCCAGAAGATCCCGCGCCGGGTGCGCTGGGGCCGCCGTTTCAGGACAATGAGATTGTGAAAAAAACCATCGGAGAAGAAGCCGAAGGCTTTTCCGCCCTGCACGCCCTGATGCCAGCAGTTCTGATGAATGGTTTCATGCTCCCGGAACTGCCCGATGGGGTCGTAATTGTTGCGCCGCAGATAGGACGGATTAAAGAAAGTCGCGTAATACCGAAACAAATCTTCCGTGGAGAGGGACGACACACGGCAGCCATGCGGTTCGAGTAGAGAGGCAATGACTCTCCCTTGCTGTTCAAAGCCTTCGTTGTATTGGGCGAGAATGCGCCGGTAGTGCTCATTGAGCATTTCCCCACCCACGCCTGCGGGAGCGTTGGCCGTGATCCGGCGCGAGAGGAACAACACCAGCTTTTCGCGGCGAAGTCTGCCATCCTGCATGGCCCGCCAGTAACGGTTATACCGTTCGTTTCGTGCGATAGCCGCCCATGAGCCTGGATCGCACTTCTCATCGGTGACGGCTTTATACGCCGTCAATTCATCCCGGTAATTGGAATCCACCGACCAGCGGATTTGGGCGCGGGTATTTTCATCCAGCGTGTGCAGAAAATGCCGGACGGATTGATAAAAAGCGTCAAGTGCGTGCTCGCTGGCGTGGCGGAGATCGGGCACGTCGAGGGTGAACGCTTTGGAAACGAAACCGCGTTTATCGAGTTCGTTCCAAACAATGAGATCATTCGTGAACCAGCCGTTAGGTGCTTGCATGAAGAAAGAGGGGATTGCGAGGTTGATAGGTTGGCGGCATCCAGCCCGTGCCGGTGCTGAAGGTTTCGAGCAAATCCGTGTCGAAGGATTTCGGTTTGCCTTGCCGAAGTGCGAACACATAGCCGACGACAAGAACCAGCGGCACCGCACCCATGCTGACGCTAAACGTCGGCGCATGGTGTCGCGAAAGCAGGAGGGTAAGTCCGATGGTGGCAAGGAGAGCGGCGAGCAGGAACAGAATGTTCGTGCCTTCGATGCCCCAAATTTTGCCATCGCTGTCGTCGCCAGCCTGGGTGGGAACGGTGCCTTTGCTCATTGGGAAATGCTGATGGTTGGCATTCCGCCTGCATTGAAGAGGGCTTCGGCGATCACCACGGCGAGGCCGAGAAGCAGACCACCGACAATGGACATTTTGCCCTGATCGGCATTACCGCTGCGGATCTGCCATCCGCCATGGGCGATGACAACCACGGCGATGATGAAGAGAAAACGAGCAATGATTCCGAGACCTTCGGACATCGCACCGTCGAGGGAGGCTTGAGCGAGAAGTAGATTATTCATACGACGGAAACGATAGAGGCAAAATCGAGAACCCTTGCCCCGAGTTCGGGGCAAAAAAACAACGCCGGAATTAGACATCCGAATCGGGACTCCTTGGCTTCGCAAATGGCGTCGTAGAGATGGCGCGCGCCAAAGATTTTCGGGGGAAAGAGCTGGCTCAAATCCACCCGGAGAACCCGGGAGATAAAGAGCAAGTCGTCATCGGACACCCACACTTCGCGGGACTCAATTTTGGCCACTTTCTTTCGGGTGGCTGTTTCCATGCCGAGGAGTTGAAGTTTGATCGCTAAATAGTTTTGCGACCATCCCATGGCGTTACGCAGACGCCGGATTTGCGGACCAATGATGTTTAGATTTCGCTTCATGCCCAAACGAAAGCGCGGAACAACCGGGCATCCGATGGGTGTGACGAATGGAACCTATTATGTGACGAACAAACCCCGGCGAGGTCGAAAAATCACACAGGCAAAGTAGCAGCGACTCCCTTGCGCAGGCGACGCGAAGGGATGCGGGATAGCTCAATAGTGCTCCCTCCCCCGACGAAGGAGACCCTCGTGTGATGGTGGGGTAAGGGCGAAATATTTTCCACACGGAAAAGGTTGATCAGCGTGGATCGGTTCACGCGGAGAAAGTGCCGCTCCGGCAGGAGCCGTCTCCATTCCGCCATCGTGCGACGAACCAGAATCGGCTCGTGTTTTGCCATGTGGACGCGGCAATAATTTTGGTCGGCTTCGATATGCGTAATATCGGTTGCGAGAACCACTCGCGTCTCGTGATCGGAATAGAGGAAAACGCGATCATCGTGAGCAAATGGTTTCGCCTTTCGCGGGGCTCGGCGGGCAAGTCCAGCCAGAGCGAGGGCGAGCCGATCCGGTTGAATCGGTTTCAGGAGAAAATCAGCCGCGTTCACTTCGAATGCTTTCACCGCGAAGACATCGTAGGCCGTGACAAAAATAATTTCCGGTGCGGGTCGAAGCTCGGGAAGAAGTGAAAAGCCGCCGCGTTTTGGCATCTGCACATCGAGAAAAATCAGATTGGGCCGGTGCGCATGGAACTGGGTGATTGCTTCCGTCACGCTGTCGGCCTCCCCGACAATTTCAACTTCGGGATGCGCGGCCAGAAGCTTGCGGAGCTTGGCGCGGGCGTCGTCCTCGTCATCAACTATCAGGGCACGGCGTAGGGGCATCATAGAATCGGAAGGCAAATGGTGATTGTTACCCAACCGTCGCGGTGGACGATATCAAGCTGGTGTTTGTCCGGGTAGATCAGCACGAGGCGGCGGCGTAGATTCTGTAAACCCAGATGGCTCTCCTTGTCGCGGGACGCAGGCTCCTGCCATTCCCCGGAATTGGAGACGATGATCTGGAGCGTGGAGGCGTCAACCCGGACGGTCTGCACGCGGATCCGCAGAGGTAGCTCGGACGTATCGCGCCCATATTTGACGGCATTTTCGACCAGCGGTTGCAGGATGATGCCCGGCACCAAGACGCCGCGCGCCAACTCGTCGATTTCACAATGAAACTCCATCGTGTCGCCGAAGCGTGATTTTTCTACAGCCAGATAATCGCACATGGCATCGAACTCGCGGCCCAGCGGAAGAAAATCCCGGTCGCTGTGATCCAGAGAAAAGCGCAGAAAATCGGAGAGCGACTGCACCATCCGGCCCAGATTGGGGTTTACGTTTTCGACATTGGTTTGAATGGAATTGAGGGCATTAAAAAGAAAGTGCGGATTCATCTGCGCCCGCAACATTTGGATTTCCGCGCCCTGCCGTGCAGATTTGGCCAAGGCCAATTCCAGTTGGTGTTGCTTGCTTTGCAACGCCTGGCGCATGCCGAAGTAGAGAAAACTCCAGCTATAAAGGAGACCCACTCTTTCGTAGAAGACGCTGAACGCAAGAGAACGATACCGGAAGATTTCGCTGTCCAGCGGGAGGATTTCACGCAGGAGAAAGAAGAGCCCGTTTTGGAGCATCCCGGCCCCGGTGCAAGCGCCGATGATTAGCACGGCCATCTGTCCGCCCTTGTCGGACCAATACGCACGATATAGTGCTCGCAGAGCCAGCGTGAGCAAAAAGCTGGTTCCATCGCGAGTCACGCTCAGGAACAACGCGGCGGAAACACTGCCCATGATGTCGATTTTGAGCGGCAGCGTGACAACCACAAATGTGACCCATCCCGCCAATTGGAATCGCCAGAACATCGGCAGTTTTGTCCAGAGGCGCACTACCCACCTCCTTCCTGGGAATCCACCTCCTTAATCTTCCGATTGTGATAGGGATTCCAAAACTCGCATTCGAAGGATTCGCCAAAAACTTTGCGAAGCCAGTAAATTTCCTCACCGCGAATGGAGGCGGCTCCGACTTCCAGTTGTGAAAGCAGGCTGCGTTTGCAGCGCTCAAAACCAGCCCGACGACATTCACTGGCCAGTTCCTCCTGCGTCCATCCGTTGCGAATGCGCAAGTCATGAATCAAAACGCCCAAACGTTTTCTTAACTGGCGTGAGCCCGCGTTCATGCCCGACTCCCTTTCGATTTGCTCGAAATACAGAGCAAACATTTGGCCATTCTCTCCGCTGATGTTTCAGACGGAAAGGAGGAGTATTTCAAGGCGGGTCAGTTGGGACTGTTCTTTAATCGAGTTCTTAGGACAAAATTTCGGGCGTCGGTCGCCATGATGCGTTCTTTCAAAGCTGCCGGGGCCGATGGTGCAAAATACGCCTGAGCGCTGCGTGAACCAATGACGGTGAGATCCACTTCAATAAAGGCTTCATTGGTCCCGCCGTTCGGATTGGCAATTTCCTGATATTCGGCATCGAGAACCTTGACTTGGAAATCCACCACATTGTTGGCGACTGGCTCCGTAAAGGGCATGCTCGGGTCGAGGTCGGCAGATTCGATTAAATCTCCGCCAGTCGCTTCCAAGCGGGTGAAGGCTTCGTCACTCGGCAGGAGAGTGCGGAAAAGCGACTTGCTTGGCGGAGTGGCGTTCGTGTTTTCCGCAACAAAATACCCAACAATCGCCACGTCGCTGAGGGCGTTGGTCGTTGGCTGGGAAGCCTGCGAAACGTTCGCGAGAAATCCAAAGGCTTTGTTAGTGTCTGAGCCTTCAACGACGATGCGCGGCAGCGCCACTGCATTGGTATTCGTCTGGACGCCGGAAGCATCAATGAGGGAATTCAGCTCCTTTGCCATCAAATGCAGCGCGGCGCGTCCGTCGCGAAAACTCTCGGCCCGCGATTCGGTTTGCTGATAGCTGCTCGCCACATGTTGAAAGACCGAAAGCAATAGCATCACCAGGAAAATCAACAGGACACAGGCCACCAAAAGCTCAACGATGGTGAAGGCGTTGGGATGTTTTTGAGATTTGTTCACGGCTTGGAAACTTGCGGAGTAACTCGGGCGACAAATTGAAATGGCGCGGCGTTGGTTTGAGTGGCCGGACGAATATCAATCCGCAGTTGGCTGGCCTTGCGTTCCGGCAACGTGCCTGCCGCCGGTTCCAGAACGACCGGCGTCAAAACCACGTCGGCGCGGAAAACCGCGTTCGGTGCATCCGGAGCGACTGGCTCCCCATCGGTTGAATAGTAAACCGTATTTGTCGTCGTCGCCGCAGGTATCAGCGGGAGTTGGATCGGGTTGGGCAGCGTGACAAGCATTCCAGCCAGCGGAGTTGCTGTGCTGGTGGAACTGGCATCACCCACCGGGTCGGGCAAAAGGTCGCTGGCGATCTGGCGGGCGATCTGCGCGGCGCGGGATTCCATCCAGGAATCCTTGGAGGAATTCATGACCGTGCCAAGCAATCCGAGAATCACGACGATACAAAAGGCAAAGAGACCCAGGGCCAGGACAACCTCCACGAGGGAAAAGGCTCCTGACCGCGTGCCGGGATTCTTTGCGTGCATAGTCAATTTTTTAATGAACTGGATTCGTCAGCAGGTTTTTGTTCCACCGCTAGTGATTCTAGCGCGGCGGTCTCGACCGGAGCATCGGGCTCATCGGCCACGGTGGAGCGGAGGAGCACCTTGCCCCGGCGCGTCCATTCGTCGGCCAGTCGCTGGACCTTTTCGCCGTGCTGCTTGAGCACCTGCACCATGCGGGTGCGGTCTGGCGGCGGAAGAAAGACCACGATTACAAAAGATGCGCCGCTCTCCCCCTCGACAAACGGAATGGCGCTCACCTCGAAGGATGGGACTCGTCCCCTTCCGATGGGTTGAGTCGGCATGATGCGGTCGGTTTGCACCTGCCCGGAGCGAAAGGTTTCCCGCACCATTCGATGGAGGCTGTTGTCCCCAAGTGCGTCAGTAATCGTGCGTTTGAGCGGGCTTTGCTGGAGCTGGTAAATATTGAATAACTCCGAATTGACCACGGTGATTTCCAGCTTGGTGTTCACGACCATCACGCCTTCCAGGAGACTGCCCAACATGCAGTCCTGCATGTGTTGAAAATTCGAGAACTGTTCCTCAAGAGCTTGAATGCGCTGGCGCATGTCCTCCATTTTCTGAGAAACGCTTCTCGCCTCGTAGTGCGAGGCGCGGAGCCAGAACCGCCAGCCGACATCCGGCTTTTCAGGGATAGATTCTCCGTTGGCGAGGCGCGCAAACCAATTTTTCACAATGCGTGCAGATTTAAGCCCGGCAAGGTGAAACGTGATGGCGACGGTGGCTGCAAGAAGCAGGACTGCAATGAGGAATGATTCCATAGTCAGGTTGATGATGAGTTGAATGAGAAGATAGGGAGGTCACGGGGTGTTATTACGGTAGAATCTGAGATTGGCGGCGACGAGGAGAACCGTGCTGAGAACGACGGTGCAAACACTCATCGCCATGGCTTGAGCGAAGTCCCCTTGCTCGAATTGGGAAAAAATGAAGCTGCCGACCGTCTGAGCCCCCGGAGGCAGCAGCATGATCGAGGCCACCCAGTCCCGCAAACACATGACAAAAATGGCGATCCAGGCCACGAAAAGACTCGGAAAGAGCATCGGAAAAACGATGCGCGATAGAATGGAAAGGCGCGGGGCACGGAGGCACGCCGCCGCCTGTTCCAACCGGGGAGCCAATTGCCGCATTCCGGCATCGGCGAAACGCAGCGCGACGGCCTGATAGATCGCCACGTAGGCCAGAAACAAAATGGCCAGCGTGCCGTAGATCCGCACCGGCACCCAGGGCGCGTTCCAGGCCAGGATGAATCCCACCGCGATCACAAGATTTGGCAACACGCGGGGCAGCATACTCAAATGGTCGAGCATGGAAACTCCGCGTCCCTTGTAGCGGGCGAGCGCATAAGCGGTGATGCCACCGAGGGCAGCGCAGGCGGTGGCCGCCGCCGCGCTGAGTCCCGCGCTGGTGCTGAGGGCCTGCAATCCGCCCGAACCCCATGCCAGAATCGCCTGATAGTGTTGCAGGGTGAAGACCGGGTTTCCGCCCTGCCAGCGTTCAATGAGGCTCATCAGACAGACCGTCGCGTTGGGCAGAAACGAACTGAAAAGGAAGAGAATCCCGAAGAACGCAAGCGCGAGGCACAATTCGAGGCCATTGAGCTTCGTGAGCCTGCCAGCCGGAATGCGTCCATTGGCGATGACGCGGATGCCGATATAGATTCGGGCCACTGTCACCAGCACGACCGCCGCCACCGCGAGGATGGAAGAAATTGCGGCGGCACGCGGCACATCGGCGGGCCAGGTGGTCAACATTTCGTAAATGACGGCGGGCAATAGAACCAAGTCCGAACGCGGACCAAGGATGGCGGCAATGCCGAAGTTGGAAAGGGTGTCGATGAAGACCAGCACGCCACTATTGACCAATGCGGGGACCAGCAATGGCAGCGTGATGCGCCGGAAGATGGCGGTTGGCGGAGCGCCGAGACAGCGGGCGGCATCCTCCAGCCGGGTCGAGACATTCTGCAAGGACGCTTCGACCAGCAAGGCCACCGTCCCGAAGCTTGTCAGGCCCATAATGAAGACCACGCCCCCCATGCCGAAAAAGGCCCCCCGGATGCTCTCCGGCAAAGGCCCGACAAAGGTGTCCACCAAGCCGTTGTCGTTCAGAAGGAGCACGTAGGCCAGCGCCAGCAGATACGGCGGCGACATGACCGGGAGAAGGAGACTCACCCGAAGGAGCGACTTGCCGGGAAGATTGGTTCTGGCCATGAGCCAGCCAGCGGGCAGGCCCAGTGCCCAGGCGAAAAGCGTCGTCAGTGCTGCGCAACTGAGCGAATTGTTCCACATCCGCCAAAGCCCGTCCGTCGTCCAGATATCCCGGTAAGGCTGAAAAGCCCCGGCAGCGGAGGATTCGCCGATAGCCGGAAAGACGCTTTGTAGAAGCAACATCACTACGGGGAACCCGATCGAGAGCAGCACGCCAGCCAGCCCGATCCAGAACGGCCACTTATATGCGTTGGCTATGGGAGTGACGCCATTGCCTTTCATCGGACCTTCTTTTCCACCTCGTATTTGAAGCGCATGAGCACGTCGCGTTGCGCCTCCAGCGCTGCGGCCACATCGTAGGGTAAGGCAGCGGACATCGCGGCCTTCTTCCGAAGCGGACTAAGCGGAGTGGCAGGGTCAGCCGGAATCAGGTGCTCGGCAGCCATGCGATTCTGAGCTTCGGATGAAAAGCAAAACCGAACAAAAGCGTCCGCCGCATCACGGTTCACCGTGCCATTAAGCACCGCAATCGGACGAGGAATCACCGGGCATCCCGAGGCCGGGAAATGCATCACCAGTGGTTCGCCCTTTTCGATCTGCTTGAAAACGAGGTAATCCGCCGAAGCCAAAACCGCATCATGCGAACGCAAAACGAGGCCGCTCAAGGCCTGGCTGTTCGGGCCGGAAATTTGCAGGCCCTGCTTCTTGGCGGTTTTCAGTCCGTCCCAGAAGGCATCGCCCATCTTGCGGTTAAAGGCGATGATGAATTCCCCACTGGTGCCGGATTGTTGCGGCGATGGCATGAGGAGCTTGCCTTGGAATTTACCGGAAAAAATGTCCATCCATTCCAGCGAGGCGTTGTATTGGTCATCACGCATGGCGATGCCGAGGGCGCTGGCGGCGGTCCCAGCATAAAATCCCTCCTTGTCGTCCCAATCGGGCCGGGCCGTTAATCCTGTCGGTAGCGGCAGGAGCATTTTTTCCTGCTTGAGTGCTTCCGCCGCCGTGGGGCTGGCGAGGATCACCACATCGGCCTGTGGGTGGTATTTCTCCGCCATCAACTTTGCCATCACTTCGCCAGTCGTCGCGGAATACAATTTCGCTTTCTGGCCCGTCTGCTTTTCGAACGATTCGCAGAGCCACTCCGCAAGGCCGCGAGGTCCGGCGGAATAGACAACCAGAATATCCGCGTCACGCTTTTCGCAAGCGGCCACGGAAAGCAAAAGTAGAAAAAAAATTAAACCACGGATGCTCACGGATGGGAAAGCCATGAAGAACATGTCCATGCTTCCTGACAATTTGTCTTTATCCGTGTCCATCCGTGTCATCCGTGGTTAAAATTACTTCTCGACGTAGATCACTTGATGAGGGTCGAACTGAACGAGCACGTTGCTATCGAGCGCGATGGAATGCGGAGTGAATGCCCGGAAAATTTCGCCCTTTTGGGTCATGGCGTGAACGTCGTAGGCAAGCCCGGTGAAGCTGCTTTTGATGCACACGGCCTTCCAGCGGATCATGCCGTCGCCGGGGAATTCGTCCTTTTGCACTTGTTGGAAAATCCGCACGTCCTCGCGTCGCACGAGGAGATAGCCCTGACCCTTGCGTTTGGGATGTCGTGGAAAAATTGGCTGCTGGGCGTCGTCGCGCAGGTCTTCCAGTTCCGAAGTGAAGGGGATGGCACTGGCCGTGCCGAGAAACGATGCGACAAAGGTGGTCTCGGGAAAACGGTGAATTTCATCCGGCGAGGCAATCTGCTCGATGCGCCCCTTGTTCATCACGGCGATCTGATGGGCCACCGTGGTGGCTTCCTGATGGTCATGCGTCACATAGATGGTGGTAATGTCCAGGCGGCGAATGAGGGCCGCGATGTCGTCACGGAGTGTTTCCCGCAACTGTGTGTCGAGGGAGGCCAGCGGCTCATCCATGAGCAACACGGATGGCTCGACCACGATGGCCCGCGCAATGGCCACCCGTTGTTGTTGCCCGCCGGAAAGCGTCGAGGGAAGACGGTCGCGCATTTCCTGCATGCCGACACGCTGCAAGACCTTCTGAATGCGCTTTTGCTTATCGTCGGGGCCCAGCCGCGTTTTGAGATAGTCGAGACCGAAGGCAACATTCTGCTCCACGGTCAAGTGCGGCCACAGGCTCAGATCCTGAAACACCATGGCGAAGCCCCGGTCCTGCGCCGACCGTCCCTTATGGGTCGCTGCGTCTTCGATAATGTCCAAGCCCAGTTGGATCTCTCCGCCATCGGCAGGCAACAGCCCTGCGAGGATGTTGAGCAAGGTTGATTTGCCACAGCCGGAAGGTCCGAGCAGGGCGAGACACTGACCCTTCTCCACTCCGAACGACACGTCATTGAGCACGACGGTTTCACCGTAGGATTTGCGGATATTTTTCCCGATGAGGTAGGGATTTGGCGTGCGAAGGATGTCTCCGTGGTAACCGGGGGTCTGGTGAATCCTGTTCATGGAATTTGGGTCTGGGCCAGTTGCAATCGCCCGGTAAGGCGATAGATATTTACGGCGAAGTCTCCGGCTCCATTATCCTTGCGCTGCAGATTCTTGCTGGCCGGATCAAAAACCGCATCGGTCACCGCTATTTGCGGAGTCTCTTCCAAAGGCTGGCCGGTGACCTGGCCAAGCGAGCCAAATTCGATGACTTGCACGGTGGTCGGATTACCCGGCAGGCCATTCCCGGCCACGGGAATCAGCATGCTGGAAATCTTGTCCAAGTCGAAATAGAAGCCCCGCGGCAGGCAATCCCAGCGAGTGATCGGCACCATGTCTTCCGTATTGGAAACGGCTTTCTCATCGGCGGTCTGCTCGCGGAAAAGTATATAAGAGCAGAGCTGCTTTCCCGAATCCGGGTGCGTGGTATCGGCAATTCCGAAATAGACCGTCGTGCCTTTTTCGATGGCCGACATCCGGGCTTCTTCCAAGCCTCCCATGAGTTGCGAAATGGCTCCTTGCCGGGAACCGGCCGGCCGGGTGTTCATGCCCGTGCTGACGAGCAAGCCCATCATAACGCTCATGATCGCCATCACCGTCAGCAATTCGATGAGGCTAAAGCCTTTGTTAGTTGGTTTGAGAATCATTGGAGTTTTCATCGGATGGTGTTTCTATTTCAGGCTCCGAGGGGTAAACGAAAACGCTGGGGCGGCTGTAATTGTTGCGCATAAAAACAGCACTCACGCGGCCTTTTCCTTCGTAGGAAACCGAGCGACGAATTTCAGTCTTTTTCTTGGAAGGATAAACAAATGTCACCGGTCCGGTGAGTTGGGCGGCGGGTATCACAAAGGGTAGAGCGACCGAATACGAAACAGGTTTTGGCGCGGACTCACCGATTTGCACAAACAAGGCAGGCTCAGCGAGCAGGTTAAAGATGTAGATTCCATCCTCCTCGGGCGGCGTGGGATATTCCTGCACCAGTTTGAGTTTTGGTGTGCCGTTTTCGAGAATGGCGAGTAAGGTGTATGCGGCGTCTTTTTCCAACGTGGCATCGAGTTCGTCCACCTTGGCATTGCCACGCAACAGTGAAAACTGAACCTTACCCGCAGGCAAAATCACATATCCGCTACCATACCCGCTGCGATAGCAGCCCTTGATTCCGGCAAAGAGCATCCGCATTTTATCTTCCTCCGGGGCTTTGGCCATTTCGCAGGACAGGCTGTAAGTATTCGTCGAATTGGTATCGCCCAACACAGCCCACGTTCGCAGATGGCTGACGCCTCCTTGGCTTGCCTGAGGGGCCGGGCTCGGTTCTTGCGCATGCAGCCAGAGAGAGAAACTCATGCTGAGCATAGCGACCCAGACCGCCGATTTATAAAAAGAATCTTTCATCATGCCTCCTCGATTTTTATCACGTGCAAAGCGTAGGAGTCCGGGGCGCGAAAGCGATCCGCAGCCTCTGACGCCGGATCGAAATCCGCTTTCAAAACAGAGTTATATACCGGCCTCAATCGCACGGTGATGCGTTGGGCCTTTGTGGCGGTCGGTTTTCCCTGCCGGTCGAGGCTTTGGCCCACCACGTAGATGGTGTAGGTGTTGCCTTTAGGGGTGATCAGATCAACCAGCCGCTTGAAGATTTCCTCCAACCCACGGTCGTTCAGCGTGTCGTTATTGATTCCGGTGCGGATAAATGGAGCCGTCGTGCCTCCCGATCCTGTCGCGGAATAGTTGCCCAGCTTGTAAGCGAAGAAATCCAGTTGGGATAACTCTCCCGGCTCCCACAGAGGGCTGAATCGTTTGGGCACACTCCGTGTGAGTCGCTGAGCCAGAAAATTCGCCAATGCCTTGCCTCCCGAACCGGCCTGCGCTGCCGAGATGCTGGCCCGGCTGCTTTCTGGCAGAATGTCGTCCGTATCCGTAGAAGAGAAAATAGTGCCTGCAAGGGTGGGGTCTGACTTTTGCGCATTGCCAAATTGAATGCCCTCTACCAGCGTGCGTAAAACCCGACCTTCGTCGCGCAGGATGCCATTGGGATTGTAGAGTCCTGCGACCTCAGTGCGATTGGCAGAGTTGGCGTTGTCCCCGCGCATATTTTCATCCCGTTGAGTAGTCAGGATGTCGGCGAGCCGCCACGCCGTCCAATTCCGGCTGCGCGAACTCTGGTAGCGCATTTCGTCGGACAGGGAAGAAAGGCTGGATACTCTAGTTCCATCCCACAAAGTATCTGGCTGGCCGATGGGGAGGGTTCGACCACCCGCTCGCCGCCGCTTGATGTTGGCCAGCGTGTTTCCGCTCGCCACCGTTGCGGTAGGGCGCAGCGGATCGAAGACATGGCCAAGCTCGCCGATGGATTGAATCGGGGCTCCACCTGCTACTATCGGGGCGTTTTCAGCACCCTGAACAGAGCTGATTTTATCAGTATTCCCCGTCTGGCCTGTGGCGAGGCGGAGTTGACCGAAATTACTTTGCTCGACACCTTGGTTATCTCCGTTTTGCCCATTTAGAACGGTCATCGAGGAGTTAAGAATAAAATCGTGGTTTTCTGATTGAAGGGAAACCTTCACCAGCCGGATATCCACCGCTTCCATGCTGCCCCTGGGATCGTAAAAGCCGACGGCTCCTCCGCCGATAAACGAGCCTCGGTATTGATGAACCCGTCCGGGCTTGAACACGATCATGTTCGAGCTTTGTGGCCCCATGGACAGACCGGGATGGACGTCCAGCAACCCCTCGGCATTGCCCAGCACAATCTTCACACTGGCCGATCCGATCATGTCTGGACCAAGTTGGATCTCATGGCCCTCGTCTTCGCGGGAGTCGAAAGATGTAATATTGTATCGCAGCACGTTTGGCACCATCCCGCTTCCTTCTCCTGCTTGAAATGGCTGGGTGGAAACGACACCGGGATCGCTACATGAAGTGGAGGTGCCAGGAATATACAGTGTCTTCGCCACATACACCGTTTTCCCGGCCAGGCCCGTGTGGGCGGTGTGGGCTGCATAGTTTGGGTCGGTGGTGATCACTGTTACGGAACCTGCGGGAAAGACTAAGTCCGCATCCGCCCCACCATTGAGGCTAAATTTCTCGTCTAGTTTGATCTCAAAGGGTCGGCCAGCAGGAACTTCGGTATTAGGCGGCGCGGATATCTTGCCTTTGTTGTTCACCGAGATTGCGGGCTGATTATCAAGCACCATGTAGGGGGAGGGACCAAGGTCGCCGTTGGCCGGCACGATGTCCTCGCCTGACATATTCCAGAACTCAAAATAATGGTCGATCTCCAGTTCATAATCCGCATAGCCGATAATCGAATTCGCCCCCGGTTTCGCTCCGCTGGCGGGATTGCGGTTCAGCAGATTCGCATTAATCATGTATTCCGTGAAATACGGCACCGGTTTCTTGCCGATGGCCGCCAAAGGGTTTGGTTCCGTGATGTCTCCCTCCACCGGCCCCATGGTCTCGAAGATCTCATCGGCATACACCGGAGCGCCCAGCCACACATTGCCCTGAATATCCATCACGGTGGGATTGATTTTCGGGCTGATGTGGTCGTAGATGTTGACCGCAATCTTGCGCACGTAAAGATCCTCAAAGGATTCGGAAATACCGGGCACGTAAGCCGTCGAGGGCACATCCAGCCGGTTTTTGTTTGTCGCCACCGTCGTGCTGATGGTCGGCACGGACAAGCTGGAAGTTTGCAGACGGAAAAACCGCTGGCCGAACTGCGGAGCGTTTTCATTGATCGCTGCGATGATCTGCTCCACCGCCTTCTTCACCTCGGCGGGATCGTCCGACCCATCGCCCACCACTTCATTCACATTGAGCCGCTTCGCTCCCGTGCGGGAAAGATTCAGCCCCGAGCTATCGGCCGTGAGCAGGTATTTGTAGTCCCGCGCAAAACCCAACTGGGTTGTATCACTGGGCACCGTATTCGCATGGCCCACCTGAGCGGCGGAGAGGAATTGGCCCCCGGTTGCCGCCAAATTTTCCCTCGCCTCCTCGATACTCTCGGCCACATTCTGCGGTGAGGCACTATTCGCGAACAACCCCTGTAAACTCGGCTGCGGGTTACCCTCCGGCTTTCCGGCGAACAATTTCGTTTCAGCATCCGGGTTCCCCCGCAACGCCGCCTTCGCCGTATTCACATTGAGTTTGAAGCTCTCGTCGTCCGCCCACCACGCATACCGGGCGACCGCCCGATTCGTGGGACTCTTCGGAGCACTGGGGTCTTCCAGCACCTCCACCCAAGGCACGCGAATCGGCACCGGCGTCGCGCCCGGCATGGCTCCGATCCAGCCATTTTCATCCCCACCCCCATACTGCTCCGGCTCATTAAGATCCACAGAAAGCGCATGGTCCGTGATGGCAGCCGCCACCAGCGTCTGCGTAAATTGGTTGCTGGGATAAAACTCCTTCGTCACCGCACCCGACATCAGCGGGCGGGCAAAAGTCTTTACATTCGTGGCATAGCCCGAGCCGTCGTAGGTGATTGCAGCATCATTCGGCGCCTTGTCGCGGAACATGAACACCGTCCCCGGAGTCGCCGCATTCGCCACCTTCGGTTCCCAATACGTGGCCGAGTCGGGGAAATTCTGGAACAGATAAAGCAGCAGATTGTTCGCATCCGCCGCGCCCGCCTGCGCCGCCATCTCCGCCCGCTGTAGTTCGCTATACCCCCGACTCACCCGCCGCTCCACCATCACCACCCGCGCCAGAATGGTGAACAGCACGACGATCCCTGCCACCACGACGAGGGTCAGGAGGAGCGATGCTCCTCTAGTTTTCGATGAGGTTTTCCCGCAGAGGCGCTGAGACCCAGAGGGTAAGAATGAGAAATTATTCAAATTCTTCCTCTCTTCTCCGCGCCTCTGCGCGAGAACCCGCTTGGCAATCCTGCTTTGAAATTGACTTGACGCCGGGCCGCTTCCATATTCCCGACATGACTGTCACCTTGCCCGCCACGTTGGAAACTTTCGTGCAAAGCCAGTTGGAAAACGGCGCTTTTTCCAGCACGGAGGATGTCATTGCGGCGGGTCTCCAGTTGCTCCGGCAGCAGGAAGAAACATGGCGAGCCTCCGCCCGTGAAAAAATTGACGAAGGCTGGAGCCAGGCCAAGGCCGGGCAGTTCCTTACCCCGGAGCAAGCCCGCGCTTCGTTAAGAGAAATCAAGGCGGCCCGGCACTGAGAATGGGGGCTGTCCCCGCTTATCTCCTGACCCCCGCAGCCAGGGACGACATCGGCGAAATCAGGCTCTACATTGCCAGTGACAATCCCGCCGCTGCGGATGCCCTCGAAGACGAGTTTTTCGCGGTCTTTGAGCGGCTGATCGTCAATCCAGACCTTGGCCATTTGCGTCGCGATCTCACCGACAAACCCGTTCGATTTTTCACCGTGCGCCGTCAATATCTCGTCGTCTATGTGCCCGACACCCGGCCCTTGGAGATTATCCGGGTGCTTCATGGTGCAAGAGATGCAGAAGCCCTTCTGGAATAATCGCAAAACAGCCTGACGCGATGACATGAAGCAGCCAAGGGGACGCATTTCCCCTTCTCTGCGCCTCTGCGGTTGCCTCGCTCGCTCCCGCTCGTTTGAAAGCCTGGCCTCGGCCATCCGGCCTGCGTTGCAGCGCCCTGTCGGGCTGCCTCCCATGCAGGCTACCCCGAGCCATCCCTGGCTCCGGTGTTCCGCACGAGAACCGGCATTGTCCGCCTTCTTCATCTTTGCTGGTTCCAAATCTGGTCCATTCCGGAAAGCGCCAAACCCGCACGGGACATTACAACCTCCCGCGCGGGCTTGCGTCTCAACCTGTAAACTCTCAGGCAACGCTCACCCGTGTTCGTTTGCGCATTCGCCAGAGCACCGCCGCCAGCCCAATACCGATCAGGCCCACTGTGCCGGGCTCGGGGACGGCGGAGACGGTGTTGAAAGCAGGCAATGCTCCGGCTCCCAACTCGTAATCAAACTGGAAGTTGTTGTATCCTCCCACCAGCAACGAGCCAGGGCTGCTCCCTAGAAGTTGCTCTCCGTTGAATGGATCCATCGTGAACGTACCTGTGAACTTATAGATGAGGTATTCAGCCGAAGTGCTTGTGAAGTCTGATCCATTACTGATGTAGAGATAAATGTTTTGCCCCTCAAATGGATCAGCAAATTGGACGACGCTGTTTTGGAACAGGCCGTTGTATCCGGCGTCCCAATCCTGCATGCTGGTAAACTGTCCGAACTGGACGAAGCTCGTATTCAACGCTGACAAATTGCCCGCGTTCCATAGGTTCAACACCTCGGAGTCCGAAATACTAAAGTATCCAGCCCGAACGTTGTTGGTCACATTTCCTGGAATCAATGTCCCGGAGCTATTTGCCAGACCATAGCCTGCAAGTTCGTCAGCCGTGAGATTTTGAATGATCAAGGTGCCAGCCCAAGAGGACTGACTCCCTGCAAAAATTAAGATCCCAAGCAAGAGAAGCCGATGTAATTTCGTTTTCATATTGATTAGTAGTTGTGCGGTTTTGTTGTGTGGTTTTTGTTGCCTGATAATTCTTAATAAGGAGCCTGCCGCTGGATCTCCGCGGTTCCGGTTCGTTTCTTGATGGCAAAGCCGTCGGGAATCGGCATGTCGGTTTGGGGGGTGGAGCCACCGCCCACTCGACGCCAGCCGACGCCGGCTATGCCTCCAGTGGAGTAGAAGTAGGTCTCAGGCAGACCGTCGCCATTGGAATCGAACAGAACTTGATCCGCCAAGGTGACAGAGCCACCTGCCAGACTTTGGAGAGGTTCCCCAGACCGGTAGAGTCCGCTATTTCCCAAGGTACTTGAGGCGACATGAACATTGGCGACGCTGCTATAGCCAGCCGCAACCGGAAACGAGACAGGCGCAGTTTGCACAGCACCAGCAAGCTCGAACCCGCTATCTCCCGCACTCTTTTTTGTAATGGAAAGGCCATCTGTGAAATACACAGGCGTGTTGTCGTAGCTGGCGTTTCCTTTTCCAATCGCACGCCACCCAACACCCGAAATACCGCCGGTGCTGTAGTATAGTGTAAGTGATTCACCAGTGAGGGGGTTCACGACACTAACGCGGTCCGCCGTCGCTGCAGTGCCTCCAACCAGTGTTTTTCCACCCGTGCCGAAGATTTCCAGCACGGTCGGCAGCACCTGGAGTTGGAAGCTGTCTTCGTTTGCCGTGAGGAGGGCGGCCATATCTTCCTGCACGGTGATTTGGTTTGCCGTCCAACTCGTGACCAGCGTGTTCACCCCGGCGTTGTCACCCGTGGTGACCAGCAGGGCGTAGGTGCGCCCGATCGTGAGCCGCTCCGTGAGATCCACGCCGCTTACCGTGACCGTGCTCGCTCCAACCGCCGACGCCCGCCCGACGAAGGGCGGAGTCTCGATGAGGTTGATCCCGATCACGCTCGTCGCTCCGCCACCGGGGATGGTGATTTCGGTGACGCCGACCGGAGTCGATGCGACCGTGGTGGCCTGGGCTTGTGTGCCTGCTAACCCAAGGAGGGCGGCTGTCACTGCTATGATGTTTTGTGTGCTCATGTGAGGTTTTTTGTGAGTTCCGTTAATTCTGTCTAAAAGCTTCTTCGTTCTCTGCGATTAATCCTGTGAAGTGACCTCCAACCGGACGAAGCGTTTGGTTCCAGTGCCTTTCGGGATCGTGACGGTCACCAGTTCGGTGTCGCCTTGGTCCACCACTTCGGTCTCGGTGACGCCTGTCGCGCTCCAGCTTTCCGCTTGCAGAGTGTCGCTCCATTGGACCGCGAAAGTTACGCCAATGGCGGCCTTGTTGCGGGTGTAGGTGAAGATGATGTTGTTGCCATCCACGTCGATTTCTCCGGGCATGATGCCGGGTGTGTTCGGATCCACCGTGCCGTCGCTGGTGGCGAACTTCATCAGGTTGGAGATGCCGTCTCCAGCTGGTGTAGCGATGTTGCCCGCTTCTCCGACGTTCTCCGTGGTGCCAAACCAAGTCTGGCGCCAGGATTCAAGCGGGGTTGACGTTGCCGCGACAACAAAGATGCTCCCGGTCGTCGCGAACTGGCTCGTGTCCCAGTCAAGGCCGGGCCCCAAATCCGGCAGCTGGGTGAATGTGTAGCTCTGGGGCAACCCATAATTTGGCGCTGAAACCAGATTGTATTCCTGGCCCGCCTCCCACGCTATCTCATAGCCTTCAGCCAGACGCACCTGAACGTTAAGTCCCGCCGGGAAAGTAAAAGCGGTTGTCGAAAGCACGATCTGGTCACTGATTCCCTCGCCGTAGAGATCGAAGGAAATTGTGCTGCCGGAGTTCAACTTCAGAGCGTTCGGAGTCTGCCGAAACTCCAGCGTGGCGGGGCCGCTAAAGTCGCCTTGCGCCCCGACCTCCAGAACGCCTCCGTCGTTAATGATGGCATAGGTCTCCAACACCCCGTAGCCGGTCAAGGCGCCTCCTGCTTCGACCTGCAATATTCCTCCGGGAACATTTGTTCCATATCCCAGCCCATAAGTTCCTCCGGCAAGTTGCAGGGTTGTCCCGTTCCCAATCCGCACGGTAGTCGGTTCATCAAAAGCAGAAAATCCGCTCTGTAATATCACCGTGCCGAGCACGGGGATGTAATTCCGGGCGTTGCCGCGCCGGTGGAAGGACATGGAGTCCACCCGCAGGACGCTGCCATCGTTGGTTTCGACCAAGACTTCACCGGCAGAATAACCGTATGCAGTCCCCTTGCTTAAATCCCACTGGCCTTGGGCGTAAACCTCTCCACCACCTTGAATGGTAAGTTTGGAGCTGGTGATACCTTGGGAATCGACATTCATGTTCAATCCGATTGTGGCTTTGTCCACCGTTTGAGTATTGAAAATCACCGAACTTCCGCTATTCACACTTATTGTAGCCGCATCACTGGTCACAAAAAGCTGCGATTGCGAGTCGAAGATTGCGCCGTTCACCACCGCCAATGTTCCCGCCAGAACAAATTTCGCCGGATCATAGGTTTTGCGATTTTGGGACGTGTTAATGAATTGGCTGCCCGCCCCATTGACAGAAAAAACCGCTCCACCGCTGACAAGCACACCTCCATAAGAAGACATGGTGCTTTCGTCCACGACTATTCTCCCGCTGCTATTAATAGTTAACCCTCCTGCGCCTTCGACTGCAGACTGATTGAGCGCGTGCATTTCGCCAGAAATAGTCCAACTCCCAGCAAGACCGCCTGTTCTGGTAAAGCTGCTGTTATCCAAGAGTAGAAGTCCCTTTGCTTCCACAGTGACATTCGTTTGAACAGTCGTGTTGCCAGTGTAGCCGAATGAGCTGCCCCCGGTGAGGCGGAACTCTGACCCGCTGCCTATAGAGATCGTTTTAGTTGATGTTCCTGCGTTGTGATTGATCGCCGCTCCGTCGCGAACGAGAAATTGATTGTCATAGGTTTCCCCGCCAACGGTTGCAGTTACAGAGGCGTTTCCTTGAATGCTCAGATTGCTGGAAAAATTCAGAGCAGTTCCATTTTCGACGACAAAGCGGTTGTTGCCAGGGGTTTCTGTTCCTCCCACGGTAAGAATAGACAGGCTCGAAAAGCTATGAGTGCCACCGTCATCCGCTATGAGCCTGTTGTTTCCTCCGTTAAGAGAACCGATAGAAACGGCCCCGTTGGTAAATGCTCCGGAGACATTGTTCCCGAACAGGGTGGTGAAAGCGATGTCATTTCCAGAACTGCCGTTTGTCCCAATTGTGATGCCGCCGCTGAAAGAAACAACACCGGGACTACCCGAGTTGGTGAAGTGGAAGTCCGTTGAAGCGCCGGCACCGCTGCCCAAGGTCAGTGAGGTAAAATTCATCGATTGCCCCCCCCACGTCGAATGTCGTCGCGATGCCGCCAGTCGTTCCGATGCCGAACGCACCCGCTGTAGCCGACTTTACTCCAGTTACGTTTGAGCCGAAGATGTTATGCAGGTTTCCATTGTAACCAGAGGCATCGCGAACGGACAGACCGCCATAGGTAATTGTAGCCGGTGTCTCGCTATCGGTGTTGATGAAGTGAATCGTCCCCGCGTTCGATCCCAAGGAGCCCAGCGTAGTGTTTGTGGTGGTTATCGAGGTTCCGCGCAGGTCGATATTCTGAGCGATGCCCCCATTTGATCCGATGGAAAAAGTGCCAGCTTGAGATTGCTGAGCTGTAACATTCGTTCCAAACAGTTCGTCGAAATTCAACGTGCTTCCCCAGGCGTCAGTGGAGGTGAAACTCAGGTTTCTGAACGTGACCGTGCTGGGAGAAGCCGCCGAGTTGGTGAAAGCGAATTTTCCCATGGCGTTCGTGCCAGAGCCGAAATTCATGGTGGTAAACCCAAGCGACTGGCCGTTTAGATCGATCGCGACATTGTTTCCGCCGGTGCCTGCAACGGTAAATGTGCCTGCTCCTCCCGTGGTGGCGGTGATGTTGTTTCCGAAAAGCTTATGCCCACCTCCGAATTGAGACGCGTTGTTGAGCGTCAGATTGTTAAAGGTAATTGTGCTGCCAGCCGCATCGGAATTGATGAAACTGACTTTCACTTCATCAGACACCGAGGCTCCGAAAGTCATCGCGCTGAAAGCCATGTTCCGTCCGGCCATATCCACGGCGTAGGTGCCCGAGTCGGCGCTGGATCGGATGGCAAGGGGGCCGTTGCCGACAAAGCTGGCGGTGACGTTGTTGCCAAAAATCGAGCCCATGACAAACGTATTCCCAGTTGATCCGTTGCTAAGCAATGTAAGGGCGTTGAGCGTCACGGTGCTGCCTGCGACACTGCTTTGGAATACAGTTGAAGCGTCGGGGTGTGCAGAATTTGTGCTGCCGATCACCATACGGTAAAAGCTGAGGTCATTCCCCTCCATGTTGAATGTGAAGTCGCCGGCTCGCACTTCGAAGGAAGGGTTAGCCTCCGAGGAGGAGGTGGCAAGCGCAACATCGCTTGCGAGATTGATCGTCCGGTTTGCAGTGAGGAAGTCCACGTCATTGGTGAACAAAACGCGACGGTTGTTTGCCGTCGGATTGCTTTGAGGGGAAGTGGTTGCAGGGGTCTGCGTATCGCCGAAGTTCCAGTTTCCCGAGGTATTCCAGTCACTGGAGCTTTCGCCCCGCCAATGGTAAAGCGATGCGGAGCTTTGGGCCTGAATGTTTGCAGTGGTGGAGACAATTATCGCTGGAGCCAGCAGGCTCAAACAGGACTTCTTGACCGAGCGAGCGAGTTTTGTTCGGAGCCGTAAGGATCTCCAAGTGTCGGGATGAGAGCGAGTTTTCATGATATGGATTTTTGGGTAGCGGGTGTAGGTAGAGGAAATTTCAGGAATGAACGGTGATCTGGGCGGTATCGTTCCACTGGCCGATGCGTTCATCGCGAAGGCGGTAGATGGCGCGGTATTTCCAGAGAGCGGGGGTGGCGGGAAGCGCGGGGGTGTCGGTGTAGTCCGGCATGGTGTCTATGCTGAGGAAATGGAAGCCTGGCCGTCGCGATCCACCTCGATCTCCAGCGCGTCGTAGCGGCCCTTTTTCCAGACGATCTCGGGATGCCCACCGGGCCACGGAGCGCACGGTGAGAAGCGGTTTGCCTTCGGAGAGGTTGGTCTCAGCTTCCGGCCCGACAATGCCTAGATCCTCGCCGATGGCCGGGGTGTAGGCGGTGCTGGCCTTGAGGCAGGCGACCAGCCGGGAGATGCGCTTGAAGATGCCGTAATCCGGCAGCACGGCGGGCGGAGCCGGCAGGGCCGGAGCCTCGGGCACGGTGGAGGAACCTTCCAGTCCATCCCGCAGCTGGTTCTTAAAGGCGGTCCACTGCTGGGTGGCGGCCTTGAACTGCGCCTGGCAATCCAGCGTCCAGCGGAACGCAGTGGCATCGGCCGTCACGGAGGCCACTTCCGCCGGGTCGAGCCCAAAAACGGTGGCGTAACCGGGCAGCTTGGCGGAGAGATTGGCAAGGAACTCGTCCTTGCCGGTGTCGGAATCGGGGAGGTAGCTCATGGGTGTGTGTGTTATGTGGATGAATCACCTGAAATGGGACTCCCGCAGAGGCGCAGAGACGCGGAGGATGAGAGACATTGATACTTCATTTCCCCTCAGCGCCTCCGCACGAGAATCACCCTCTGGCCATTCTGCGTCGGAGACGGACGAATGCCTTCCCTTCTCGCCGAAGGCTGGTGAATCGTCGCCGCACCCTCGGCAATCGTCGCGGCGGGCTGGTGAACGGTCGCCGGATGCTGGCCGGACGGCACGGCGGACTGGTGATTCATCGCCGAGTGCTGGCCAGTGCTTGCCGAACTCCCGGCAACCGTCGCCAAGGATTGGCGAGTGATCGCCCAACGCCGGGCAATGATGTCGGAAAGCCGGGCGATCCTGCCAGCGGCGTCAGGATGGACCGGGGTGACGAAAGGTTCGAAAACAACCGCTTGGCAAGCCCGCCCCGCATCGGATGAAGTTGCCTCCTGACCGGGTGAAACGACCGAAACTCCCGCATGACCCAAGGATGACGAAGGCGAGGGCCGCCTGTCGTGATCGAGTGTCGTGGAAATGGAGTGGGTTCGGGTCATCGAGCGGCGCAACTCTTTTCTCAGAATGGAAGCCGCCTCAACGGGATTAATGTTACAATGCTGTAACGCTAGCCGTTTTTAATCTTACAATATCCGAAATCAGCGCATAGATTCCTCGCGATCAATCCGAGAAGAATTGCGGAAACGAAATCCCGAGACAGAATCCATTCTAAGAATGATCACATTAATCAGTAAATCACTCAAAACCAATGATTAACAAACCATCCATCCGAGGTCGCTTTTGGGCGATTTTCAGCAGTGTTTTAGTCCTATTTTCGAGCGTTTTTAGCCTCTCTGGAGCCACCTTTTTCTACACCTTCGGCAGTGAGGGCGGCGGGGCGGCATCAATCACTCTCGGAATGGACGGAGCCGTATCCAAGCATGAAGTTTTGCCCGGAAATCCCCTGGCCAGCCCCAAAAAGATCGCCGTTTCGGGAGACGGAGAGGCCGTCATCGTGACAACCGAGGAGGCCAAACGGGCGTGGATTTTCCCTCTGTCCCCTTCGGCGCAACCCCCAAAAATCCTGGAATTGGACGAGGCCAGCACGGAGGTTCAGGCCCTCGGCAGCCATGCGTTGGTATCCGCCGACAAGGGATATTTCTACTGGATCGACCTCAAAAGCGGCCGGATCGACAAGAAATGGAACAGCCGGGAGAGCCTGAAACCCTCCGGCAACAAGGGGGAGGATATCGTTTTCCTCCCCGGAAAGGATCTGGCGCTGGTGAGTTTCCAGAAGGACAGCAAGGAGGGAAAACACAAGGGCAGCCGCCTCGTCCTGCTCGACCTGCGCACCCTCACGGCCAAAGCGGACCTGCCCCTCCCCCGGGACAACCCGAAACTCAACATCGCAGCGGACAAAAAAGAGCAGGGTCCGAACCCCGAATTGATCTTCCTGGCACCGAAAAGCAACACTATTGCCCTATCCCTCGACCTCTACGGAGCCATGGCCTTCGCCGATCTGGACGCCGCCCTGCGCGGCCAATGGAAAAACCTCGACTACATCCCGACCGCGCCGGATGGAAGCTGGGGCCATTCCTTCCCGGATCGCGGGGCGTTATTCGACCTGGGCGGCAAGGATTACCTCCTCATCGCCAACGCCGCCGAAAATGGCGGCATGGTCCTCTTCGACGTGAAGGCCCGCAAAATCATCCAGACCTTCGAAGTCGAAGCCGGAGCCGAAACGCCGATTTACCTGCCCAAGGAGAAAAAATTGGTGACCGCAATCTCCGGCAAGATGAAGCAACGCACGGCGGAGGGACTCGAAAAAAGCACCACGCCCGGCAACGACCTCCTCGTCATCGACGTGGCTCCGCTGGAAACCGGCGGTCAAGCCGTGCTGGAACGCATCCCCTTCGAGCAATCCGTGGTGCGAGTCAACGCCCTCGACCCGGACACCTCCAGTCTGCTCCTGCTGGTCGAAGGCGAAAGTAATCTCGTAATCTACGACCTGGCCACAAAAAAGGAAATCACCCGCGAACCCGCAAAGGGGCCGGTGAATCGCCTTGCGGTATGGCGGGAGAAGTGAGTTTTTCGAGGGAGATTCGCCCAAATATGAAAATCACCTGTTTGTTGACCGGATTCCTCATCCAACTGGCATTGTTCAGCCCAAGCTTTGCGGCTGAGAATCCCCACGTTCCCTACGCCTACCCGCAACCGAACTCGGCTCCGAACGAATTGATGGCCGTGATCGAAATCCCGCAGGGCAGCATCAATAAATACGAAATCGACCACACTACGGGTCTGTTGATCCTAAACCGGGTGGTTTCCATGCCGGTGGCATATCCCGCAAACTACGGAGCCTTCCCGCGAACTCTCGCGGGTGATGGCGATCCGCTCGATCTTCTGGTTGCCACTCGTGCGCCCGTCCAAGCCGGGGCTCTGGTGTTGGTGCGACCGATCGGGGTGCTGCGCATGATCGATGCCGGCGAACAGGACGACAAAATCCTCTGCGTGCCAGCCAGCAAGGTCGATCCCACCTACGACGATATCAAGACGGTGGAAGATTTACCCAAAATCGAACGCGAGCGGATCGAAGCCTTTTTCCGTATCTACAAGGATCTGCCGGAAGGCCGGAAAAAAGTCGAATTAAAGGGATTCGGCGGCGTGGAAGAAGCGCACAAAATCATCCGCGACGCGCTGGACGCGCACAAGGCGACACAAACGGGAGGCTGACCGGGGGGTTACTGCGCTTCCGGGGCCAGCGTTGCGGAAATCTTCTTCGTTTTCTTGGGGCGTTCCTCAAGTTCCCATTTCACGGGAACGATCTCGCCTTTGACGCTCCACCATTTGGTTCCCATCCAGATGCCGTGCGTGCGGGAGCCATCTTCCAACCAGACCCAGACGGCCTTGTAGAGTTCGGGTCTCGTTCCATCGTCACCGGTTTGTTTGCCCATACGGGGTAAGCGTAGCCGCTGCCTAGCCCGGATATTTCACCGTAGGAGCAAAGAATTGGCGAAGTTCCACGGATAACCCGCTAGGATTGTTGGTGTTATGACATCAATCCCAAGGAACTTCGCCAATGCCAAAGTGTAATCGTGAGTATCTGGTCTTTCCAAGCTTTGATCGCCGCCGGATCGAAGGAAGTTTTACGGGAGGGGATGTATCCAGCGATGGAGGGATCATGGCGCTGCGGGCGGCCGACCGGCGCACGGGGTTGCTCAAGGCGTTGGATGCGGTGATCGTAGATCCTCGCACCCCCGATCTGATTACTCATCGCCAGATTGACCTTCTGCGTCAGCGCGTTTACGGGCTTGCGGCCGGTTACGAGGATCTCAATGACCACGACGCGCTGCGCGTCGATCTGCTCTGGCAGAGTGCCGTCGAGCGCGACAGCACGCTGGCCAGCAGCCCGACGCTGTGCCGGTTGGAGAACCGGGTGGATCGCGCCACGGCGTGGGCGATCTCGCGGGTGCTCGTCGAGCAGTTCATCAGCAGCTTCTCCAAGGAGCCCGAGGAGTTGATCCTGGACTTCGACGCCACCGATGACCGCGTCCACGGCCTGCAGGTCGGGCGGGCCTTCCACGGCTACTACGGGGATTGGTGTTTTTTGCCGCTGTATGTCTTTTGTGGCGAGCAACTGCTGGTGAGCTATCTGCGGCCCAGTAACATCGACGTGGCGCGCCACGCCTGGGCCATCCTCAAGTTGCTGGTCACCCGGCTGCGAGAGCACTGGCCCGATGTGAAGATCATCTTTCGAGGCGATTCGGGCTTCTGCCGCTGGAAGATGCTGCGCTGGTGTGATCGTCATGGGATCGATTACATCGTGGGGCTGGCCAAGAACTCGCGCTTGCTGGCACTCACTCGGGAAGCCCGGGACCGGGCCGCCAAAGGCTTCGAAGAAGCCAGGGAGAAGCAGCGTCACTTCGTGTGGATCGACTACGCAGCCCAGAGCTGGGATCGGCAGCGGCGCGTTATCGCCAAGGCCGAACACACCGTCCAGGGAGCCAATCCGCGCTTCGTCGTGACCAGCCTCACCGGCGACCCGCAGACGCTCTGCGACGACACCTACTGCGCCCGCGGCGAGATGGAGAACCGAATCAAGGAGCAGCAGCTCGGGCTCTTCGCCGACCGCACCAGTGCCTCGGGCTGGTGGGCCAACCAGTTCCGACTACTGCTCTCCAGCGCCGCCTACGTACTGCTGAAAACCATCCGCCGCGTCGGCCTGGCCGGCAGCGATCTGGCCCGCGCCCAGGTCTCCACCATCCGCCTTAAACTCCTCAAGATCGGCACCGTCATCCTGCGCAACACCCGCCGCATCCGCTTGCTCTTCTCCAGCGCCTATCCCCACCAACCCCTCTTCGCGGCGATGCTCACCCGCCTGAGTTCAGCCTGAAAGCCAGAGGGCGCTGTCCCCGGCGCCAAAAAAACAACGGGGGTTGGGGGCACTGTCTGCACCCATCGATCCTGACCCAAAAAACACCGCCCTCGGCACCTTGCCCGATCCAAAATGCCGCCATTCACCAATCTCCGACCAACCGGTGAAATATCCGGGTTAGAGGACCGACAAGGAGAAGAGGAAATCGTGACAGGGCGGGAGCTAAATCCACCGGGGAAATGCCGCTCGTTGATGATGCAATTTGGTAAGAAGGATGCGCAATCCGCGCTCGGCTTCCGAGGCAATGGCCAAAAACTCGGAATCGCCGGTATCATGACAGGCCATGTGGGCAGCCCGATAGGCTCCGACGAGGATCGATGAATAATGCACCCTTTCGCCAGAAGTCTTCCTCAATCTGCTGAATGAGCGTGTGGTCCAAAACAGTAAAAATACGGGCCACCGCAACGATTGCTACGGCGGCCCGCTGTTCCCCCCCAGAACGCGGTCAAGTTGCCACACGCCGAAAGATGCGCAAGGGAAAGTTCGCCCTGCGGTGTGACAAGATTGCTACGCGAAAACGGATTGCCCCGGTCGGAATTTGGATGAGATTTCCTGCTCTTTCCTCAGATATTTCGCCTTCACAATGAGACCCGATGCCATGAAACCGGACAAATCGTCCAACCGAAGGCCCCGACCAGAGAGCCATCGCCGCCGCCTGAAGCGACTACTGAAGGAGATGCTGGAGGGAAAGGTTTCGATTCGCACAGCGGCCGAAATGGCGAAGGAACTGCCCGCACTGCCGTATCGGCGCGTGGTGGAGTAAAATCTAGCCGTGAGGGCCTCTCCCAGAGACGTTGGTTTGTCAGGAATGGACAACCAGAGAGTCTGCGTTCGGGGACACCTCCAGCATTCCTATCGGACTTCCTGAGTTTTTGAGGCAATTGCGGATAGCATCCCCGATAAACTTTTGGACAGTGCGTTTCATGGGGCGCGCTCCGAGCGCCTTGTGAATACCCCGGCGGACCAGGAATTCAAAAGCGGGTTCGGAAACGGCTAGATCAAAACCCTGTTGCCGGAAACGGGCAAGTTCCTCGGAAATGGCGAGACGACCGATTTCGCGTTGGGTTTCCGGGGAAAGCGGTTTGAAGACGATCTTTTCGTCAAACCTTCCCACAAGCTCGGGGCGGAAAAATCGATGGAGTTCCGCCAAAACGGCCCGCTCCAGCGTGGCAAATGGAAGCCGGGTCGGACGAAGAAGCTGCTGCGAGCCAATGTTGCTGGTGCAAACGATGTAAAACCCGGAGAGGTCGTAGGACCGATGATCGGCCAGCGTGATTCTCGCGGCGTCGAGCATCTGCAAAAAGAGATCCCAGATCAGCCGATGAGCTTTTTCGATCTCGTCGAAAAGGAGAACGCCCTGACGGTGTTCGGCGAGAATTTTTCCCACCCGACCGGGGGTTCCAGATTCGTCGCCCATGAAAAGTTTCACCGCGTCCAGATGGAGGAATTCCGACATATCGAACCGGAACACGGAATCGTTGCCGAAAAGGTAACGAGAAAATTCCAGCGTCAATTCCGTCTTGCCTACGCCTGTCGGCCCCAGAAACAAAAACGAGCCAAGCGGTTTGCCATGCGGCTGCAAACCCAGCTGGCCCCGTTCCAGTACGGAGCAAACGCGAGGGATGACGTGACCTTGGCCTTTGATTCTGGATGCAAGCTGTGGTTCAAGGCAGTTCAGTTTTTCGATGGCAGTAGGGTTCATGGATGAGCGAGGGGTTGAGGTTTTCCCTTGAACCATTGGCGCAGGGCATAGTCGGGGCGGAAACTGGTGAACCACTTGGGAAAGCTGCCGTCTGGGTTGATCGGCGGGATGAATTTTTTGCGGAATGGTTTCTCGCAGTGTCGGATGATGGCGGTGAACTTCGGCAGCTTGCGGAGGCGGTATGCCTCGAAGAACGGTTTGATTTTTCGCTGGTAGTTGTAAGAGCGCTTCCCGCCTGACCAACCCCACGATTTTTCCACGACTTCCCGCTCTCCGATGTTTTTGGAGGCGATGACGGCCGAATCGTGATTTGCCACGGTAAAAATCAATTCGTTGCTGAGATTCAGCAAAAGAACGTCGGCATACCGTTTATCCAGCGAGCCGTGGATGGATGTATAGGCCTGCGTCGCGAGCACGATGGTGGCGCGGGCCTCGCGGATCACGCCCGCTGCCCGGTGATCGGCGAAGGCGGATTCCGCTCCGGTGATAATTTCCTGCCCCTCGTCGGCGAAAAGAATCAGTAGGTTGTTTTGCTCCCGTTCTTCTGCCGATTGGTCGAACCGGCTGAGAGCGTGAAAATAATACGAGAGTTTGAGGATGGTATTGATGTAGAGGCGCTCGCTCTGGAATTTCTGGGGCATGGCGAGACAGACGATTCTTCCGGCGTCGATTTCGGAAATGGAAAACGTCGGTTCGTCCGCACAAAAGACCTCGGAGATTTCCGGGTTTAGGAAAAATTCGAGATACGTGCTCAAAGTTCCTTGCACGCCGCCGAGCTGTTCCTCGGGCTGGTCAAGATAGCTGCGAAAGGCTGTGACCAATTCGCGGGAGCGTTGATCGCCACGGTTCATCAGTTCCTCAAGCGCAGCGTTGGAATCCTCGGAAACGAGTAAAAGCCGGTGAACATTTGGAATGGTGACATACGCTTCGATCTGCCGGAGAATTTCAAAGGCGGTTTGAATGGCGAGTTGAGCCTTGGTAGGAAAAAACGGATTCCCGCCGCGTCCACCGGTCAATGACACCGCCGTGTCCACGATGACTTTCGCATACGTGGATGCGGGAACGTCCGGGTTGCCGGTGATGTTGATGGTGTGCGGAGGACGCCAAAGCATGTCTTCGCCGGGTGGTCGGGTTTGCAGCAAAACAAGGTCGTCGCTGCGTCCGAAATGCGCGGCCATCCGCACAAGGATTTCCCAATACAATCCTTTCTGGTCGAGACAGACGCCTCCCCAATTTTTGACGTTCTTAAAAATTTGATACGTGATGGCGTTGATGGCGCATTGCGTTTTCCCGCTGCCAGTTTTCCCGGTGATGAGCCAGCCGCGGACGAAATCCTCCATCGTCCACGACACCCCGCCGACCCGGAGAACGATTTTGCCTGAATGATCCGTCGCAAAGATCGTCCACACAGCGAAAACCGCGCAGATCCCGATCACGGCGAGTGAGAGCGGAGGCGCGAGGAAGAAATATCCGGCCAGCGCCCCGGCTGCACAAAGCGCGTAGAGAATCGAATCAAGCGTTTTCATCGGTGGGCGTGGGATTGAGCTTGGTAATCAGGAAGTCGAACAAGCGACGGTCCGGATCGGAAATGGTTTGCGTGTAGCCTTTGTAATTGACGGTCGTGACGGCTGCGCCGTCCTCGAATGTCTGATGCGAAAAGCCGTCCACATTTGCCGGACGGAACGCGAAACTTTCGCAGAGGACGAAATCAGAGTTTAACGCCCTGTTGCCGATGGGTGTGCGTGACGGTGCTGCGATTGCCATAAGAATTGAATCCGTGAATTTGCGTGTAGCGTTTATGCGCTGCGCGATAGTTGCGCTTGATCTTGAAAAGGAGGTTCTGCATTTCGCGGAGCGAACGGCGGTCAGCCGTCGCGGCCAGCTTTTCCGCCGTGCGGGTGAATTTGGGCTTTCGCTGACCAAGCAAACGCGAGACGTAATTCGCGTTGCGCTGCACCGTGAGAAGCCGCCGCTTGGCGGCGATGGCGGTTTCGAGATTGCAGATGCTCTGATACGAGTTTTGCAACCGTATCGCTTCGGCGGTTTGCGCGTTTCGCAATGCGTTCAAGTGCGCGGCAGCGAGGCGCGGAGCGAACGCGATTGTATCCGAGTCCATCCGGTGAGAAATCGTCCGTTCAACTTCTTGCGGTGAGCTAAGAACTTTTTCCCATCGCTGATTTTCCTGCTCGAACCATGATCGGATCCGGTCCATCTGCCGTTTGTGCTTCGATTGGTTGAATCGCGATGTGCTGCATCCGACATAGCTGCCCTTCGCGGTGCGCGGGCAAAGCGCGACGTGAACATGAAGATTGTCCGTATCGTGGTGCAGACCGTAGGCGTAGCCGATGGAATCGCCGGGATGAAACGCCTCGGAGAATTTCCGCATGACCTTCTTCATGGTGGAGTGCAGGACCTGATCTGGATTGAGCCCGGCGGAAACCAGCGCGTCGTGCTGCTCGCGCGACATCGAAAAAATCAGACGGTGCGCAATAACCGGACGTTTCGCCTGCGAGGGAAATTTTCCAAGATGAAGCTGCCAAGATTCGGTGATGCGGCGCTTGCGCTCTGCGTTTGACAGCCGCATCGGAGCGGTGCTCGTCCCGTCCTTGTTGACGCGGATGTGATCATGAAGGAATCCCCTGGCGTGAACCTGTCCGAGCGTTTCTTTCGATGCGTATTCGGTGAAACCTTTCAGCTTCTTGCCGATTTGCTGCTCCATGTCGGCACGTTCGCGCAACGAAACCTTTCTCCCGGATGTTTCATCGAGATATTCGAGATCCAGCCGCCCGCGGGCGGTGGATTTTCGCGCGAAGATTTGCCCGTTCTTCATGTGAAGGATTCAAGGAGGCGCAGCGTTTCCTTTACGTCGGCCTCGATGCGTTCCAGCGCGGCGGGATCGATCTTGTCCTTCGTGGATACGAAATAAAGAATGGCCTCGAAAGTTTGGACCTTGGTTTTGAACCCGAGCGCTTCGTGAAGCGCATTGAAGCGAAGTTTCGCTTCAAGGGAGCATTCGAAATGAAGCTGAACGGCGGCGGGCTTGTCGGTGGTCTTCATATTATTTAATGACGTTAAATAACTCCGAACTCGTTTCGGAATTGAGCCGAAGGCGGCGTCCTTCCCGAAGCGTGCCTGACACGCGAAGGGCGACGGAAAAACCGCGTTTTTTCCGCCCGGAACTTTTCCGTAGGAAAAGTGCTATCCTGACGGTCATTTGACGGAGGAAAATGACCGGGAAGGTAGGAATGCCCGATTGGTCGGGCAGGGTAATTTGAGGAGTCCCGGAACTCGTTTCCGGGGACTCCGCTTGAGAGGTCGAAAGAGGTCACGCCGCCGATTCGTTCCGCCCGGAGCCGGGGCTTGGGGGAAGGCGAGGACGGAAGGAACGGGCGGGCGCAATCCGGCCGGTCGGTAAAGGTGCGCTGATTGGGGGCCGACGTGAAGGGCAGCGGGGCAAGAGGTCGATGCCCCTGCGAACCGGCGCGGCGGTTCCCAATGAGCGCGTCCATCGCCAAGTTGCGGGATGGAAAAACAGCCGGTCTGCCTTGGGTGAAGCTGCCGATTGAAGCATGGCAGGGGGCGCAGCGGGGGCCTTGCTTCAATGGGCGGCTTGGGCGCGGGTCGTCCAGAAAGGTAAGCTGGTTGGTCGGAGACGGTAGGCACGCGGGGCAAGTCTGCGCCGCCCCCGATGCCGTCAGCGGCTTCGGCCAACGAGCGGAACAAAAGCGCGGGTGCGCCAGATGAGAACGGGCAGAGTTCACAGTCTCATCCCTTGCTTGCGAGAGATGGAAAGCCGATCATTCGGCCTGGTCGCCTGCTTCCATGCGCCGGACGTTTGCCCCTCGTGCGCCTTTGTCGTTGGGATGTCCATTGGGCAATCTTGCCCCTCTTGCAGAGCTTCCTTGTGTTCAATGCCGAGCACGAAATCCGCGCTCTTCTGTGCCTGAGAGGCCGCAGAAACAATCATCCGAGGGTCGTTCTCGAGCTTTTCTACCCACGAAGCGAGGTAAGCGGCGGAGTTGTCGAATTGCACTTGATCGAGTATTCCGGCCTCGTTGGATAGGAATGCTGCGCCGAGTTCCGCGATCAATTCTTCCTTGGAATAACGCTCCGAGCCGAACTTGACCGGTTGGGTGATGCCCTCGCGATCCAGCCGTGAGCCGTGGCCGGTGGCGTGGGTCATTTCGTGAAAAAGCGTCTGAAAATAGTCCTGTTGGGTGCGGAACGTGGTCGGTGCCGGAAGGCGGATTACGTCGTCCTTGGGTGAATAGACGGCGGCGAATCCGGCATGGTGGATCGGACAGAGCTTGGCATTATCCACAATGGCAGATGCCTTCTCCAACGGTTGTCCGGGGCTTTGGGTGGTGGAAATAACGGGAGCTTCAATGCCTTCGGTCTGGTCTAGGTTGAAGACATTGGCCCACCGCACGAAGGGAACCCGGTCAGGACGGCCATCTTCCCTGATCTTCAAATTTCCCGTACCATCCCGCTTTTCGAGAATCTTGTAATAAATGACGGGTAACGATTTTTCACCCTTCTTGACGTGTCCGCCGAGATCGAGCGCCTGCTTGAACGTCAACCAGAATGGCGATGTCCGGTCTGTCATGCCCAAGGTAAAGGCGTTGATTCCACGATAGGGCTTCTTGGAAACGATATTCTGAACGCAGCTTGTCCACGGCTGCTGCCACGGGACCGTGCCTTTCTTCAACTGCTCAATGAAGCGGTCGGTGATGCTCTGATAAATGTCCCGGCTCATAGCGCCACCTCCAGCCGGGCCGCGTCAATCGCCGCTTCCGCCTCCGGCAGTGCAAAGTGAAACCGCTCGGCGACAACACTGGCGAGCGGCCTACCGTCGAAGGTGCGGGTGAAAAGCGGAGTGTCATCCGCTCCCAATCCCCGGTCGATGTAGCCGAAGAAGTAAGTTTCAAGAATAGTTGTGTGAGGGTCGGTATTCATAGATGGAGGGAATTCGGATTTTGCGCTTTGGTGATCCGCGAGGAGCGGACAGAGGCCGCAAGGTCCGCGTTCCAGTCGTTGCGTTGGGGACACGCAGAAGAAATTTTGAAGCCGGTCCAATCGGTGGTGCTGTCCCAAGCCTTCTGCCATCCAAGTTCCCCGGCGTCGTCATTGTTGAACGCCACGATAAAGCTCTGGCGGGAGTCGTAGGCTTGGAACATCAGTTCCTCCGGGGCGAAGGAACCCGAACAACTGACGATAGCGAGCCGGTCATGCCGGCTCGCAAACAGGGTGTGATAACTCAGGGCCTCAATCGGTGATTCGACCGCAACGACCGTTTCCGCGTTGGCGAGTTCGCCGATGGCAAACCATGCCGAGAGCTTGTTCCCAAGGCAGGGTCGGAAGCTGGATTCGTGACGCGTGTCCCGTAACGTCGCTCCTTCCACCTTGCCGTGTGGCGTGCGGTGGAGAAAGACAATGCCCGGATTCGGAAGGTGATTATTCGCGTAGATCGAGCCGCGTTCGTGCAATTCGTCCACAATGGTCGGTTCGATCTTCCGGGTTTCAACAAGGTAGTCCCGCGCGATTGACCAATTCCCGTGGCTTGGAACGGCGTATTGGGCGGCCAGCTCTTCAAAAGGCCTGCGAGTGCTGGCCGGATTTTTGTTCGGCGGAAAAACCAGCCCTGCCCCCGTGGGCCGGAAGCCTTCGGCCAAAACGTGACAGGTGGCTTGAAAATCCCCGCCGCAAAGGTGCATTTGAAGGTCAATCGCCCCTGCGCCACCCGTGCCGGTTTTGTTATCGAACCACTTGTTGTCGGTGACAACGATGTTGTGACGGTCGCTCCTGGCGCGAAAGCTGATTCCTTCCTGCCGGATTTTGAAGCCGTGCCAGCGGAGCAATTCTCTCAACGGAATGCCGCGCACTTGGTCGGCTGTCTGCTGGGTCGCCGCGCTCATGTTACCAGCCAATGCTGTGGCAGAAGTCGGACACCAATTCGTCCACGACGCCCTGCGGGGTTCCCACGGTTGCCCCGAGCTGCTCAAGGGTGGCCGAGCCAAGAAGATCGGCCCGGACGCAATACAGAACCACGGAAGCCCGGAGTCCTTTTTGCTCTACAGTGTCTGCATCCGCGACCCAGCCGAAGGTGCGGCTCAGAACTTCGCAAATGCGATCAAGCTGATCTTCTGGAGTCGGAAGAGGTTCGAGGAAATCAACCGGATGGCGGCGGTCGGAGTGGCGGATATCATTGTCGAGGGTGGTGTTTGCTTTCATCCCCGCGACACTCGCACGGAAATTCGCGTCCCTAGCCCCGAGTCCGGGGCAATCTCGCAACCCATTTTTGGAGGTAATATTCGCCTTATCATCCAACGGGAGAGAAGGAGGATGAACCGATTGATCTGGATAAAAACCCAGATAGATGTGAATATGTGCCTTGGTTTTTATCCAATCCATGAACGTATCTACTCAAAGGGCGGAACGGCTGTTCAAAGCGAACGGCGGTCTTATCCGCACCCGTGACGCCATCAAGGCGGGGGTGCATCCGCGCACGCTTTATGAAATGCGGGATGCGGGACTCGTGGAACAAGCCGACCGGGGAATTTTTCGTCTCGCGGGGCTTCCCCCGCTGACGAATCCCGATCTGATGCTGACAGCCAAACGGGTTCCCTCCGCGGTGGTTTGCCTCATCAGCGCGCTTGCTTTCCACGAGCTGACTACCCAGATCCCCCACACGGTGCAAATCGCGCTGCGCCCCGGAAGCTGGACACCCAAAATCGAGCATCCGCCGATTGAGGTATTTCACTTCTCCCTGGAATCGCTATCCAGCGGAGTAGAAAATCATCTCATCGACGGCGTGAACGTCCGCGTCTTCAGCCGGGAAAAAACGCTGGCTGACATCTTCAAGTTTCGCAACCGAATCGGAATGGAGGTCGCCACGGAGGCGCTTCGCAACTATGCCCGAAGCAAGCGAAGGCGTTTCGACAAGGTTCTGGACTTCGCCCGCGTATGTCGGGTGGAATCCGTCATGCGGCCCTATCTGGAGGCCGTGGCGTGAGCGCACTCAAAAACGTCGGAGCCTCGGTTCACCAACGCCTCAAGAATGCGTCGAAGAAATCAGGCCGTTCGTTCAACGATCTCGTCCAATATTATGCGCTGGAAAGGTGGCTCTACCGGTTATCGCAGTCCCGACATCAGAATCTCTTCATTCTCAAAGGAGCCTTGATGCTCGTCGCTTGGCGTGCGCCGATCCTTCGCGCGACCCGCGACATTGATCTACTCGCCAGAACCAGCAACGACCTCGAAGCCATCAAGTCCACTGTTTCTGAAATTTGCCAAACTGAGGTCGAAGAGGATGGCGTTGTCTTTGACTCGGAAAGCGTCGCCACCATCAGAATCGCCGAGGACGCCGATTATGAAGGGGTAAGGGCAACTTTTACCGGACGGCTGGCAACCACTCGGCTTGCGATGCAAATTGATATGGGGTTCAGCGACGTGGTGACGCCCGGCCCGGTGGAAATCAACTATCCAGCCATCCTCGACTATCCCGCGCCCGTCCTTCGTGCCTACAACCGAGAAACGGCAATTGCCGAAAAATTCGAGGCGATGATTTCCTTGGGACGACTCAACAGCCGCATGAAGGATTTCTTCGATGTGTGGATGCTGGCGCAAACCTCGGATTTCCACGGAGCCGATTTGAGCACGGCCGTTCTTGCCACTTTCCGCAAAAGAGGAACGGAGTTTGCCGCCACGCCGCAGGTATTCGAGGAGGATTTTGCCCTTGATGCCTCCAAGAGATCGCAGTGGGCGGGCTTTTTGAAACGGATGCGGCCCTCGGAAGCGCCGCCTGCATTCCCCGATACGCTCGCGTCGATCCGCATGTTTCTGGAGCCCATTCACCTGTCTTTGCACTCAGGAGCCGCCTTCGAAAGAACGTGGAAACATCCAGGGCCTTGGACATAGAGACCGCGAAACACGGCTGAAAACTGTCTTTTTGGGTAACAATGGGTAACAGCGGAACCAGCTTTTACCATCATTTTTCATACCTCGCGCTTCGACACAAAAAAGCTCGAAGAGCTTGTATTTAAGCGGTTCTACGGGCAAAAACGGGGTCTTGAAAAATGGTGCGCGATACAGGGTTCGAACCTGTGACCCCTACCGTGTCAAGGTAGTGCTCTACCACTGAGCTAACCGCGCAAAAATCCCCGCTTTCTTTGGAAGCGGGAGGAAAAAACTACTGGGCACACGGCACACGGTCAACGGAAAAAGCCTCCTCCGACTGCTCAAGCATTACTCGCATGAAAAGCTCGATCCAGAAGTTTGCGCACATCATCCATGCCCTCTCCGGCGCTGGCGGTGATAGGAACGATCTCCACCCGGTCAAAACGCTTCCGGAACAACTCCAGATTCTCCGACGCGCCCTCCAGATCCATCTTGTTTGCCAGAATAGCCCACGGACGCTCGCTCAACGTGGGATCGTAAAGATCCAGTTCCTTGCGCAAATTTTGCAGGTCCGACATCGGTTCCCTTCCCTCGCTTCCCGCCATATCGATAACGAAAAGTAACAGCGGACAGCGCACGATGTGGCGGAGAAATTCATGTCCGAGGCCTTTATTTTCATGCGCGCCTTCGATCAACCCGGGAATGTCCGCCACGGTCACTCGCGTGTAACCGGAAAGTTCGACCACGCCCACCACCGGATTTAAGGTCGTAAAGGGATAGCTCGCCACCCTTGGATGCGCCGCGGAAATCTGGCTGATCAAGGTTGATTTGCCCGCATTCGGATACCCCACCAGCCCGGCGAAGGCAATCGTCCGCAATTCGAGCAGGAACCATCCTTCTTCTCCATCCTTGCCGGGCGTGGACTGGCGCGGAACACGGTTGCGTGAACTTTTGAAACGCGTATTTCCCCGCCCCCCTTCGCCGCCCTTGCACAGCACAAATTCCTGCTCCGGTTCCGACAAATCGACCATCGGCTCCAGATCTTCGATATTTACCTTCGGCTTCTCGACCGCTTCATCGTCCGCCGACATGGGATCCGGGCGGAATGGACGAAAGGCATCTGGCAGCCGGTAAACGATCGTGCCCACGGGGACTTTAATGACATTGGGCTCAGCGGACTTGCCATGCATGTCCTTTCCCAGGCCATTCTCGCCTTTGCGGGCACGCTGGATCGGCTCGTAGTAAAGGCTGATCAGGTTGTCCGTGTGCGGATCAGCCTTTAGAATAATATCGCCGCCATCGCCACCATCACCGCCATTCGGCCCTCCCCGCGGCACGAACTTCTCGCGCCGAAAACTCACGCATCCATTTCCACCATTTCCCGCAATGGCATGCACCCGAATCTGATCGACAAACTTCATACCCAATCATTCGCACGCAAAGTCACACCGGCGCGATGGAAATCCGCGTGAATTTCGCCCCCCGCACCATCCTGTCACAAACGTCTATCGCAGCAGAGACTCATACAAATCGACCGTCTTCCGAGCGATCGCATCCCAGCCAAACAATTCCTCCGCCCGCCGCCGTCCCGCCACACCATACGCACGTTGTTTTTCCGGATCAGCCATGACAGCGTTGATCGCCTCCGCCAGCGCCCTCGAAAAAGCATCCGGGGCCTTGGGCTCAAACGGGCTCTCCGTCATCTGATCGATCGGCACCAGCAAGCCCGTCTCCCCATCGACCACCACCTCCTTGATGCCTCCCACCGCGCTGGCCACCACCGCCGTCTCGCAAGCCATCGCCTCCAGATTAATAATGCCAAACGGCTCATAAATCGACGGGCAAACGAAAACTCCCGCTCCACTGTAGAGTGCAATTTTTTCCGCCGTGCCCACCATTTCCTCGATCCAGATCACCCCATCCCGGCTCGTCTGTGCCACACCGATAGCCTCCTTCATCTCCGCCGCGATCTCCGGCGTATCCGGTGCGCCCGCGCAGAGCACCACCTGGAAGCCGGGCTTCAGATACCGGATCGCATTGACCAGATGGATGATCCCCTTCTGCCTGGCAATCCGCCCGACAAACAACGCGTAAGGCTGGCTCGCATCCACGCCGAATCTCCGCAGCGTCTCCGGCGACTCCACTGGCCGGTATTCCTCCAGATCAATGCCATTGTAAATAATCGGCACCCGTTCCTCGGGAATATCAAACAGCCGCAGGATATCCGTCTTCGTCTCCTTCGACACCGCGATCACCGCATCCGCCATCTCCATCGCCGTCCGCTCCAGCCAGCACGAAAAATCATACCCCCTGCCCAACTGCTCCCGCTTCCACGGACGCAGCGGCTCCAGGCTATGCACCGTGATCACCAGCGGAATCCCATAATTCAGCTTCGCCAGAATCCCCCCAAAATGCGCGTACCACGTATGGCAATGCACCAGATCGGCGTCGATATTCTGCGTATTAAAATCCGTGCAGCGCCGCACCGCCCCAAACACCGACTTCAGATTCTTTGGACAGGTGAAATCCGCCGACTCCAGCCCGAACCCCCTTACCCCCAGCGCACCACGTTGCTCCTCCTGATCCCCAAAACACCGCACCTCCACCTCGATGAGATC
>Ga0351883_1029_pt1 | contig 50131 bp, 42 predicted proteins | sample BONcelFGM3001F14_FD_206772 | JGI IMG/M metagenome (GOLD analysis project Ga0351883, IMG submission 206772) | Enriched cells from coal bed in the Powder River Basin, Montana, United States - BONCAT cells FGM rep3 HSBNCT.FGM.300.1.F14 ...
CTGTGCAGATTCTGTGCAATTGCTGCTCCTGCTGCTGCGCGTCCCTGCGCGGCGTAACCGGGCTTGGCAAACCCGTGGATTCCATCCGCTCGAATTTTGTGTGTGCAGTATTGCCGGAAAGCGACTGCAAATCATGCGGGGCGTGCGCCAAAGCCTGTCCGGTGCATGCGTTGCGTGTTGATGAAGAACACGGTGTAATCGTGAATGCTGAAGCGTGTCTGGGATGCGGTGTGTGCGTAAACCAATGCCCCACAGGTTCTCTGGAGCTGCGCCGCACAAGCCGCACCGCGCCCCCGCTGAATTCCCTGGAGCTTCTTGCCAGAATGGTGTCCGAGCGGGGGAAAGCGCCCCGCATGATTCGCGGTATTCTTAATGATTTGCTTTAAAGTATTTTAGACCCAGAGAAATTCTATAGTAAGGTATTCTTTCCCTCAAACAATATCTTGATGCATGGAAGACGCAATATGCCCGCTATCGGTTTCAGCAGTATCGATCGATCCCTCAGCAAATCAAAAAGAGCCGCGCATGGTGCGCGGCTCTTTTGTTGTTATTGTTGTGTGTGTTTCAGTCTTGCCTGGCGTTTCTCTGATTCGCAATCAGAACGGATAACCCAGGGAGTATATGCTCTTCCAGCCCTTGGACAGGGGCTTTTTGGTGATGGCCTTGATTTCTTCGGGCGAGCGTTCGGTGAGCTGGTTGGCGGGCGGCAGCTTGCCCACGGGGAATGTTTCCATGATGTCCTCGCACAGTGCGGTGAGGTAGTCCATGAAAGCGCTGATGCCTTTGTAGGCTTTTTCGGGGTCGGCCTTGGTGCTTTTGCCCACGCAGCCTTCGGGGTAGGCGCTGATTTCCGTGGGGCCGCAACCCACCTGTCCGTACCAGGCGATGGGCCGGTGCAGCAGGTTGCCGGCCTTGTCGATATGGCCGTCGGGCATCCAGCCCTTGGGCACCGTGTCCACGGCCACGCTCTGGTCCATGAATTCCGGGAACAGGGCCAGGGACCACGATGTCTCCACTTCGTCCGCGTGAATGAACGGGGTTTCGTAGGGGCCGCCTTTGTCCTTGGTGTTGAACTCGTCGGGAATGGCGTGGTACCAGTTCAGGTTGATGAACACGCCGGGCACCTGGAAGTGCTTGGCGAACTGGTGGATGGCCGTGGGGATTACGTATTCCTGGCCGTGGCCGTTGAGCAGGATCATCTTGCGGAAGCCTGTGTTCCAGAATCCGGCCATCATGGCCTTGAGCATGCCGATAAACGTCTCCTCGGGCACGAGGATGGTTCCGGGCATGCCCATGTGGTGGTAGGGGTGCGAGCCGTACCACAGGGGCTGGGCCATGGTGCAGCCGACCTTTTTGGCAACCTGCTCGGCCATGCGCGTAACCAGGAACGTGTCTTCGCCCGGGCACGCGTTGGGGCCGTGCGCCTCGGTGCTGCCGATGGGCAGGATGATGAGGTCGTTCTTTTTGAGCCGGTCTTCAATGTGCGCGTAGGGCATATTCTGGAAGTAAATGGGGTCGGCGCTTTCCATCTTGCCCTCTTTGGGGGGCAGTTCCCATTTATGCTTTTTGATCTGAAGTTTGCGCATTACAGGTTCTTTATTTGCTGCGGCTTTTTTCCGTGTCGCCATGTTTTGGGACCTCCGTTTTGTCAGAATCTCATTCCCCGCTGGGAATGGAAGGAATATTCAATAAACGTCACGGCGTGACGATGATCTCGATGGCGTCGCCGCTGCGCATGATATCCATGCCCTCGGCGATGGCCTCCAGTCCCATGCGGTGCGTGATGAGTTTTTCCAGGGGCAGTTGCCCGCTTTCGAGGAGCTGGATTGTGGCCGGGAACGTGTGGTTGGCGATGAATGTGCCGATCACGGTTTTCTCGTAGCGGGTGATATCGTACTGTTGCAGATCGTAATGCGCGTTGCTGTTCATGCCGAACAGGAGAATGCGGCCGCCGCGGCGCGTGTTGAGCAGAGCGTCGGCCATGAGCGAACCCACGGCGTCAATGGCTGCGTCCACGCCCACCTGGGTTTCCTGTTTGATCAGGTCCGGCAATGACTCTTTGATCGGGTTGATTACAATGTCCGCGCCCATTTCCTTTGCCTTGGCCGCACGCATTTCTGTGACTTCCGCCACGATGATTTTACTCGCGCCATTGGCTTTCATGAGCGCGGTGTAATAGAGTCCGATGGGGCCGGCGCCGAGCACGAGCACGGACTCGCCAGGGCGCAGGGCCAGCTTGTTGCTGCCGTTGACCACGCAGCTCATGGGCTCGGCGAAGATGGCCACATCCGTGGGCAGGTCCGCGGAAATGGGGTGCAGGGCGCGGGCCGGGGCCACGTTGTATTTCGCGAAGCCGCCGTTGATGAAAATGCCGAGCGTAGTCATGTTCTCGCACATGTTGGGCAGGCCGATGCGGCAGTAGCGGCACAGGCCGCATGTGAGATTGGGGTCGATGGCCACGCGGTCCCCTGGTTTCAGGTGCGACACCCCGCTGCCGGGCTCCAGAACCTTGGCCACATACTCATGGCCCAGCACCGCGCCGGGCGTGGCCGGGTGACCCGCCGGCACTTTGAGGATCTGGCAGTCTGTGCCGCAAATGCTGGCCGCTTCCACCTCAAGCAGCACCTCGTCGGCTTTTTCAATTCCGGGTACGGCAACTTCCTTGAGCGCGAGTTTGCCTTCGCCTTCAAACACCGCGGCAAGCATTGTATCCGCCATGTCCGTCTCCTTCGTTTTCTTCGAGTAATTTTAATTGCAGGCGGGCGGCGCCGTGCGCCGCCGGTGAGCAAATCAACTTTCGAGGATATCGCCCATGACCGGGGCGACCTGGATGCCGAGCTTGGTGAGGTACGCGATGCCGTCCCGCATGGTGTCCTCATTGTCCGAGCGCAGTTCCATGACCATGCTGATGCGGCCCTGCTCCACGCGCGCGCTGCGCACGCTGGGCACGATGTCGTACTGTTTAACGAGGTGGTACAGGAACGGCTCGGATACGAGGTCGTCCGGGATTACCATCTGGAGTTGCTTTTTAGCCACTTGCTCAGCCTCCGAGGACTGCGGGGACCAGTTCGACTTCGTCGCCGTCTTCAACCGGCGTGTCGCCGCCCCGCAGGAAGTGCGTGTCTTCGCTGTTTTTGAAGATGCGGATAAACTCCCTGATTTCGCCCCCGCCGCCGCACAATCGTCCGCGCAGGTCCGGGTACTGATCCTGAAGATTGCGTATCAGTTCCTGCACAGTGGCGCCTTGCACGAACACTTCGCGCGCGCCGCCGCACAAGCGCCGCAGGGCCGCGGGCAGAATGATTTTGACGGCCAATGGGTGCTCCTCATGCGCCGTACGCCCCGCCCATGCTGTCGAGCAGTTCCTTGAGCGCGGCCGTGTCCGGCTTGACGGTTCTGGGTTTGCGCGCGGCCGTATCCGCGGGGTCCGGGGTGGTGGCGCCGCGCGCGGGCACAACCAGCACAACCTGTTCATTCACGCGGATGCGTTTGCGTTCCAGCAACGTGCGCAGGGCCATGATAACCGCGCCGCCCGCCGGGTCCGCGTAGATCCCCTCGGTTTCAGCCAGCATGCGCACGCTGTCCATGATGGCGCGGTCATTGGAACTGGCCGCGAACCCGCCGCTTTCGCGGATGGCCCGCAGCGCGTAAATCCCGTCCGCAGGATTGCCCACGCACAGGGATCGGATGCCCGTATCGGGCTGCACAGAGCGGATCACGTTGGTATTTTCTTCAAACGCCTTGACGATGGGCGAACACCCGTGCGCCTGTGCGCCTGAAATTTTTATCTCGGGCCCGCGCACCAGGCCCAGGGCGCGGATTTCATGGAATCCGCGCGCCATGCCAGCCAGCATGGACCCGCTGGCCATGGGCGCAATTACGTGCCCCGGCAGGTAATAACCCATCTGCTCGGCGATTTCAAAAGCAATGGTCTTGGCGCCCTCGGCAAAGAACGGGCGCAGATGCACATTGATGAACGCCCAGCGCGAGCGCGATGCCGCTTCCACACACAGCCGGTTCACATCCGCTGGCGTTCCGTCCACATTAATGACTTCCGCGCCGTACACGCCCCCGCCGGCTGTGCGCGCATCATCCTGTTTCGCGGATTGGAAAATCACGCAGCGCAGCCCGGCTGCGGCCGCGTGCGCGGCCAGGGCCAGGGACATGTTCCCGGCCGACGCGCACGCCACGGTGTCATATTTGAATTCAACCGCCTTGCTCACAGCCACGGACACCATGCGGTCTTTGACAGAATCCGTGGGGTTGAAGCATTCATTTTTAATGAAAAGATTTTTGATGCCGATGCGTTTGGCGAGCCGGTCCGCGCGCACCAGGGGCGTGAAACCTGCATTAAGGTCAATGGCCGCGTCCCCTTCCAGGGGCAGCAGGTCGCGGTAGCGCCACATGCTGTTCGGGCCGTTGCGGATGCGCTTGCGCGTCATAAGCTTGCCCGCGCGGTCCATGTTGTACTCCACGCCCAGGGGACCGAAGCAGTACTCGCACATATAAATCGGCCGGATATCATATTGCCGGCCGCATTCCTTGCATTTTAACCCGGTGACGGTACCCAAAAATCACCCTCCGGAACTGTTTGAAATCAACGGCCGTGCAACAGCCGCACAATAAAGTTGATCATATTTTTATTATAGGGCCGTGTCAACGAATCACAGCGGCCCGCCCCCATTCCGGGAACAGGGGAGGCCTCTCATGATATGATCTTTTAACAGTCGCAGGATTTGTTACGCATGAAACCGTGTGGTAATCTAAGGGCGCCGGCGTTTTCTTTCCATAGAGCCGGAGTCTTGATTCCGTCCGGGTGCAACCGGTATTTGCGAAAGCATGAAGCCTTTGCATGCCGGGCGGCGCGCAATATCATGTATAATAATTGGATGCGCGGCGCTGCGCCGCCGCCTGGAGATGCACGCTTATGAAACCATTCCGCACCACACTGGGCTTGAGGCTGATCATTGCCTTTATCCTTGTGGTGCTCGGCGCCACGAGCATTCCCACCATTTTGCAGGTGCGCGCCCTGTACGCACGCATCTATGAAGAAGCGGAACGGCGCATGACCTCGGAGCTGGAAATTTGTTCCCTGGTGCTGGACCGCAAGAAGCGAACCCTCACGCGCGTGGGCCGGTCCATGTCCCACAACATGTTTCTGGGCCGCATCCTGGCGCACGACATTCAACTGCCCGCAAAATCCGAGATGATCAAAGGCGTGGCCAAGAAGTCGCTCAGCGACGCGGACCGCAGCGAGATCAGCTATCTGACCATTGTGGACAGACAGGGCGACGTTCTGTTCCGCAGCGGGAACGAACTGGAGACATTGGGATACAACCTGTCCGGTGATCCGTACGTGCAGGAAGCGCTCGAAGGCCGTGCTGCGGCAGGGTATTCCCTCATGGACGGAACCGCACTGTGGGAAGAAGGGCTGGTGGGCAGTCCGCTGCCGGACACGGTGAGCGGCCCGCCCGGTCTGGTGCTCAAGGTGGCTGTGCCGGTTTTCCCGGTGTCCGAGGGCGCCCAGGATTTCTCGGACACAGTGGACCGCGCGCATCAGCGGGAGGCCGTGGGCGCCGTGATTGTCGGTTATTACTTCAACGGTGAAAAAGACGTTTTGCGCGATATGTATCTGCGCACCGGCGGAGTGGCCAGCGTGTATACCGCAGACGGCCTGGCCAACTCGAGCAAGGAAAACTGGATCCCCTCGCTGTCGCGGGATTACTTCAATAAACCCATCGGCAAGGAGCGGCGCATCCGCAACTACCAGGACCGCGGTGAAATCGGCGGATACTTGCAGTTGCAGGCCCTGGACGGCTCGGCCGCCGCCGTATTCGAATTGCGCACAAGCACCGGATTTATCGCCGCCGCGCGCCGGCACCTGCTCAAGAACACGATTTTGTACTCGGTGATCGGACTGCTTCTGGCCATGCTCCTGGGCCTGGTTATCACGCGCCGCATCACCGAGCCCATCCAGACCCTGCAGCGCGGCGCCGAGGAGATCGGGCGCGGCAACATGGGCTACCGCATCGTGGTGCCGGGCAATGATGAAATTGCGCAGCTCGCCGAGGCGTTCAATGTCATGGCCGGCCGCCTTAACCAGAGCATGGAGGACATGCGCCTGTCCAAGCAGCAGGTCGAGGAATATTCAAACCGGCTCAAGAACGCGCACGCCAGCCTTGAGATGTATTCGCGGGAACTGGAAAAGGTAAACCAGCAATTGCTTGACAGCAACATCAAGCTCCAGAAGGCCAATGAGGTCAAGGATACATTTTTATCCACGGTGTCTCATGAACTCAAGACGCCGCTCACCACGATCATCGGATACGTGTCCATGTTGCTGGAGGGCGCGCTGGATGCGATCAGCCATGATCAGCGCCAGGCCCTGGAAGTGGTGCTGCGGCGCGGCAAGAATTTGCAGGAGCTGATTGCCGATTTGCTGAACCTGTCGCGCCTGGACGCGGGCCGTCTCGAACTGAGGCGGCGCTACGTGGACCTGGCCCATGAAATGCGCAATGTGGAGGAGGTGTTCAGCGAACGCCTCAAGCAGAGCGGCTTGCAGATTCTTATGAGCGTGCCCGAGCACCTTCCGCGCGTGAATGTGGACAGCGAGCGTTTGGGGCAGATCCTGTTTAACCTTGTGGGCAACGCCATCAAATTCACACAGCCCGGCGGCGCTGTCACCATTCGCATATCCCATCCGCAGGACGCGAACCATGTGATCGTGTCCGTGTCCGACACGGGCATCGGCATGCCCGCCCACGAACTCAACCACATCTTTGAGCGCTTCTACCAGGTGGACCGGCGCGACGGCCGCGAGTATCCCGGCACGGGCCTGGGCCTTGCCATTTCCAAGGAACTCGTGGAACTTCATGGCGGTAGAATCTGGGCCGAAAGCGAACCCGGCAAAGGCAGCGCCTTCTCCTTTACGTTACCCATTAATTGATACGCGTTATGGAATGAAATATCAGGGATTTTACTTCATAAATTTGCCGGCTTTATTGCCTTCGAACAGTTCGGGGTTTTCCGTCTGGATGCGGTCTACAAGTTGTACGGCCTGGTCGCCCAGGATTTGTACGCCGATTACGCGTTTGAGGTGGGGCAGGGCGTCCTGGGGGTAACCCAGTTCATAGTAGGCAACGCCGAGCAGATACGATGCTTTGGGCCCGATATCGGTGCTGGGTATGGCGTATTGCAGCAGGGGCAGAGCCGCCTCTTTTTTGCCGAGGCGGTACAGGGCCGCGCCCGAGAAATAGGATGCGCGCATGCATACCCCGGAGTTGTCCGTGCAGTAATTCTTGTCATCGAGCACGGCCTTGAGCGGCGCGCGGCAATCCTCGAACCGGGCCAGGTGGAACAGGATTTCTCCGATCAGATAATCGATATACGCGTTGCCGGGGTCGTTTTTCTGGGCCGAGCGGCACAGATCCATGGCTTGTTCAAGGCGCTGGAGATTGCGGTCTTCCTTGCCTTTGGCCAGGGAGATGAAGCAGAGGTTGAGGTCGATGCCGCGCAGGTCGCCGAACTCCTTCCTGATGCTCAGCATTTCGCTTTCGGCCAGGTCCAGATAGCCTTTTTCAAAGAAGAAATTGGAGCGGGCATACCGGCCCTCGAGGAAGTTGGGCGGCTCGGGCTGGCCCAGCAGGTATTCCACGAAATGTTCGCGGCTCATGGCGCGCAGGCTCCTGGTGTCCCGGGTGGCGCACAACTGCTCCACGTACAGGTCCGGCTCGGTGAACACACTGCGGAACGTGCGCGCGTGATGCGGGGTGAAGAAGCGCGCGCGCCACGCATGCGGCAGTTCTTTTTCAAGGGCATCCATTTTTACGGCGATCCAGAAACAGTCCTGGGTATGCGCGGCCTCGGCCACGAGCACCTCGGGAGCTGTTTCGAACTGGCCGTTCAGGGGCGACAGGCGCGCGGCGGTCACGGACATGATATAGGACGGGCGCCGGGAGTAGTAATCGGTGAGGGGCCGGTGGTCGGGCGGGGCCAGGCTCAGCAGGTTGCCGACCTTATGCATCGTGGGGGAGTCGGTGGTAAGCACCGAATCATATTTGACAATATGTTTGAAAGCGCCCTGCCAGTCGTAGGACATGTGCGGGGAGCGGACGCAGGCCTGGAACCCCGCGATGTTTACGATCAGCACCAGGGCGGCCAGGCCCGCGCGGCCGGTGCGGCTACGCCCGCGCATGAGCACGAATGCGTACATTAAATAGGCCGCGGAACTGATGAACGCGAAGTGCGGCCACAGCACCACGCCGTGGAATGATGTGCATGCAAAGAAAAGAACCGCAACCGGCGCCGCGGCGAACAGGCACAGCACATACACGCGGCGCGGGTGTTCGCGGCGCAGGCGCAGCGTCCAAAGGGCCGCAGCGCCCACGCCCAGGGCCGAAAAAACCGTGAGCGCGGTGAAATTATCCATGGTCAACACAGGCGCGGGCGGCCCGCCGTTGACAATGCCGAGCCCTGCCAGCACGAGCAGAAGCTGGAGCTGTTTCATGGACTCGGGGAGCAGGAACGCCACCTGGCGCTGCGCCTCGGGCGGCATGGATCCGCGCAGGGCCAGAAAAATCAGCAGGCACACGGCCAGGAGCCCGAACCACATGCGGCGGAACCACAGGGATTTGTCCCCGCGTCGCAACATCATATAAACGGCCTGGAACACGGGGATGGCAATGGCGTAGGGATGAGTCAGAAGAATGAGCACCGTGGCTGCGGCCCACGCCGGCCACGCCCACAGCGGGGTTTTGTCGCGTGTGAATTCAAGGAAAGGAATGCAGCACAGCAAAGTCAGGGCCGCGAGCATGGCGTCGGGCCCGGTCGTGAGGGAAATGTATGCGGCGAAAGGGGAGGCCATGGCCGCGGCCATGGCCAGGTATCCGCCCGCGCGCCGGCCCGTGGCCCATGCGCCCGCCGGATAAAGCAGCATGAGCCACGCAGCGCCCCACGCCGCGGAAAACATGCGCAGGTTGGCCAGGGACTGCCCGAACATGCGCATCCAGTGGTAAGCCAGAAGATAGTAGAAAGGCTGTTGCGCAAAAGTGCGCGCCTCGGCCTCGACCTCGGCCACGCCCGGCTGTGTGGCTATGTGGTACGCCAGAGCTTCACCCGCGCCCATGCCTTTGTTCAGCAGCAGCAGGCGCAGCGCCGTGGCTGCGAACGCCATGAATGCGCACACAAGAAAATAGAACAGGGCCAGGCCAAATTGTTTGTCCGGATCCTTGTGTTGTGTGTCGGCCGATGAGTCCATTGCACCTGCGCGCTATGTTAATCAGTTAATTATGCGAACTGGCGGAATTATATCCTTGTTCGTGGGGTATTGCACGAATCAGAATGAACTGCTGAAAAGCATGCCGGTGATGCGCGCCAGGGAGGAATTGGACAGGGTCTCGATGGGCGCGAAATTCACCATGGGTGCGGTCATGGATTGGAGCGCGCCGAACACCGTGCGCGGCGCCAGGCCGAACGGGCTTGCGAACAGGTCCTGCACATCCGATGGATTATTTTCGATGCGGTCGCGCAACTTCGCCTTTTGTTCCACGCTGTAGGCGCCGTTTGATTTCTTGATGCCCATGTTTTCGAGACTGCGCGCGCTGGCGTCGAATTCGGATTTGATGAACTCCGAGGACTGGCGGTACGTGTGGGCCGTGTGCACGTCGAGCAGGTCCAGGTACTTGCCGGTGTTGTCGATGAAAGACTCCACGGCGCCGGCCGCGGCGGCCGAGTCCGCATTGATATTCAGAGCGGTTGTGCCTGCGGCGTCCAGGTTGATGGTGGCGCGGTAATCGCCGTAGAGGCCGCCGCCGCCGCGGTCGGAGCCGCCCAGCACCTGGGCGCCGGCTGTGTTTGTGATGGGATAGGTGAGGGACCCTTCGTACAGGGCCACGCGGTTGGTGTCGCTGGTGAAGGTGGCGTTGTCTATGGTGAACACGGCGTTGTCGTTAACTTCGGTGATCCCGCCTGTCGAGCCCTGGGAGAAGCGTTTCGAGGACAGGCCGATGTCCTGGAGCAGGGTGTGGGCCGCGTCGCGGAATGTGACGCTGGAGATGGCGCCGGGTTTGAACCCGTCCACGCGCAGTTTCACGGTGTCTGCCAGGGCGTTGCGCTCCAGGGTGGCGTTGAGGCCCAGGCCCGCGCCGTTGATGGCGTCCGCCACTTTCTGCACCACTTGCTCATTGGTGTCGAGCTGGTTGACTTTCACGCTGAGGCGGAAGTCCTGGTTGTTGGATTTCACGAGGAAGGAATAGATGCCTGCGCCGGAAGTGTTTGTGGCGCCCGCGTCCAGGGTGTCGGACACCACGCCGCGTGCGCCCGCCAGGCGCTGCACGGTGATGGTGTGCCGGGCCTGGTGCGCGCCGGCCGCAGCGTCCCCGGAGATGATGCCTCCCCCGGACACGGTGCGCGCGCGGAACGCATTGCGCGCGCTGTTTGCGAACAGGGCCGTGGCGCTGTCCAGGGTTCTGTCGCCCGCTTGGCGCAGGGTCTTGTTGAAATTCTGGTTTGCGGCCTGTTGCTTGTTGAAAAAGGTGCGCTGCGTGGCCATGTAGAAGGACTGCCTGTTGCCAGCCTTCTGGGAACTGAGTCCCGAGAGAAATTTGTAAGAGGTTTCCGGTGTGAAATCTGCTATCTGCATGGCGCACCCTCCCTGGTTACTTTATATTTTAGCATGCCGCGGCCGGACTCACAATCGGGCGCGGGCAAATTCCGCCCACGCCATGCTTGCCACAAGATCCTGTTTTCTATATACTATCTACCATTAGAAGACTGTTTGATTCTTCTCACCCCGGCGAAAACAACGCCGCACTCCTGTTCAGAGGATATCAGGTATGAGTGAACTAAAAGACAAGTTGAACCAGTTATTTAAGCTGCAAATGATAGACAACGAGATTCTGGAAAACGTGCGCCATCTCAAGAGGCTCGAAGCCGAAGATTCCCAAACGCACAAGCAGTATCTGGATCTCAAGGTCGTGCACGAAAAACTGGATAAAGAAATCCAGCCCATCGTGGATCGCGCCGACGATATCAAGGCCGATAATGTAAAGCATATCGAAAAGAAAAAGGACTGCGAAGATCGCTTGTTCAACGGAGACACCGACCCGCGCGACCTGCAGTATCTGCAAAAAGAGCGCGAACAGTACATCAACCTCATCAAGAAAAACGAAGATGAACTCGTGCGCCTCATGGTCAAAGTGGACAGCGTCAATATCAAGAAACTGGAAATTGAAGAAAAACTCAACGAACTCGAGCCCCAGTACAAGCAGGAAATGGGCGACCGCGACAGCACCCGATCCGAACTCACCGACAGGGTTGATGAACTCAAGAAAGAGCGCAAGAAATTTAACAGCTTTGAAGACAAAAGCCTGCTGGGGCTTTACCAGAAACTGCAGCGCGAGAATGACGGCGTGGCCCTGGCCACGCTCAACGACGGCGTGTGCGAAGGTTGTTTCGTGGAAGTATCCAAGTCCACGCTCACGCGCATGGAAGAAGACGAAGGCATCGTGCGGTGCCCGCACTGCAGCCGCATCCTGGTAGAACCCGAACGCGCGCACATAGATTCCTGACCCTTTATCATACGGGCCCACGGCAACTGTGACAGATACCGCTGACACCAAAAACATCAGCCTCACCGCGTATATAGATGGCGCGTGCCGGGGCAACCCCGGCCCCGCCGCATGCGGGGCCGTGCTTATGTGCGACGGCCAGGTGGTTCTTGAAGCCGGCGAATTCCTGGGCAAATCCACCAACAACCGCGCCGAATACTGCGGCCTGCTGCTCGCCCTCAATCGCGCCGCGGAATTCACGAACTGCCGCCGCCTCACGGTCATGACCGACAGCCAGCTCATGGCGCGCCAGATACGCGGCGAATACAAAATCAAGGACGCCGGCCTGCGCGAACTCAAGGAACAGGCCGATGGCCTCATCGCCCGTTTCGACTATTTTAAAATTCACGATATCCGCCGCACGGAAAACGCCGCGGCCGACAAGCTGGCCAACCGGCACCTGGACGCGGCCCTCAAAAAACGCGGCTGATTTTCAGGCCGTTGCGACTCTTTTCAATACATTTTTCCATTGCATTAACCCTCGCCAATCCCTTGTGCGCCTTGTTTGAAAACCCTGATCGCGCTGGTTATACTTGAGCGTATGCTGTGCCGTAAATGCAATAAAAACCAGGCAACATTCTTTTTGTCCCGCGATTCCTCGGAACAGGGTGTGAAAGTGGGATTCTGCGACGCGTGCGCCGATGAAGTGGGCATATTTTCCGCTCTGCAAAAAGTGGAAAGCCTGCTGCACGGATACGGATTGTCCATGCCCGCATCCGGGGTCATGCTCGACCCCACCATGCCCATTGAATTCGCGGATACATGCGATGTGTGCGGCACGGAACTGCGCTCGTTCGAGCGGGAGTTTCACCTGGGATGCGACAACTGCTGCCACATCTTCGGCTCCCTGCTTTACAACTATGTCTCCCTGCTCACGCCAACGCCCGGGACATCGCGGCTCAAGCCCCTGTATCCCGGCTCACCTCCGGCGCGCGCCGCGCACGCCCTGGTTGCGCCCCTTGCGCAGCGGCTCCTGGAATATGCGGATCCCGGCGCAGCGCCCCGGCACGCGCAGTGTCTGATCCCGGCCCAGGCAAAAGATGTGGCCCGGCTCCTGCGCCACAGCAGCTTTGGCGCGGATCCCCTGCACCCCTGGCTCCAGACGCGCATCGAGATCCGGCGCAATTTCCCGGACTGCCTGTTCCCGGCCCGCATGCACGCCGCACACCGCGCCGCGGTCATGCGCCACGCAACCGATGTGCTGCTTGAGTCGGGCGCATCCACACGCCGCCTGCTCGACCCCTGGCGCCTGTCCCCGTTGCAGCGTCTGGCCCTGGAGCGCCGCCACTTCCACAGGTCCCTGTCCGTGGACAGCTCACTGGTGCTTAACCGCAATCCCGAACGCATGATCCTTCTTAATGATGTGGACCATTTGTGCTTCCTGTACCACAGTCAGGAAACAAGCCCGAACAAGGCCCTGCGCGCCGCGCGCGTGGATTTGGCCCGATTCGAGCGCAACACCGAACTGGCGTTTTCGCCCCGCTTCGGCTACCTGGCCGCGTCCCCGCGCAACATGGGCGCCGCCATCCGCGTTTCCGTGATGCTGCACCTGCCGTTTTCCCTCACCCGCGATCAGCTCCAGTTTTTCCCGGCGCGGGCCGAGCGCGCGGGCGTGCGCTTCGAGCCGTTCTGCGGGCGCGGGCTCGAACGCCACGGCTTCTTCACCGTGTCCAGCCTGGCGCCGTTCCACGCCACCGAACAGGACATCACCGCGCGCGTGCTCGGATTCGCCAAGTACCTGGGGGACGAGGAAATCAAGGCCAGAAACCAACTGTCCACGGGCGAGGCCAACCGCCTGCGCAAGCTCATGAGCCAGGTCCTGGACCACAGCCGCCGCTCTTACCGCCTCTCGTATCAGGATGCCCTGAGGTTTACGTCTTTCCTGTCCCTGGGCGCGGCCCTGGGCGCAACGGAATTCCTGAATTTTTCACTCGATCAGATTATCCCGGCCATGTCCTCGCCCTATATCATGTACCGGGACCGCAAGCGCTACACGGTCAACGACTGCGAGCGGCGCCGCGCCGACCTGTTCGCGGATCTCATCGAGCAATGGACCAACCCCCTGCTTCAGCATCCGCGCAGGAAATCCGAACCCCGATCCTCCGCAAAGAATTAATTTCGCTTTTCAGCCTAAATGGACTAGCACGATATCCCGGAATATCTGCATCAATAAAGCTATTGATCGCAAAATCGGGAACATCATATATAATAATCCCTAAGGCAAAACCGCCGGGAGGAGAAATCATGAGACGACCATTTATCGCAGGAAACTGGAAAATGCACGGCGACCGCAAGAGCGCCAAGGAGTACATCGACGGATTCAGCGCCACCAAAACGGCGGTGGCGAAAAGAGACATCGTGATCGGCCTGCCGGCCACGCTGCTGCAGTACTGGAGCACGTACGCCAGGCGCACCAAGCCGTACTTGCAGTGGGCGGCCGAGGATTGCCACTGGGAGCCCAAGGGCGCTTTCACGGGCGAAACGTCCGTGGCCATGCTCAAGGATTTCGGCACTCCGTTCTGCATCGTGGGGCACAGCGAGCGCCGCGAGTACCACAAGGAAACCAACAAGCAGGTGAACCAGAAAATGAACGCCCTGCTCGACGGCGGCATCATCCCCATCGTGTGCGTGGGCGAGACCCTCAAAGAGCGCGAAGCCGGCAAAAAGGAAAAAGTCGTGGGCGCGCAGGTCAAGGGCAGCATCCTGGCCAGCGCAAAGAACTACGACCTGTCCAAAATCGTGGTGGCCTATGAACCCGTGTGGGCCATCGGCACCGGCAAAACCGCCACCAGCGCCCAGGCCCAGGAAATGTGCAGGTTCATCCGCGATGAACTCAAGGCCGTGCTCGGCAAGGACATGGCCGACGGCATCCGCATCCTGTACGGCGGCAGCGTCAAGCCCGACAACATCGACGAACTCATGGCCAAGGCCGACATCGACGGCGTGCTCGTGGGCGGCGCCAGCCTCAAGGCCAAGGATTTCTCACGCATCGCCAATTACAAAGAATTGAAAAAGTAACCATAAAACAAACGGCCGCGCGGCATGCGCCGCGCGGCTGTGGTTTGTTTTGCGCATCGGAACGGGACCTTTTTCCGGCGCCCGTTTAAGCATTGCCCCCCGCCATTCAGTCGAACTCCGGCCTTTGCACCCCGGCTTTTTTAAAGATTGCATCGATGAGTTTCATATTGGCAACGCCTTCGGCGATGTCCGTGGCGGGTTGCTTATTGGCGATAACGGCGTCGCGGAAGGCCTGGAGCTGGCAGGTGTACGTGCGCACGCGGGGCACGCGGATATTGCGCACCTGTGCGCCGCGGCGCTGCACGAGCGCGTACTGGTTGAGCCACAGGGGGCCGAGGTCGATTGTGGGGCTGAAGGGAGATGCCGCGAACAGGGCGCCGCGCGTGCCGCGGATATAGGCGTACGTGGGCTTGGTCGCGGTGATGCTGCAACTGATGCGCGCGGACACGCCGTTTGCGAAACGCATGGCGGCGCGCGTGTATCCGTCCACGCCCGAGGGCAGCATGTCGCAGTTGGCGCTCATGATTTCAGCCTCGTCGCAGCCCGCGAGCCAGCGCACCAGGCTCACCGGGTAGCAGCCCACGTCCATGAGCGCGCCCCCGGCCAGGTTCGGGTCATACTGGGGCTTGTCGGGCGTGGGGAGCTTTTCACAGAACCGGCCGGAGATGTATTTGACGTCCCCGATGGCGCCGCCGCGCACCAGGTCTTCGAGCTTGTGCGCCAGGGGGTGGTAGCGGTAGTGGAAGGCCTCGGCGAAGATGAGTCCTGTTTCCGCAACCTTGTCCGCCACGCGCAGGGCCTGGGCCGCGTCCGCGCACACGGGTTTTTCACACAGCACATGCTTGCCCGCGTCCAGGGCCTTGAGGCACCATTCCGCGTGCAGGGCGTTGGGCAGGGCGATGTACACGCAGTGCACATCCGGGTCGGCCAGCAGGTCTTCATAGCAGCCATAGGATTTGGCGATGCCGTGTTCTTTTGCGTAGCGCTCGGCTTTGCTTTTGTCGCGCGAGGCCACGGCGTAGAATTCCAGGCCGTCGATGTCCTTGATAATCGGGGTGAACCCATAGGCGTGGATGCTTGCAATGCCTAGGGTTCCGAAGTTGATTGTTCCCATGTTTTTCACCGTGGATATTGTACACCACGGCAAAAAGATTTGCGCGAAAAAATGCAATATCGAAGCGGGCGGAGCGCCGGCTATTTTTTGTAGGCGGTCAGCATGTAGAATCCAGACTCGTCCACGAATGAGAGGATCTTAAATCCGGCGACTGAAATGATTTGCCGCATGTGATCTTCTTCGGGAAGCATGTCGTGTTGCACGGCCGGGTGTTTGGCGTGGCGGTGGTTGATGCCGTGCGCGGAATCAAAATGCGCGATGCACAGGAACCCGCCGGGCTTGAGCATGCGCGCGGCCGCGGCCAGGGCGCCGGGCTTGTCCTGGAAGTGCGGGAAACACGAGAAACAGATCACCACATCGCATGAGGATTCGGGCGCGGGCTGGTCCGCGATATCCGCGGCTATGAAATGGATGTTTTCCTGGGGATGCAGGCCGCGGTTGATTTCGATCATTTTTTCCGACACATCGATTTCGTATAAAACACCCGTGTCTCCGATGCGTTTCAGGATGTGCGGCACGAGCACGCCCGGGCCGCAGCCCACGTCGCACACGGTGTATCCCGGGTCCAGGGGAATGGCCGAGAACAGGCGGACAAACTGCGCGGCGTGGCGGTCGTAGCGGCCCGTTTCCGCGTCCTTGTACCACATGTCCAGCCAATGCTCCGCATGGTCGTTGAAAAACTGTTTTCGGATTTCAGCCATTTGTTCGGGTTTCATGGTCATAGGGGAAAACACCTCCGTGGAATCAGATATGGCGGCGCGCGGAGCGGCGCTTGGGCGAGGCCGCGAACGCCAGGGCGAACAGGGCCGTGGACACCATGACCACGGATGCGCCGGACGGCCAGTCGAATGCATAGGAAATCATCAGCCCGCCCAGGCACGCGGCCACGCCCGCGCCCGCGGCGATTAGGAAGAACCATTTGAGGTTATACGTGAGCTGCCACGCCGTGGCCCCGGGCTGCACCAGGAGCGCAAAGATGAGCAGCCCGCCCACGGTGGTGAGGTTCACGGACACCGTGGCGCCGGTGAGCAACAGCAGCAGATAATAAATGGGCCGCTCGGGCGCGCCGGACGACACGGCCAGGCGCCGGTTGTACAGAACGGACTGGATTTCCTTGAACAGGAGAATGACAAATAGCATCACAGCCGCTGCGATGGCGGCCAGGGCCCACACGTGCCACGCCTGGATGCTGAGCAGGCAGCCCCACATGAGGTTCAGGGCGCCCGCGTGCGAGCGCGTGAGGATCCCCATGCCCAGGAACGCCGCGCCCATGAGGAACGAAAACACAATGCCCAGCGCGTTTTCCGGGGACGTGTCGGCCTTGTCCGCGAACGGGCCGATGAAGCCCGCGGCCAGCAGGCACAGGGCGAACCCGCACGCCACCGGGTTCCATCCCAGGAGCATGCCGCCGACCGCCCCGGCGAACGCCGCGTGCGACATGGCCACGCCAATGAGCGGCATGCGCAGCAGCACCACAAACACGCTCAGCATCGAACACCCAAGGCCGCACAACAGGCACGCGGCCAGGGACCGCTGCAGGGCCGGGTACTCCACAAACGCGCGCACCATGTCAATCATAGGAAATGTACCGCCGCCCCTGGTGCATGAATGTGTGCACGCCGGTTTCGTACAGGCCGGATAAATGCTCATCGGTCAGCACATCGCGAACCGGCGCATCGTGCACAATGGCGCCGCCGCGCATGAGCACGGCGCGGCGCATGGCCGGGGGCAGCATGTCGAAATCGTGCGTGACCAGCACAATGGCCGGGTTCATGCGCGCGTGGATATCACACAGCAGGTCCATGACCTCGCGGCGCACGGCCATGTCCAGGCCGGCCGTGGGCTCGTCCAAAAGCAGGAGATCCGGCTCCTGGAGCAGGGCGCGCGCCAGGGCCACTTTCTGCCGCTCTCCGCCCGAGAGCCAGCCGATAGGGCTGCCTGCCGCGTGGCTCACGCGCAACAGGTCCATGAGTTCCCCGGCCCTGCGCCGCATGTGCGCATTGGGCGCGCGCAGCAGGCCCGCTCGGCCCGCACATCCGGTCATGACCACCTCGCGGGCCGTGATGGGAAACGCGGGGTCCGCGGCGCGCAACTGCGGCACAAGCCCCACGCGCAGGCGCTGCGCCCTGGTGCGCCGCATCCGGGCTCGGTCCCCGAACAGAGTCAAATCACCGGTGAATTGCTCGAACCCGGCGATCACATTCAGCAGTGTTGTCTTGCCCGCTCCGTTGGGGCCCAGAACGCCCATGAATTCCCCGCCGCGCAATTCCAGATTAATGCCGCGCAGCACCTGCGCGCGCCCGCGCCGCACATTCAAATTCCTGATAGCTACAACAGGTTCAGCCATAGGCGGGTCCAGACAAAAATGCCGCCCCGGACAAAATTACTCCAGGGCCTTGATGATGGCGCGCACATTCTCTTCAAGGGTTGCGGGATAGCCCTTATCGGAGGGGAAATTGCGGAGCACCACATGCGGGGCGCCAAGGCTTTGAGCGATTCCGAGGCCCGCGTCCGGGCCGGATTGCAGATTATCGGCCACGAGCGCTGCGCCGCGCTCCCGCGCCTGTCGCACGCAATTGTCCACGGTGCGCGGGGAAAACGACTCGGGCCGCCCGTAGCCGCACAGGACATCCAGTCCCATCCATTCCAGATTTTGCCTCTGCATTTCCGAGGCGGCCGCCACCGCGCCCGGGGCGCCGGCCGCGGCAAGCTCGGCGCGCAGGCGCCGGCTCAGCGCATCGATTTCCCGCCGGTATGCGGTGCGGTTTTTCTCAATGGCGGCAGCATGTTGCGGAAACGCATTGCACAGGGCGCGCGCCACCTGGTCCAGCCCGGCGATATAGTTGTCCGGCGCCATCCAGTTCACGCCGCCCGTGTTCAGCGCCGCTTGGCTGGTTTTGGCATGGGCCATGTGTTTGCCCACCGGCATGTCCTCGAAATACAGGGCCAGGGCCGCGTCATCCATTGTGCGCACATCGCTGAGTTTCACATCATAATGCCCCGGGCACTGGTCCGGGGGCAGAATTGAAATCACGGTGAATTGCCCCCGGGGAACAAGACGGGAGGCCATGCCGGAGAGGATTGTGTCCGAGGTCGCGATCACGGCCCTGCGACCGGTATTTTCGCGGGACGTCTTCCGGCATGACCCCACCGTTCCAAGAAGGCAAAGAAGGATTGTGAAGACTATCGCGTATGTGAAAGCGGATCGGTTTCCGCTGTTGTCAAGCAGTGAGAATTTCATCATAGCCACCGGTTATCTCAAAGATTCCATTCAAACCCAAGGGTCCACGTGCGGCCGGGCATGGTCCATGCGCCGGTTCCGGTGCGGGCGCTGAAGTCTGTGAGGGCGTAATCCGCGTCCAGGGCGTTGTCCACGGACAGGAATGCGCGCGAGTCATCCCACACGGGATGATTGAAATGCAGGTTGAGCAGGGTATAGGTGTCGCGCACGGCCGCACTGTTGGCGCCCGGCAATCCGCCTTCCCCGCCCGAATACAGGTCATTCACATACTGGACATTGGCTGTGGCGGATACGCTGCCGATAAGGCCGCTGAGGTTCACATCGATCTGTTGCTCGGGTGTAAAATTCTTATGGTCGGGATCGGGCTGCGTGAAAGCCCCGGCCTGGGTGCGATCCATTTCACTGTTGTCCACATCCAGGTGCGTGTAGCTGATGTTCAACGAAGACTGCGCGCCCCAGTAACGGGTCCAGGATGTTTCCGCGCCCTTGATGATTTCCTCGCCCGGGTAATTTTCATAAGACTGCGGCGGCCAGCCCGGCGCGCCCAGGCGCCAGTTGCTGCGCTCGATGCGGTTCCAGTTGCGGATATGAAACACCGCCGTCTGCCACTGCCAGCGGCCTGTGTGGAATGCCGTGTAGCTCAACTCATACTGCTCGGTGAATTCGGGCTTGAGGTCCGGGTTAAAGTTCACGGGCATGAGCAGGCTTTCACGCAGGCTGGGCAGGTAGTACGCCTTGCCGTATGTGAGGCCCCAGCGCGTGTTGGCGGTGGCGTGGTATGTGGCGCCCAACTGGGGCGCGGCTTCCCAGCCGGACAGAAAATTGTGTACGGCGCGCATCCCCGCGTTGAACGTCCATGTGTCCGAATTGCGGAACGTATCCGCAAAGTACGCACTGTACATATTGCGCAGATTCATGCCGGAGCCCCCGGCCTTGGTTGCGAAAAAGTCCACGCCGTTCGCATTGTTGCTCGCCTTGCCCCCGTAGCGCTGGAACTCGGCGCCCATCATGAGCAGATTCTTTTTGTTGGTCTGCATCTGGTGCGTCCACGTCACGCCGTCCGCCATATCCATGGAATCGAAGTTATCGTTTCCGAAAGAGCGGTGGCGGCCCTGGCCATGATAGATGTGCAGGTTGTTTTTAAAGGATGGGTGTGCAGTTTCCAGCATGAGGTCCAGGCCCCAGCGGTTGCGGTCATAAGGGCCGTCGCCGCTGTCCACCATGCTGCCCACAAACCGGTTGTGGCGCGCGTCCACGCTCACGATCTTGGTGGGACTCAGCCGCCGGCTCACGTGCAGGCTCACGTTGTTGCTGTTGAAGCGCCCGTCATTGAACCCGGCCAGGGCCGCGTCCTCGGGCAGGTACCCGTCCGTCTGGCGCTTGCTGTACGTGGCGTAAATGTTATAAGGCCCGGCGCTGTCTCCGAACTTGACCATATGTTCAAATGTATTAAAGCTGCCCGCCGAGTTGTACACCGTGGCCTCGGTATCCTGAGACGCCTTTTTGGTGATTACATTAATCACGCCGCCGCGCGCATTGGCGCCGAACAGCACCGACGCCGGACCTTTATATATTTCAATGCGTTCGATATTGTCCACTTGCAGGCCGTCCACAAGCGGGTGGCCCATGAGGTTCATCATATTGTCCTGCCGACCGTTCACGATAATGCCCACACTGTCGAACGAATTCTGGCCGCGGATGTTTACCCCGTCCGCGCCCTGGCCATAGGGCGTGCCGAACAGGGCCCAGTTGCGCGAACTCCACACCCCGGGCAGGGCGCCCAGCAATTCCATGACATTCTTGGCGTGGCTGTTCTTTATCTGTTCCTCGGTGATCACATCCACGATGCCGGGGAAGAAGTTCGCGGTTTCAGGTTCCCTGTCCGCAGTGACCTGGATTTCGCCCAGGTCGAACGGCGTTTCCCGGGGCGGCGCGTCCGCAGCCGAGGCCGCGCCGCCGAACGCGCACAGCGCACACGCGAGGCCCGCGCACTGCAAGCCCTGCATCAATGAATTGCACAGACCTGTGAATACGATTTTCATAATCGTGTCACTCCTTTGGCAAAAAAAATTGTGCATATTCCAAGATTTAAATTATTTCCACAGGGTTTTAAGGTTTGGCTTTGTAGTACGATTTCGTAAATCATCACACGATCAGCATAGTGATGCGATCTTTATTCGTCAACTAAAATAAAAAAAATATTATTGTTTGCACTGAATATTTTGAATCATGCAAAATGCTGTTGCGTGAAAAAAAAGCTTGCGTGCTATTGGATTTGAAATCGTGTTATTTTTGGCCCGGGATCGTGTCACCCAGAAAATCGCAGATTATTTTGCCGGCGCGGAACTCTTCGCCCAGATAAAAGTGGTCCACGCCCTGGAGCAGCTTGAACCGCTGGCTGTCTTTAGTGAGCAACAGGCTGATTCTGGCGTGCTCGCAGAAGCTGTCGGAATCGCCGGAGATAATGAGCAGGGGTTTGGCGCAATCGGCAAGGAATGAGAAATCGGCCATGACCGTGGGCGGCGCGATGCCTGCGAGGGTGCGCACGCGCGCATCCCGCACAGCCACGGGCAGGCCCACGGCCGCGCCGAACGAATAACCGACCAATGCCACGGGCCCCACGGAATCGTCGCTTTCAAGCAAATCCAGGGCTGCGCGCACATCGTCCTGCTCGCCCGCGCCATTGTCGAATACGCCCTTGCTGCGGCCCGCGCCGCGGAAGTTGAAGCGCAGGGTGGTGTACCCGGCCTCAACGCATTCCTTTTCCACGCCCAGCACCACGTTGTTGTTCATGTTGCCGCCGTACTGCGGGTGCGGGTGCAGGATAACAACCCCGGGCGCTCCGGGCGTGTGGCTGCGCGTGAGCACCCCGTGCAGCAGGGTCATGTCCGGTCCGAAATACACGTCTTGCATGGCGGTCCCTCCGGTCAGTTTTATTTCTTGATTACCACGGAAATTTTGTCCGCGGTCCCGGGGTTGATGTACACCACGCCCGATCCCGAAACGCGCGCGCCCGGCTTGGATTCCAGGCTTTCGGGGTACACTTCGGGCGCGTCCTTGCCGTTCACCGTGATTTTTGACGGCGCCTGTTCGCAGCGCACGCGCAGGATGAACGGCCGCCCTTTGGCCGGGGTGATGTCAATGGCCACGTTGCCGTCTTTTTCCGTAACATCCACGGACACCTTGTCCCGCCCCGGCTCATAGAGATCGAAGTGGCTGTTTCCGGACGGATAAATGTCCAGGGTCACGGATTTGCTGAATGTCTCCACCAGGGCGTCGCTTGCGCGGTAATTGTACCAGGGGATAATGGCGCCGCTGCGCACGAAGATCGGGTATTTCTCCAGGGGCGCGTCCATGATCAGAGACGTGTCGCCCGGGTAGGTTTTGCTGTTGTCCCAGAAATCGATCCACGCGCCGGCCGGGAATTCCACCTCGCGGATGAGGGCGTCCTCGTACATCACGGCCACGAGCAGGGAGTCGCCCAGGCCGTACTGCCAGGTCCCGTTCTTGAGCGGGTGCATGATGGGCCCGCCCTTGAGGTGGCTTTTCATCATCATGGAATACAGGTAGGGCTTGAGGCTCTGGTGCAGGAGCGCGAAGTCGCGGTAGATGGTGAGGGTCTGTTCATCGTGTTTCCAGGGCTGGTGCGCGCCGTGCCCGCCGTTTTCCATCAGGGGGCACAGGGCCCCGAACTGGGCCCAGCGGATGAGCAGGTTCTTTTCAATGGGCATGCTGCCGTTGTAACCCGCGATGTCCGAGCCCAGGACCGTGTAGCCCAGGCGTGCGGAGTCAAAGATATCCTGCAGGGCTTCGAGGAATCCGTCACCGGACCAGTCGTGCACCTCGTCGCCCACCCAGTTGGCCGGGGAGTGGGAGATGGGCGCATAGCCTTTGGGCGCCACCATGCGCAGGTCCACGGGCCGCGCGATGAGCGCGCCGTTGGGGTTGCGGTCCAGCAAGTGCTCGTACGAGTCCATATAATAAAGGTCTTTATACTCCATGCCGGACATGGGAATGGGTTTGCGGTCCGGGTCCGCGGGGTCGCCCATGCCGAAGCCGTCGCCCGGGAACATGATGCCCGTGCCGTCCAGCTTCCACCCGTCCACGCCCATGAGCAGCACGCGGTCCATGAGCCCGCGCCACCACGCCACAGCCTCGGGGTTGGTGTAGTCGATGTATCCGCCCACGCCCTTCCACCACTTGGTGAGGCGCCCGTTGCTGGCCAGGTAGCCCTTGGCGAGCGCTTCCTCGTAAATCGCGCCTGTTGTGGGCTCGAATTCCCCGCCGTCGCTCTCCTTGTTGAGCATGCTCGTCATCCACAGCACAACCTTGACGCCCCTGGCGTGCAGGGTGTCGATCATGGCTTGCGGGTCCGGGTAGTTCTCCGTGTTCCACACGAAATTGTTGTATTCCGTGGACCACGGGCTGTCGATGATAACCGCGCCCACGGGGATGCCGCGCGACAGGTACCCGTCCACCAGATCCATGACGCCCTGTTGCGTGTTGACATCATCCTCCCACACCCAGTGATCGAACACCCAGTCCGCGGACACGGGCGGCGTGTTGCCCCTGGCAATGTCCGCGCCGCGCGCGGACATTGCCAGGGGCATGGTGAAAAGCACGGCCAGCAGAATCAGAAAATAATGTTTTTTCATTGCGTGAAGCTCCCTTGCGGTTTTGGCTGCATCATGATGATTTGACTCAACCCCGGCGCATTCGCCTGCATAAGAAAAATCTTTTAATATTAATCCGTTTCCCCTTTGGAGTGCGACATTTTAATGTCGCTTTTTGATGACGGGAATTAATTCCCGCCATACGTGGGCGTATCACGGAAGATCGCGCACTGCGAAAGCCGCGATGAATCGCCGCAGTCCAAAACCAATTCCCTCTTGCCCGCTATGCTTGATGATTTGACATCCCGCCGCTCGAAAAGCTCCAATTCACTTTGTGATTAACAGCGTGCGGCGCGTTTCAATCAATCCCGGCCCGGCCTCCAGGGCTTGTGCCCCATGGCGTCTTCGTCCCAGTAATCCCATTCATCCACTTCCTCATCATCGTCGTAATTATCGCCATCATCCGAGGAACCGCGGAAATAGCGTTTGAGCAGGAAGCGGAAAAACGCCAGCACAACGAGCAGCGCCATTACGGCCCAGATTATCGTGTCCACGTGCAGGAAACTGAGCAGCAACAGGCCCATCGCGCTTTTGCCCTGCATTTTGCCGCGCCAGTGCTCCTGCACGCGGTCGAATCGCCTGCCCATGGCCGCGCGGAACGCCTTGTCAAAATCCTCGCCCGCGGCCAGGCGCTTGAGGAAATTGTTCATGCGTTTTTCGCCGAACCGATCATACAGGTATTCGGTGAAGTGTGCGCTTTGCGCATACGCGATGCGGGCCTTCCACTCGGCGGCCGGGAACCCGTTCGTGATTTCAGAAAAGTCCAGGTCCTGGCCCTCGCGCAGGGCCGCATACAGGTCGCGCTGGCTTGCGGCCCAGGCGTCGGGCATTTCCCAGTCCCCGCTCACCTTCACGGCCAGACCCTCGTTGAGCCAGCGGGGCAGGGCCCCGGGCCTGCGGATGAACATGTCGTGCAGAACAACGTGCGCCAGTTCATGTTTGAGCGTGGTGTCGAACGCGCGTTGTTCTGCGGATGAGCGGGGGCCCATATAGATTTTACGCCCCCCGGCCAGGGCCACGGCCCAGTGCGGCGCGTCCGCGCCGGTTTCCGCCTGGAATTCCTGTTGCGTGGCCGCAACGAAAATGCGCACGGGCTTGTTGTATTCGTAATCAAAGAAATCGTTGAGTTCGGCGATATGGCGCCGGGCCTGGGACCGGATGCGCTTTTGCGTGGGGGGCGGCAGTTGGCGCGCGCCAACCACCGTGACCGTGGCGGGCGCGGCCTGGGCGCGCGCCGCGCACGGGGGCGCGAACAGGAACCCCAGCATGAGCAGGGCGGAGAGGAAAATGCGCATGGCCGCCGAACGGGCTGCGTTGCGTCCCGGCATTGCCTGGGTGTTGGATGCGCCTCTGGTTCGTGTCATAAGGTTTCGGGCGTGTTACACGGAAATGGGATACGCGCCGTACTTGCGGCCCGCGGCGAACATGGCCACGGCGTTCTCCGGCTTCACATCCTTGTGAATGGAATTGGCCGAGGCCAGGATGAAGCCGCCCCCGGGCGCTGCCTTGGCTATGGTCTCGCGCACCACCCGGTCCACGTCTTCCACAGAACCGCTTGGCAACAGGTCGATGCAGTCGATGTTGCCCAGAACCGCGGCGCGGCCGTTGATGATTTTTTTTGCTTCGGCGATGTCCATGCACTGCGGCTGGATGGGGTGTACGCCGTTGAACCCGCACTCCAGAAAATCCTCGAGCAGGCGCACGGTGTCCCCGCACGAGTGCTTGATGATGGGAATGCCGTGCGCGTGGGACGCATGCACGGCTTTGGCGTAGCACGGCTTAATGAATGTGCGGAACGTGTCCGGGGACATCATGGGCCCGGTGTTCATGGCCAGGTCGCCGGTGAGGCAGAAGTGCTCGATGCCGCACTTTGCGCCCACATTGATCGCATCGATACAGATGTCCGTGGCCACGCCCAGGATGCCGTGCGCCAGGTCCGGGTCGTCGTAGAACAGCATGAGCGCGCGGGTCATGTCGCCCATGAGCGCCCAGTAGGTTTTCCAAGGGTCCGGGGGCATGACCACCACCGCGCGCTCGCCCTTGAAATGCATGTGCGCGAATTTCGCGGCCATGAACCAGGTCTCGTCCACCGTGGGCTTTTTGTAATTTTTCAATTCCTCGGGGGTGGTGATGACGCCCTGCACGGGCAGGGCCAGGCCGTTGTCGGACGGGATGTACACGATGCCCAGCTTGTCGCGCACCCGGTTTTCGCCCACCACCTCGTTGCCGGCCTGCACGGGCAGGGTGAACCCGTCCAGGTCCAGCTTTTCCACCACAAAGAACAGGGTGCTGAGCAGGGCCAGCATTTCCGTGGGGTTCATTTCGTGAATCAATTTGAACGCAGGCGCATCCTCGGTGAACTGTTTTGCTATGCCGATGATGCTGGATTCGATGAAGGCCAGCTCCCACAGAGGCACCCGGTCCGGCTGCCCGCCCTTGAGTGCGATATCAAAACGTTCCTTGCCCGTCATGTGTGCAGTCTCCTTTTTGAGCCGATATGCCGCCCCCGCATTATAGCATCGGGCGGGGCCGGGGCAAACCGGCCGCCGGGCGCTTTGCCCGGAGCGGGGCGTTTTTGATTCTAAGATTCTTACCGCAATTCAACCGCCCAACCATGCGGTTTGCTATAATATAAAATTACTGATATATTACTTTTTGTGCTTTTCAGCAACACCAGAACATCGGCGGTGCATCAGTCATGGTACGCGACAGCCAGTCGGAAACCGTAAACAAAGGATCCTTGGCCAACATGGCCGTCGCCCTGATTCTGGTGATCGGCGCCCTGGTTTTCATATGGGGCGGCATGTATTTTTATACAAAAAACACGCGCGGCAAAAACCTGGATTTGTACCGCGACCGACAGCACGCCGTCATATACGTTTTATACGACCTGTTCGCCACCGTCAAAGAGCGGTACGGCGAAGCCGGCATGGGATTCCTGCAGCAGCAGATTGTGTCCCAGGCCAGCATGCTCACGCCGCAAAGCTGGTCCGATGACAGCTTTCCCAAAAAGCGCGCCGACCTCGTGGGATACGGCAACGCCATCATCATGCACAACGGGCGGGTCGTATATGTGAACGGAGAATTCCGCGATTACTTCAAGCCCGCCCAGGGCCAACTCAAGCCCGTGGAGCCGAGCCTGCGCATTTTCCTGGATCGCATGCACCGCGACCTCAACAGCACCAACAAAGAGCAATCCTACAAAACCGTGTCTTTTGATATCGCCGACCGCGCGCACCTGTTCACCGGCGCGCGGTTCAAACTCAACGGCGACGATGTGGTTTTTGTAATGCACGCCCCGCAGGAAGATATTCTGCGCAACTACGGCTATTACGCACGCATCCGGGACTACACCATCCTGTGCGTGGGCATCAGCATTCTGCTGCTTATTCTGGGCGCCATCCTGATCACGGGCATCCTGCGCGAAGCGCGCACCAACAAGCGCATGCACCAGGCCACGGAGCGCCTGGAAAAGGAAGTCGCAGAGCGCATCGCATTGACCGGCGAATTGCTCAAATTCAAAACCATGGCCGACACCGCCAACGCAGGCATGGTCATTGCCGACCTCCAGGGCCGCCTCGTGTATGTAAACGAAACCTTCGCACGCATGCACGGATATGAAGCCGCGGACATGCTGGGCATGCCGGCCGCCACACTGTTTCCCGGCGAAACCGGAGATTCCCTGCAGCAAATCTCCCGGCAGTTTGTATCTGCGGGCGTTGTGGCGCCCGTGGAGCTGTGGCCCCGGCGCAAAGACGGCGCCCAGTTCTCCGCCATCGTGGCCGGCGCCGCCATTCCCGGCCCCCAGGGCAAACCCGCGTGGTTCGCGGCCGTGGCCATCGACAACACCGAACGCCGCAACGCCCTGCGCGCCCTGCGCGTGGGCGAAGAAAAATACAAAGGCATTTTCGACGAATCCGTGGCCGCGGTTTTTGTGCTCGATGCAGACAAGAATTTCACAGACGCCAACCGCGCCGCATTGGACCTTCTGGGTTATTCCCGCCAGGAACTCCTGGGCATGAATTTCCTGGAGGTGCTGCCTGAACCCGGCGCCCTGCGCCTTGCTCTCCAGCAGCTCATGGCCGGGGGCCGCATCCTGAATTTCGAGCACGCCATGCAGCGCAAAAACGGGCGCTGCGCCACGGTGCTCAACAACTCCCGGCCCCTCACCGACGAATTCGGATCCGTGCGCGGCATCCTCGCCACTGTCGTGGATATCACCGAGCGCAGGATCATCCAGGAAAAGCTCCAGCGCAACCAGGAGCGATACCAGCGCCTCGTGGAAAATCTCAAGGACGAATACTTCTTCTATTCCCACGGCACCGACGGCGTGTTCACCTATCTGAGCCCATCCGTCACCAGCATCCTGGGCTACACAACCCGCGAATTCATGACCCACTACACCGAGTACCTGGCCGAAGGGCTCAATCTCAATGATGTGATCCGGTTCACAGAACTCAGTATCGAAGGCGTGGAACAGCCCTCCTACGAAGTGAACCTGCGGCACAAAGACGGCTCCATCCATACCATCGAAGTCAAAGAATATCCCGTGTTCGACGACTCGGGCAACGTGGTGGGCGTGGAAGGTCTGGCCCACGACACAACCGAAAAGAAACGAGTCGAAGCCGAGCGCGAAGCCCTGCAGGAACAACTCCTGCAATCCCAGAAAATGGAAGCCATCGGGCAACTCGCCGGCGGCATCGCCCACGATTTCAACAACATCCTCGCCGTGATGCTCGGCACCTCCGAACTCGTGATGCGCAACCTGTCCATAGACGACCCCAACAGAGATCGCGTGCTCAAAATTCTTGAATCAGGAAGCCGCGCAAAAGACCTCACCCAGCAGATGCTCACCTTCGCGCGCAAAGACAAACTGCACGTGCAGTCCGTGCCCGTCAACGAAATCACCCAGGAACTCACGGAAATGCTCAGGCGCAGCATTTCCAAAAAAATCACCATCAATACACAATTCTCACCAGAGCCCGCCACCGTCACCGTGGACGTGAACCAGGTCATCCAGGCCCTGCTCAATATCTGCATCAACGCATGCGACGCCATGGGCAAAACAGGCGCCTTGAGCATTGCCACCAGCGAAGAGGCCATCGGCGAAACCGTGGCCAAAAGCATCCCCGGCGCAAAACCAGGTGTTTATGGCGTCGTCACCGTGCGCGACAGCGGGCCCGGCATCCAGGAGCCCATCCGGTCCAGAATATTTGAACCCTTCTTCACCACAAAAGCGCGGGGCAAAGGCACGGGCCTGGGCCTGTCCGTGACTCTTGGCATCATCAAAAACCACGAAGGCTTTATCACCGTTGACACAGAACAAGGACGGGGCACATGCTTCAAAATTTTCCTGCCCCTGGGCGCGGAAAGCGGGCGCATCGCACCCCGCTCCTTTGACTCATCCCAAAGTAAAAAAGGCAGCGCAACCGTTCTGCTTATTGATGACAACAAAGAATTCCTGCAAATGGCCGAAGATATCCTCACACTCCTGGGATATACAGCACTCAAAGCCAGTTCAGGACGCGAGGCGCTCACCATCTACGGCGAACTCAACGGCAATGTGGACCTGGTGCTCCTGGACATGATGATGCCCGAAATGGACGGCAGCGATGTGTTCGACGCACTCATAGACGTTGACCCGAAAATAAAAATTATCCTGTGCTCGGGATACAGCCTCGAAGGCGTGGCAGGCCGCCTGCTCCGCGGCGGCGCAGCGGCTTTCCTTCAAAAACCCTTTGATATAAAGGAATTTTCCGAAATTCTCTCCCACGTTATTTCCACTTGATATTCACTGTCTGGCACAAATTGCGCGCTTTTCAGGTCAGGACATATTTGCGATTTTATTGGATTTTTCTTAAGATCATCACGAAAAAGCCGATAATATGAATGATAACAAAACACGAAGGGAGGTTGAGTCCAATGGAAGTCCCGAACGTACCCAAAGTAACAGTAACCAAGTCCGATGACATGGCTAAAGTTAAAGTACGCGACAATGGCCGCACAGATTTGAACAGCAAAGCCACGGAAACCACAGGCACAGACAGTCTCAACCTCTCGGCAAAGGCCAGGACTCTCGCCAAACTCCGCAGCGCATACGATAAACTGCCCGATAGCGACACCACGATTAAACAAGTCCAGACAAAAATTGCCGAGCAGGGCCACATCCATCTCTCCTCCGAAGAAATAGTAGCCGGAATTCTTCAGGGCACACTCTTCCAGGCCATCTGACCCGCACAACCAGCACCAGGACCAATCCAAAACGCCCTCCACAGAGGGCGTTTTTGCTTTTGGCGACAGATTTGGCTTTTGATGCGCCCCTATTACAGAAAATAATCTGTATCCTTATTGAAAATCTGATTCAAACATTCTACACTGTATTTAGTAAACAACTACTTTACTAAATAACTTACTTACTAACGGAGACCCGCGCATGAAGATTCCAACAGAATTGAAACACAAGCCCGTGATTGTATCGGACAATTACGAAAATATTGACGGCCGTTACGCCAACGGCTCCGACGCCAAGGGCCTCACACTGGGCCTGGCCCAATGGAACGACCGGGGCAAGGTGGATATCTCCGCCAAAGTCTGGCGGCACACAGGCGATAAATGGTCCCGGCAATCCGAGGAACTGCCCATCCACCGCGTCCTGGATCTCGCCATTCTCATTTGCAGGACAAAGCAATATTTTGCGGATGAAGGGTATCGCCACAAAAAATTGTACGACGACCAAAACCCGGTTCTCGGCAGAATCCCATTGCAGGGCGACGCCATGACCGTGGCCGTGTGCGTGGGCAATCTCAAAATTGACGAAGACATAAAACTCTTTCAGCAGGCCCTGAGCAACGATGATGAAATCCTAAGCGAGCGCCTGCGCCGGCTTTCCGCCATATTAAAAGAAATGGGCTTTTGAGGGGACAGTGCAAGCACAGGAAATAGCAGCAATGGGCAAACCTTATTTATTTCAACAAAGAATTGCGTGAGCAATTGGTTTGGATATTCCCTTGTTTTCGCAAACGCCCTTTTGCTCCCAACGCCAAATGCTTTCCCAAAAGGTTTATTAGGCAATGTTATGCCCGCTCACGCTCTTCCCGGTTTTGTGATTTCATTCGTGACAGCCAACCAATCTCTATTGTTTTGAATACAAGCCACATGTTAGAATTAAAAAAGACAAAGGCCTTTCAATATATGGCGCTTCAATTTTATTGCTTAATGGAGATTTCAATAATTGGATATATGGGAAATATTGCTTGAACTGCTGATACTGCTTGGTGCTGCGTTTTTGCTTGGCTCAATCGCTGAAAGATTCCGTCAAAACGCTATTGTCGGATACCTTGCGGCGGGGGCAATTGTGGGACCTCATGCACTAAATGTAATCACCAGTGCAAAAGAGGTCGGGTACATTGCTGAACTGGGTGTGTCTCTACTGCTTTTCAGCATAGGCCTTGAATTCTCATTTGCCCGATTAAAACGTCTTGGATCTGCGGCGCTTGGCGGCGGCGCAATTCAGGTCGGAGCTACAATCCTTGTTGTTACCGCTTTATCCAAAGCATTCGGCCTTGGAGGCAAGGAAGCCGTGGCCATGGGAGCCGTGGTGGCGCTTAGTTCTACCGCATGCGTGCTCCGGGTGCTGGCAGACCGTGCTGAAATGGATTCCATGCATGGGCGATACGCTCTGGGGATATTGCTTTTCCAGGATATAGCGGTTGTCCCGCTCATTCTTCTGATCACTATGCTCGGCCAGGGCGGCGGGGCGGCAGAAGCTTTCAGATTTCTGGGACGCACCATCATCGCTGCGATGGGCCTTGGTTTCGGCTTTTATTTAATTTTTTATCTGATTACCCCGCGTATCCTGCTCAGGCCGGAATTGAAGCACAACCAGGAATTATCCGTTCTCCTGGCTGTTCTGATGGGTGTCGGGGCCACCTGGCTGGCGCACGAAGTCGGGCTTTCCCCGGCACTGGGCGCTTTCCTCGCGGGCATGTTGCTGGCGGAATCGCCATTTGCAATGCAGGTGCGCGCCGGCGCATCGGGCCTCAAGGCGATTTTCATTGTTCTTTTTTTCAGTTCCGCAGGAATGTACGCAGACCCTGCATGGGTGGCTTCCAATGCTTTGCTTGTTATTGCCGGCATCATAGCAATTGCAATCGGCAAATCGGCTATTACGGCCATGGCGCTTATTTTATTCAAATCGGTCCCATTGCATTCGGCGGCCGCAGGTATTGCACTTGGCCAAATCGGTGAATTTTCATTTCTTCTTGCAACTGCAGCAGCAGGCATGGGCATATTGTCGGGAGATCTCCTGTCTTTGATCCTTTCGGTCACAGTGGGGACCTTGTTCCTTTCGTCATATCAGGTGTCCTGGGCGCTCCCTTTTGCGGAACGAATAATGCGCTTTTTCAAAAGCACTGGAGCTGTAGAATCCGATTTCGACCATGCCCACGAACATAGCCCCGTGCTTGTTATCGGCTATGGACCGGCCGGACGAAGAACAGCAGAGGAACTTATTGCCAGATCCTATGCCGTTTCAGTTATCGACCTTAATGCAGACAGTATGAAAAAAGTCATTGAAAAAGGTATGCACGTTCATATTGGAGATGCCACTCATACCGAGATCCTGGAACATACCGGGATATCAAAAATGAGGGCGGTGGTAGTCACAATTCCCGATACAGCCACAGCAAGGAGAATAACGGAAAGAGTAAAAATGCTTGCTCCCCATGTGCCTCTTATCGTTCGAGCCCGGTACAATTTTCACATCCCGGAGATTCACAAAGCCGGAGCCAGTATTGTCGTGGACGAAGAATGGGAAGTGGGGTACAGCCTTGCGGATCAGGCATGCAAAGCTATAAACTGCTCTTTGCAGTAACACCCGGTTTTGCCGGCATTCCATAATTGCGATTTATTCAACATATATAGCAATCCCGGAAAAGAATTCAGACCTTTACAATACAAGCAACGCATGGTTCAGAGCGTGGCTTTGCGCATTACGTGACCTGGCAGCGGAGGCAGCGGCCTACACAAAAAACGCTTTAAAAGCTGACAGAATTCCATAATATGGTCCCCCTTGGCAAAGGGGGATAAAGGGGGATGTGCATCTGTCACGAACCAACAATTTACGACTGTTCACCGCTTGGTTCTTTTTCGTGATTGCTATAAATGCTGTAGTCCAGGTATGCGGCAAACCCCGTCCGCATTGCATATGGAAGCAGTTCAAGGGAAGCCCCCGCGGTTTATCCCGGATAATCGGTATGCGCGTCAACAGGGTGATTTCAATTGCATTGCAGTCAATAATCGCGGATATTGCCGGGTCCAGACGTTGTGAACTGCCCCCCAATATAAGACAGGGAAAAGAATGCGGGAATTCTCACAATCTGGTAAAAATTTCATTTTGCGCCTCATTTAGCGGCAGCCGCGTTCAGGCTGCTTGGGGCGGTCCTTCGGGTACGCCGGATATGAGCCTGCGCACAATTACGATGAACACACCCGTGAGACTGAGATTGAGCGCAAGTGAAAGCATCGCCACTGTGACTATCGGACCGCCAATACCGTAGCTGAGGCTCAGCACCAGCACCCCGGCGCCCACCTCTCCACGAGGCCACATCCCGACAGCCACCGCGAGCCGGTGCCTCCAGTGCGCCTCTTTGCGGTAACAGAATGCCGGGAACATCTTCCCTATGTTGCTTAGAAGAGTGATGAGAAACACGTGCAGGGCGATCATCCCCCAGCTCATGCTGGGCTGGCTGGCGGTGATCGTTGCCGTGTAGCGCTTTTCCATGGCGCCGCCGTGCAGGGCCGGGCTGTCCACCGCCGCGCCAGGGGCCGCCGCGTGAAGGGATGCCGCAGACGGAGCCGGATGCTGGGCGTCCGGCACGCCATGAAAAATCGCGGGCATGCTCAGGCCAACGAGGACCATGAACGCCGCGGAAATCACCGTGGACGCAGTTTTCTCCGAGGGCCGCTCAAGGGCTTGGTGGAGCAAGTGCTCAACCTTGTCTGGAGAGGCGTCGCGGGGTGTCCCTTTGGGCCTGGCCAGGCAGCCGATCACGAATGCTGGCAGCAGGACCTCAATGTGAATGGGTACGGACGGGTCGACCACCTTGCTCGCGGCGTACAGCAATTCGCTGCCCCCGGCGATGGCCGCCGCGTAAAACAGAACCCAGCCCCACGTGAGCGGCAGGGTCACACGGTGCAGCCAGATGTATGCGATGGATAACATGCCCGCCATGACCACTACGATGAGCCCAAGCTGCCATGCTATTCCCACCATAAGCATTTTTAGCGGGATCATCAGCAGCACCGTATCAAGATCGTCAAAAATTGCAAGGATGCGCGCCTTCCGGAACAGCCACGTGCCCCCGAGCCCAGCCGCCGCAAGCATGCTGAAAAGCACCCCGGCGGATGTGGGCGCTGCGAATCGGCCCGCCAGCAGCGTTTCTTTCCACGTGTCAAAATCCGCCCACGCTCCCTGTGGCAACATGACGAATGTGAAATATCCTGTAATCAGGATCCACGGGAAAGACGCTGCCGTAAATGCCACCGCATAGTCCCAGCCGTATGTTCCAAGGTTCTTCTTGTCTATGTGGAACTCGAAACCCACGTGTATCATTATGAACGCCAGGCCCGTCATCGTGAGCACCCGCACAATGGTTGCGAAAACATCATGCGATCCGCCCAGGATCGACGGCATGGCTTGTGACAGGCCCAGCCCAGCGAACAACAGCAATGAATAAATGATTACTTTTTCATCCTCTCAGCATCCTTTTTGACTTTTTGTCGGATATCCTTTGGTTACATGACAATAATCCCAAATTCAAATGCGGAGTTCCCGTTGGGGATTTCTATTGCTGTAATTTATCACATTTGCCCTGTTTTATGCACTCTTTGATGCCGCTCGACCTGCAGGGTAAAATATTTGACTGCTACGAAACCAGCAAAACCAGAGCAAAACCAGGGACAGGCCATAGTTTTCTCAGTCCATCCTGGTTTGTAATTTGGCTCCCCTCAGTGGACAGGCACGCTGTGGAACGCGTTGCCAGTCCCTGTGTTTCGCTGCATTTTCAATTCCCATATTGTACCGGCCCTGTTTTTATTGATTGTACTCTACCACATCCGGATTGCTTTTTGGCGTTGAGCGGTGTCCATTTTTAGTATGCGGGACGGCAGGGGGTTGGTTGCTGCTGAGGATTGTTGTTCCTAACAGGATGGGCAGGATGGGCAGGATATGGGGCGCGGCTGCGCCGCGCCCTGAAAAGACTTTTTCCCTCGCATGTATTTCTCCGCGACTCTGCGCCTCCGCGGGGTCCTTTGCTTTGTCTTACTTAAAATAAAATCTCCCCAATATATACACCCTGAAAAAGTGTCTCATTATTGAAATCAAAAATACGTTTTTCGCACCCCTTTTTTGCACGGGCCACGAATTTTTCTGAAATTATTTCTTCTTTTATTTGTGCGGATATTCACTATTTTCGGCCAATTCGCGTACTGCGCCATGTCCGCTTTTTAGTGTCTCATTTTTTTATACCCCACAAACAAAAGCAGGAACCAGGACAAAAGCAAAGGACGAAAGCAGATGATGAAAGATTGACGCAGAGGGTGCGAAGGTTACGCGAAGGCCGCAAAGCAAAGGCTGTTTTTGCATGGGCCACATCATGGCCCATGGCAATACAATGTTTTTCTCTGCGTCCCTTTGCGCTGCCTCTGCGCGCCTCTGCGTTATTCCTTTGTCTTTGTTTTACGCCTTATAAGAGCCTGAAATATTGCACGAGGAATGGATAAAGGCAAATGATGACAAGATTAACGCAGAGGGTGCGAAGGTTACGCGAAGGCCGCAAAGTAAAGGCTGTTTTTGCATGGGCCATATCATGGCCCATAGCAATACAATGTTTTTCTCTGCGCCCCTTTGCGCTGCCTTTGCGCACCTCTGCGTTATTCCTTTGCCTTTGCTTTTTCTCTTTTTACATTTCTGCGCCACATGGCGCTTCTCATACATTTATTGCCTCATCCACGCCACAAGTCCCGGATATCTCCGGGCGCGCGGGGGAGGCGGGGATACGGCTGCTGCGCCGGGGATTCCGGTGCGCGGTTCTTCTGCGGCATTCAAACGTGTCCAAAGTGCGCCAGCCGCGGCGCACGCTGAATCTGTTTTGCCCCCCGGCCAATTCGATGCGATCTCCTTCCGCATGGCTTCACCCGGCGGGCCTGGGCGCCGGGGTTTTACTAAACCCCCGATTTGTGTTTTTTTTCGGGAAGGAGGTGGGCCTCACGCCGGCCTGTAATGCGGCTGGGCCGCTGTGTACGTCCGGGCGTAATAAAGTGCGCGGGTGATGACGCGTAAAAGTGCGAGTGAGGCGCACCCGCAAGGCACAGCGCCGAAGCAATATCCTTGATGAGACGGGCGGGCCGCAGAATTTTTGCAGCGCCGCACGCCGTTACAACTTCGACGTGGCTTTTCGACAATTCGTGAATCCGTGTCCCCGCCTCCCCGGCGTGCCGGCGTGCCGCCGAGGATGAGGAAATGCGTAAAAGAGTCTCCGACGGCTCAAGGGAAACTTTGAAAAGTTTCCCTTGAGAATCCCTTCAAACTTTTTGGCGGGCAAATTCCCGACCAAAGGCGGGTCGGGTATTTGCCTCATTAAGTTGGAAAGGCGTATGGTGGAAATATGCTAAAAGTGTCAATTGAAAGTATCTCAAATAAACGCATTGCCCGGGAGCTGCGCTTAAGTCTTTTCAGGGCGCGGCGTTGCCGCGCCCTTATCCTGCCTATCCTGCCCATCCTGTTAAACAAAACCCCTCTCAGAAAACCCCATGACACGACTATCCCCATATCATGCGGTAACCTATATGCACTATGGAAAAAACCACTTTTTTGGGTGCTATACCGAGACTTTGAATACGCCGCGCAGGGCGTAGGCGGAGATCAGGGAGAGGATGAAAAAGATGAGGAGCCAATGCACGTTGCGTCCGGCGACCCGGAGTTCGCGCCCGGGGTATTGGATGATGATTTTCTGGATGGCTGCGCTGCGGATGGCGGGCTCTCCGGGGTTGAGGGCGCGCGCGCCCGGGCCGCTGCGCACGCGCTCGGGCCAGACCGCGGACAGGCGCTTTCCGGCAACAAGTTGTTTTTCCACGGTTTCGCCGCCCGCACTGATGGCCAGGGTGTGGCGGCCCGAGTTGTCCGGGTTCACGCGCCAGTTGATTTCATTTTCCATGGGTATGCGCAGGGGCGGGGTTTCCAGTGTGACGGCGGATCCGGGATCGAGGGTGATGCTATTGAGTTCCTGTTCGCTCATGCCTTCGGCCACGAATACGCGCACGATCACGGATTCGCCGGGCCGCACCGGGCGGTACTGGTACCAGGCCGCGGCCTGCACGAGCAGGAGCACCACGGGCAGGATGAGGATGAGCATGGGAACGGCCAGGTGCCGCATGTACGCGAGGTTGTCGACAAGCAACATGCCGGCCGAGCGCAGCACCTGCACGGGGTCGGCGGCGAACAGGCGCATTTCCAGCAGGCGGCCCTGCATGCGGCCGCGCGCCGCGGCCACGCCCTTCTGGTTGGACGTCCATTTGAACACGAGCAGCATGAGCACGCCCGTGACCACGGAGAATGCAGTCAGGCCCGCGAGCGGGTGCATGTTGCGGAACGGCAGCATCAGGGCTGCGAACAGGATGGTGAGTGCGCGGTTCAGGATATCCATGCGGCGGTGTGGGGTCCCGGTGCGGGTGCGTCAGTCGATGTACCCGAGGCCCTGGAGTCTCCTTCTGGCTTCTGCTTCATCGTCCGGGTTTGCGCCGCCCGAGCCGGCGAGTTCGCGCTCGATGAGGTGCGACACGAATTCGCTGATCGAGGCGTATCCCGCGGATGCGGCGAAATCGTCGGCCCGTTTGAGAAGGTCGTCGCTGATTTTGAGTTTGGGCGCCATGCGTGTTCTCCTGTGTGTGGTGTTACAGAATGTTCCGGCCCTTGTTGCTTTTCGGGGGCGGGACGTCGAACCGCGCCAGCATGGTTGCGGCGATGTCGCGCAGGCGCGGGGTTTTGGCCCTGATGGTTTTGTTGCACAGCACGATGCCGGGCACGTGCGCCGGGTCCACGCAATGGTCGCCGCTCCATTTGCGCTCGTTCACGGCCGTGAGTTCCTCGGGCATGCGCCCGAGCGCGGTGGCGTCGGACGCCCGGTACCCGGCATTGTAGCCGATGATGAGGTCGGGTGCGATATCCCGGTGGCGCGGCGAGTACACTTCGGCGGAGCGGTACACGTGCGACACGGGGTTGTTCCCGGTTTCCGGGTCCTTGAAATCCAGGAGCATGCCTTGAATGTTTTTGAGCAGCTTTTCCTTTTCCGGCCCGGCGGGCACGATGCCGTTGCCCTCGCGCCCCTGCTGATTTACGTACAGGCCGTTAAAGCCCAGGGCGTAGGCGCGCGACACGTTCCAGTCCGCGTTCTGGAAGAATTCGGCCTCGGGATCGTCGTGGGTCACGCCCAGGAACCCGTAATTTTTAAGCCACGTATTGAGGTTGAACGCGCGGTAGAACGGGGCGAACCCGTGGTCGGAAATAATCATGAGCGTATCATCCGGCCCAAGGTATTTCATGACTTTGCCGGTGACGCGGTCGAGGTTGCGGTAGTAATCGTAAATCGCGTGCGTGGACTTTTTCTCGCGCTGCGCGTGCATGGGGTGCGCGGGGTCCAGGGCGCTCCAGAACATGTGGCTGCCAAGGTCCGTGTCTCCGAAATAATGGAACAGGAACCCGCCCTCGAAGCGGTCCAGGTTGTAGAAAAGGATGCGGGTCAGCTCCTGGTGGTACTGGTCGGAGATGTGGCGGTATTCGTCGTCGGACAGGATGCCGTGGTCCAGGGCCTTTGTATCCTCGGGCATGCCCAGTGTGGAGAAGGGGCCGCCCATGGCGCTTGCGAGCTGCGCGGCGTAATCCGCCGGGGTGCTGATGGGCATGGCCGGGTTGCGCGGGTCGATGTTCACGGGCGAGATATACAGGCGGAAATGGGGGCGCAGCTCCTTGAGGAGCACACGCACCATGCCGGATGCGGACACCAGGTGCGGCACGTTTTCAAATGTCACGGGCAGCCACCCGGTCCACTCGCCCACTTTGAGGAGCACGGATTGGCCCTGGATATCCAGGCGCGCCACGGGGTTTGTCTTGTCGAAAAAGATCGTGAACGGCGCCTGGGTGCGGGGCGTGGATTTGTCAAAGGCATTGGCCGGCCCTGGCAGGGCCGCGTCCACGCGCCCGCTTGCTGGGTTGACAAAAAGCACCTCGCCGCCGGTCATGTCCCGCGCGTTCATGGCGTAATCCGTGGTGAAATACGTGAACGAGCCGTAGCCGCCGAGCATGTCGGGCGTGCCCATGCCGGACACGGTATGCGCCTTGCCCTCGGAGGGCGGAAAGTTGCTGGGGATGCGGAACACAGTGCACGGCACGCCCGCGTTTTCCAGGGAGTCCCAGAACGCGGCGCCCCGGCGCAGCAGGCGCACGCCCCCGGCCTTGAGAGGTACTGTGTATTTGCCAAGGGACAGATTATGCTCGCCCTCGAAGGTTTCCGAAGTGGACAGGTACGGGGTATAGGTTTCGGGATGGCGGTGAATGAAGTCGAAAATGCCGTGCACGCCCGGGTCCGCGCCGGAGATCACATCGGCCCACGCCACCGGGCTCTGGGGCGGCGTGCTTGTGCCCAGGCGCAGGGCGGTGTTGCGCTGCATGAGTTTGGCCAGGTTGGGCGCCTGGCCCCGCTGCACGAGCTTGCCGAGCAGGTCCGGGTCCATGCCGTCGAACCCGAGCAGCACCACCTTCTGCTTTGGCGGTTTGGCGCGTTTGCCGCACGCGAACGGCACAGAGCTGAGCCCGGCTGCCAGGGACAGCGCCAGTGCGGTTTTGCCGAATTCTCGCCGATCCATGGGCGCTCCGTTTTCGTGTCTTTAAAAAGCAACGGAATCAATTCCGCTGCAAGGCCTTATCCGGTATTTCTAAAGTTTCTTCTCCCACAGCATTGTCAAATCATCCGGGGAGATTTCTCTCAAATTATTGGCGCAGTTGAACGGGTTGGTGGCCCGGACCAGTTCCGGGATATCCCCGGCGCCCAGGCCCACGTCGGCCAGGCGTTTGGGCGCGCCGTGGGTTTCGCAGAACTGCTGGAGCGTGTCCACGGCCTGTTGCTCCGAAGAAACCTTGAGCAGCTCGAACACGCGGGCTTTCTTCTCATCACCAAGAGCGGGCATATTGAACTCAAAAGCCTGGGGGAGCACGAACGTGCAGGCGAACCCATGGGGCGCGCCGCGGCGCGCGCTGATGGGGTAGGACATGCCGTGGGCCACGGCCGTGCCCGTGCTGAGCAGGGCGAACCCGGCGGTGAGGGCCGCGTAACTCATGCGCGTGCGGCACTCGATATCATCGGGCGCGGCCACGGTGCGGGGCAGCCATTCCAGGACCACGCGGATTGCCTCGTAGCAACTGGCGTCCCCCGCGGGCTGGCTGCGCCTGCACCACAGGGATTCGCACGCGTGGCTGAGCGCGTCGAGTCCGGTGCTGGCGGTCTGGTCCGCGGGCAGGTGCAGGCACAGCTCGGGGTCCACGATGGCGTGCGCGGGCCATGCCGCGGGCGCGGCCAGGGCGTACTTGTTCTGAATCTCGGGGATGGTGGCCACGAACGCAGCGTTGACTTCGCTGCCCGTGCCCGCGGTGGTGTTGATGGTGAGCACGGGTTCGGCCCCGGGGCCGAATGTTTTCTTCTGAAGCATGTAGTCGGCCAGGTCGCCGGGGTGGCGCACCATGAGCGCGGCGGCCTTGGCCGCATCCAGGGCCGAGCCCCCGCCCAGCCCAATCACAAGGCCGCAGTTTTCCTGCTTGTAAAGGGCCGCGGCCTCGTGCACCTCCGTGGTTGTAGGGTTGGGCGACACCTTGTCAAAAAGCACCACGCGGCGCGCGCCCAGCAGGTCCAGCACGCGGTCCAGAATGCCGGTCTGCTTCATGGCCGAGCGGCCCGTGAACAGCATGATGCGCGTGTGCGCGCCATAGGGCGCAACGAGTTGCGGCAACTCCTTGAGCGCGCCCGGCCCGAAATGGACCATGGTGCGGTGCGGATAAACCCAGTTGAATTCCTTCATGCCGTGCCGTCCTTGCGCGTGTGCAGATCCTTATTCATTATAATGGCAATCTGCCGGAGGGTGAAAGCCGTGCGCAGGATACGCGCATTGTCTGGTATAATAGCGGGTGGAAATCAAAATGGTTCTGGAAGGTGATTTTTGATGAGACAAAGAATATTTCCTTTGTTCGCACTCGCAGCCATCGCGCTGTTCTGCATTCCGGCATGGGCGGGCGGCCAGGCCGATCAGCAACAGCAGCAACAGCAAATCGACACGCCCCTGGACTTCCCCCCGGATATCGTCCCGCACGACGCGGAGCAAGCCATCGCGTATCAGACCCTGCAGTTCATTGCCATGGCCCCGGACATGTTTCCGCGCATCGACAGTTCCACGTCCGCCCACCCCCTGGCCATGCATGTGGCGTGCCGCGTGCTGGGCGAAGTCTGCGGCTGGGATTTCCGATTCACAACCAACACCGCGCGCAATGAGTACAAGACCCTCCTGCCGGTGCATCATGCCGACGCCATGATGTCCCCTGAGCCGGCAACCCCGGGCAATGCCGTGGCGCGCATTCTCGACATCTGGCCCTCGGGAACCAACGGCTCGTACATGAATCTTATTGACAACAAAGCAGACGTCATTATAACGGCGCGCGCGCCATCGGATGATGAACTTGAATATGCCAAAGACAAGAATATCACACTCGACGCGCGGCCCGTGGCCTGGGACGCATTTGTGTTTATCGTGAACAAAGACAACCCGGTCAAGGCGCTCACCACGCAGCAGATTCGGGATATCTACACGGATAAAATCACGAACTGGAGCGCGGTGAACGGACCGGACGCGCCCATCAACGCATATACTCGCAACGACAACAGCGGCAGCCAGGAACTCATGCAGAAAATGGTCATGAAGGACCTGGACATGGCCAAAGAATACAGCCGCCACAGGGACCTCATGTCCTTTGGCATGATGGGGCCCGTGAACCAGCTCTGGCACGACCCCGCGGGCCTGGCGTATTCCGTGTATTTTTTCGAGCAGTTCATGGCGCCGAATGACAACCTGTCGCTGGTGGCCGTGGACGGTGTTCTGCCCGCATACGACGCAATCCAGTCCGGGGCCTACCCGTATGCGGCCGAGGTGTATGTGGTGGTGCGTGAAGGGGATCCCGCGGACAGCGCGGCCGTGGCCCTGCGCGACTGGCTGTTATCCGAAGAGGGACAGATGGTGGTCGGAGAAAGCGGGTATGTGCCGCTGAACAAGGAATAGGCGCGCGCGTGAAACGGCCCCTGAAAACCAAAAGCCGGGGTGTGCGGCCCCGGCTGAAATGAATCCGCTTTATTTTTAAGACGCGCGGTTACGCGTACATGGAGAAAGCCGACTGCAGAGCGCCGAGGCGCTTTTCCTGGGCCTTGTCCGAGGCCCGCTTTTCATAAATCCAGTCCATCTCATCATCAACGGTGCGCTCTTTGGCGCCCGTGGAAAAACCCGTCTTTTTCTCGCGGCCGCCGCCAATGCTTTCCATGAGCGTAATCATCTCATACAACTTGCGCATGGATTTCTCGCCAAGGCGCCCGTCCACGGACAGCATGCGCACCGTGCTGCTCAAGCTGTCGCGCTGCCCGCGGCTGATGTTGGCGTACTTGATGCGCGTGAGCAGGCCCCGGGTTTGCAGATCCTGCTGCATCTGGGCCGGGTCCAGGGCCGCGCCCGCATTGTTGGGCGCGGCAAGCTTTTGCAGCATGATATTGCCCAGCCCGCCCACGGTGTTGGTGGTGGTCCCGGGAATCATGGATGTGAGCATGGCCTTCTGGTTGGCATCCATTTGTTCGCGAATGGGTTTGAGCCATTCCTGAATTGAGTTCAACAGTTCCGTTTTCATAGCATTCTTATTATCGGCATAAACCCGCCCGGGCTTTAATGGCGGGCCGGAATTTTCCACAAAGGGGGGTCGGGGCTGAATCCGGATTAATGGGGGAGGCTGCGTGCGGTTCAGCCGCGGGAGAGGCAGATGGCGGTGATGTCGTCCACGCCCGGAGCGCCGGCGCAGAATTCGTTGATGATGTGGATGAGGTCGGGGATCATGGTGCGGGGGCTTCGGCCGTGTGCGAGCACATGGGCGGCCAGGCGCTGCATGCCGAATTCATCTTTGTCCGCGCTGCGCGCGGAGCTGATGCCGTCGGTGTAAATGAGCAGTGTGTCGCCGGGCAGGAAATCGCGCTGATATACCTGGTAGGCGGTGTCCGGCTCAAACCCCACGGGCAGGCTTTTGCCGCCCACGGAGATGATGCGTTTATGCTCGCTGCTGTACATGAGGGACGGCGGGTGCCCGGCGCTGGCGTAGGTGAGCGTGTTGCGCTCCACATCGGCCACGCACAGGGCGGCGGTGAAAAAGCGCCCCACGGAGTTGAGGGTATCGTACAGGGCGTTGGACATTTCATGCAGGAACAGGTGCGGAAAGGCCAGGGCTTCCTGGTTGTTGTCGATGTATTCGATGACCTGAGCGGCCACGATGGAGGAGGAGAAATCGTGTCCGGAGATGTCGCCCACGAACACGGCGGTGCGGCCCTGCTGGAGGTAGACCATGCCGTAGAAATCGCCGCCCTGCGCGCCTGCGGGGATAGATGCCAGGTGGGTGTCGAGCCCTGGCAGGAGGTAGCGCGCCACGCCCTGCTCTTCGGTGCTCATGCGCCGGCCCGCGCGCAGCACGTCGGAGATGCTGATGAGGGACGGACTGGTTTTGTTGTTTTTACGCGGACTCACGATTCCTCGTCGTTGGCGTCGTGCCATTCTCCGGAGAATCCGGCCTCGGAATTGGCCATGTTGGCCAGGCGGTGGGCCAGGAGTTCGGAGAGCACGACCATGTCTTCGGGGTGCATGATGGCGGTGGCGTTCTGGTCGAACATGACCTGTGCTTCAGCGGGGAATTCCTCATCTTCTGCGTGAATCACGGCGATCCAGCGCACGCGCGGCATGGGGCGAAGCTGCACGGATGCGTCGCCCATGCCGCGGGGTTCGCCGCCCATGCGCGCGCCGATGGTTTCGAGCAGTTCGGGCCTGGTGCCGTATGCGCCGGACAGGATGTCGAGCACGCGCCATTTGATGGTGTTGTGGTACAGCATGAGGTCATGGAATGTATGGATGGGCATGTCCTGGCCCGAGGGTTCGGCGCCTGTGTCCTGGAGCAGTTGGTGCAGGAGCACGATTTGGAAGATGCGGCGCACGGGCCTGCCGTCGGGTTCGTAGATCTGCCGGTCCTCCGGGGCAATGCTCAATGTCTGGCCCAGGCTGTCGAGGAGGATGCGGTCCTGTTCCAGGCGCAGGCCGCTGCGCCCGGCCACGTGCTGCCAGTCTTTGGTGCCCAGTTCGTCCCAGGCTTCAGACAAAACTTTCACGTATTGTTTTTTTGCGTACATAGCTTGTGCTTCCCTTTGCGTTTGCCGCCGTCATATAAACATAACCGGAACAGGGAAAAAAGAAAACCGGGATTTGTGTGGCGCCAACCCGGGGTGTGCGTTGCGGCGCCCGGGCGGTGAAGGGAGCGCGCACTCCAAAATGGCGGCCATGTGACAAATATCACGTTTAAAAGCAACTTTTTTTGTGAAACCTTACTAATGTGGAATTTGTTTTATCTTGACACGATACTATAATAAAGAGTAATCTATAAGTAGGAAAAACAGCTTCTAATCACTAAGGATGGTGATGCACATGGCATTTGGTATCGGAGCAACATCAAGTACTTCATCGCTGTTTGCTCAGAATGCGCTTCGTATTAACAATCTGCTGTTCCAGCGCACGGCGGCGCAGTTGTCCAGCGGAAACCGGCTGATTTCTGGAGCTATCGACCCGAGCGGTCTTGCAATTTCCATGCAGATGCGTTCACAAATCGGCGGCACGGATCAGGCAATCTACAACACACAGGACAATATCAATCTGACCCGCACCGCGGATGCGCAACTGGGCACCCAGGGCGAAATCCTGGGCCGCATGCGCGACCTGGCGGTGCGCGCGGGCAATGACGCCACGCTCACGGCCAGTGACCGAACCCGCCTGGACAACGAATACCAGAGCCTGGCCACGGAATTGAACCGCCAGGGCCGCAGCAATTCGTTCAACACCAAGCAGTTGACCACAGACGTGGCCGGGAGCCAGTACGGCACCCAGAGCGCGCAGATTGGCCCCAACTCGGGGGACAACACGGGCGTAACCATTAACCCGAGCACGGCCGACTCCATGGGCATCACCGCCGCGGGCTCGGGCCAGAACCTGCTGACCGGCGCCAGCGCACGCGACGCCATCGACCGCATTGATACGGCTATCGAACAGGTCAGCACCCAGCGCGCCAGCCTGGGCGTGCAGGAACGCAATTTCCAGTATATAACCAATGATCTCAGCGCACAGCGCATCAATATGACAGAGGCCAACTCGCGCATCGCTGACACAGATTTCGCGGCCGCGATTTCCGAGCAGACCAAAGCAATCCTGCTCGGCCAGGTAAGCATCGCCGCTCTGAGCCAGAGCAATGCGCAGGGCTTCGGCGTGCTGTCCCTGCTCGGCGCATAACAGACAAGCGCACCGCGCATCAACGATTAGCATTTTCCACAAGCCCCGCATGGTGCGGGGCTTGTTTGCTTTTAAGCGAAATTCCCCACGGCGCACTCCACGCGGCCAAGGCGCGCCGGCCGCAGGCCCGGCGCGCCGCAACCCGGCAAGCACGCTCTTTCTGGACATTGCCAATCGCTTTGAGATATAATTCTGCTCTGGATTGCTGTTTAAGATGTTTTGTATCAGGAATATATAAAACACAAGCGCCGCAAAACTCACCCAGAGGCATGCACCGTGGCTAACGGACTCAAGGAACTGCTGGAACTCATGGTCGCGCGCAGCGCATCCGACCTGCACCTCAAGGTGGGGCGCCCGCCCGTGCTGCGCATTCACGGGCAGCTCGCGGCCACCGAGCTGGACCGCATCAGCCCCAACGACCTGGAAGACTTCCTGTTTGAAATCCTGAGCGACACGGACCAGGAGCGGCTGCGCAAGATGCGTGGCATCGACGTGGCCTACAGCGTGCCCGGCGTGTCGCGTTTCCGCGTCAACATCTTTTTCCAGCGCGGCACCCTGGCCATGGTCATCCGCACCATTCCGTTCGACATCGCATCCATCGCGGACCTGCGCCTGCCGGCCAAGGTCAAAGAATTTGCGGACATGAACTCGGGCCTGGTGCTGCTCACGGGCCCGGCCGGGTCCGGCAAGTCCACCACCCTGGCCGCAATCATCGAACACATCAACCACAATTACCATAAGCAGATCATCACCATCGAAGACCCCATCGAGTTTCTGTTCCGCGACGACAAGTGTTCCATCGTGCAGCGCGAGGTGGGGCAGGACACGACCACGTTCGCCGAGGGCCTGCGCATGGTTTTCCGCCAGGACCCGGACGTAATTGTCATCGGCGAAATGCGCGACCTGGAAACCATTCAGACGGCCATGAGCGCGGCCGAAACCGGCCACCTGGTGCTCAGCACCCTGCACACCCTGGACTGCGCCCAGACCATCGATCGCATCGTGGACTCGTTCCCGCAGGCGCAGCAGCGCCAGGTGCGCATCCAGCTCAGCCAGGTTTTCAAGGGCATCATCGCCCAGCGCCTGGTGCCCAGCGCGGACGGCAAAGGCCGCGTGGGCGCCATCGAGGTCATGACCAACAGCCCGGCCGTGTCCGACCTGCTGCTCGAGGGCAGAACGCACGAAATCTATGAATGCATCCGCGCGTCCGTGGAAAACTTCGGCATGCAGACCCTCGAGCAGTCCCTGGTCTCCCTGGTGGTCTACGGCGCAATCACCTACGACGCGGCCCGCAGCGTGGCCCAGCGCATTTCCGAACTGGACGCGGCCCTGCGCGCCCTGTACACAGACTATATCTGACACACGCCCGGAGGCGGCCCCCATGGCGGAAAACCCGTTATCACAGGAAGCCGAAAAGCAACAGGAAAAAATAAAGCAGCAGCAGGCCGCGCCAGCCCAGGCCGAAACACAGGCCCAGGAGTCCGCTTTCGGAGACACGCCCAGCGACTACGCCGCCCTGCTCCGCCGCATCCGCGAAGTGGATAACCTCAAACTCGAAATCAAGCAAAGCCAGATTCAGATCAAAAAAGCCAATCAGAAAATCGCCGAACTCGAGCCCTACGTGCAGAGCCTGGAGCAGGCTGTCGCCGAGCGCGACCAGACCATCGAGGAGCTGCGCGGCGCGTCCGGCTCGCGCCAGCTCATGGCCACTCTCAAAAAACGCGACGAAACCATCGCCAAACTCCAGACCGCTCTCCAGAACAAACACAAGGAACTGGAAGACCTGCGCACCGGCAGGCGCTGATAAGCAACCAAACGGCCGGCGTTCCGGGCCGCGGACACGCCGGCATCGACCATACTCAAAGGAGCAGTAGAACCATGAACTTCGACCTCACCGACGAACAAAAAATGATCCAGGACATGGCGCGCGATTTCGCAGCCAAGGAAGTGGCGCCCAAGGCCGCCGAGATCGACAAAAACCACCGCTACCCCGCGGAACTCGTGGCCAAGATGGCCGAACTGGGCCTCATGGGCATGATGGTGCCCGAGGAACAGGGCGGCGCGGGCATGGATTCCATCAGCTACGTAATCGCTATCGAGGAAATCTCCGCGGCTTGCGCCAGCACCGGCGTGATCATGTCCGTGAACAACTCCCTGGTGTGCGACCCCCTGCAGCGCAACTGCACGCCGGAACAGGCCGAAAAATTCCTCAAGCCCCTGGCTTCGGGCCAGAAACTGGGCTGCTTCGGACTCACCGAACCCAACGCCGGATCCGACGCCGCCGGCCAGAAAACCACGGCCGTGCTGGACGGCGATGAGTGGGTGCTGAACGGCGCCAAAAACTTTATCACCAACGGCAACGAAGCCGACACCGCCATCGTGTTCGCCATGACCGACAAGGAACAGGGCACCCGCGGCATCAGCACGTTTGTTGTGGAAAAAGGAACCCCCGGCTTCTCCATCGGCAAACTTGAGGACAAGCTCGGCATCTGCGGATCCTCCACCGCCGAACTCGTGTTCGAAGACTGCCGCATCCCCAAGGACAACCTGCTGGGCAAAGTCGGCGAAGGCTTCAAAATCGCCATGGTCACCCTGGACGGCGGCCGCATCGGCATCGCGTCCCAGGCTCTGGGCATCGCCCGCGCAGCCCTCACCACGGCCAAGCAGCACGCCCTGGACCGCGTCCAGTTCGGCAAGCCCATCGCGCGCCTCCAGGCCATCCAGTGGATGGTCGCGGACATGGCCACGCGCCTTGATTCCGCGCGCCTGCTCACCTACCGCGCCGCGCATCTCAAGGACCAGAAAAAGCGCTTCAGCCGCGAAGCCGCCATGGGCAAACTCGCCGCATCCGAAGCCGCCATGTGGATCACCACAAAAGCCATCCAGATCCTGGGCGGCTACGGCTACACCAAGGAATACCCGGTGGAGCGCAATTTCCGCGACGCCAAAATCACCGAGATTTATGAAGGCACCAGCGAAATCATGCGCCTGGTCATCGCCATGAACGAACTGTCCTGAGGTGACACGCTGAATAACCGCAACGAACAATCCGCCGCCGGCGCGCAGCCCGGCCCCCAGCCCGTGGCGCACAAGGTGCTGTTCGCCATTTGCATCGCGGGCACCCTGGCCCTGCTTGCCGGCGGCGTGTTCTTTGCTTCCTATTATTTCTCGAACCAGAGCAAGCTGTTTATCGCGGATATCGATTACAGGTACGAATCCGGCCGCGGGCCCGCACGCCCCCTGCTCCACCTTTCCTATGAAGAAACCATGCTCCTGCAAAAGGACTTCGAATGGGGCGGCTGCACCGCGCAGAAACACGATAAGCTCAATGACACCTTCCGCCTGCACTGCTGGGGCCTGGCAAAGGATATCCGCGGCCTCAGGAAAACTCTGGACAGCCGGGAAACCGCGCCGCCCGCGCCCGAAAATCCGGAACAGCGCAACCTGGCGCGCGCCGCGCCCCCGGCCCTGTATGTCACAAGTGTCAAACAGCAACAACTCTCCACCCAGAAAAAATTCATCACCCTGCTCGCCGCGTTCAGCTATCACAAGCTGCACCTGGATATCGTAACCCCGCAGGGCAAGAAGTAAGATGCTTATACGCCACTTATAGAATTGCGGGGCTGGGACTCCGATCCCCGCCGTAATCTGTAGCGAAGTTTGAAGGTTCATAAATAAACAACCCCGCAGCAAGCGGACGGGGTATCTTGACATCTCGCAAGCTGTCATTGCGAGGAGGCCCGCAGGGCCGACGTGGCAATCTCAGCTGTTTGTCACTGGTTTGCTTACCAGTCACTGATACGCTCTATGTTACGCATCGCTGAGATTGCCACGTCACTTCGTTCCTCGCAATGACATATTAGGGGCTTGGTTCATCGACCAGCAACTTTTTGCCAACCCGCGATGCAAGCATCGGGGAATTCTCTTCGATTAAAGTCTTTTCTGGAAACCAGCCGTGTTATTGCCGCGCCTGCGAAGCCTGGCATCATTTTTGACATATTTATATCAAAATGCAATCAGGACAAGGGAGGGAACTGCCTCATGAACAGGGATAAAGAATACCTCTTGAAAGAAATCAAGGATCTCAGGGTGCGCATGCCCCCGCATGATCCCTCTATGGCCATGATGATGGAAATGGATGAACTGGAAATCCAGCAGGACGACCTCAAGTCTGAACTCAAAGCCCTGCTCGACAAATAAACGCACCCGGCCATAGTACCTGCTGCCTGGTGTTTTGCTTTTTAGCACAAAGCCCGGTTCAAGGCTCGCTGCGCTTAATCGAAAAGAATTCTCCGATGCTTGCATCGTGGGCCAGTCCTGTGTCACCATGCAATACACAAGCCCCCTATGATTGCCATTCTGGTTGCGGGCTGTGTGCGGCGTGAGGCGCACGAGTCCCGCACCAACAAAAACCCCCGCACACGGCGGGGGTTTTGTTTGCGTATCAAACCGGACGCGGCCAGGGACTGCCCCGGTCGCGCGGTGCGGAACCGGGCTGGCTCAGCCCTGTTCTTTCTTCATCATTTCTACCATTTCCTTGATGCTGTCATTGTCGCGCAGCACATTTTTCTTGTAGCCTTCGAGAATCACTTCTTCGGCCTTTTTGCCCACGATGGGCACCTTGACCTTGACGTCCAGCTCCAGGTAGCGCCTGGTCTTGATCTGCCCGCCTTCTTCAAATTCCTCGTATTTGGAGTAACCCTTGCACATGAACACATCGGACTTGAAATTGGGCCTGACCACGAAATGGTGCGTGCCGTTGGAGCGGTCATATACCGACTCGTCGATGCACTTCATCATCTCGCTGGGCAGC
>Ga0351883_1030_pt1 | contig 49591 bp, 42 predicted proteins | sample BONcelFGM3001F14_FD_206772 | JGI IMG/M metagenome (GOLD analysis project Ga0351883, IMG submission 206772) | Enriched cells from coal bed in the Powder River Basin, Montana, United States - BONCAT cells FGM rep3 HSBNCT.FGM.300.1.F14 ...
TCAAACTGCAGGCGTATGAAGAAATATGCACTTGGAGCGGTTGCCATCCTTGCCGGCCTGGTCCTTCTGGGATTAAATACCGGTTTTATTCCAATGTCTTGGAAATCAATAATTTTTTCATGGCAGATGCTGCTGATTGCCATTGGCTTGATCAGCCTTTTCGGTCGTGACAGTTACGTCCCGGGGATTATTCTGGTTTTGGTCGGTGGTATTTTTATCATTCCAAAGTTTGGTTTCTTGCCATTTAGCATTCACACCCTCTTCTGGCCGGCAATCCTTATTGCTGTCGGGTTGATCATCCTCTTCAAAGGAATTAAAAGACCTATGGGTCCACGTTGGAACAAGGAGAATCTGATTCTGGAAGATGGATACATCAATGAAGAGACCATCTTCGGAGGAACCAAACAGAAAGTGACTCACCAATCGTTTAAAGGAGGCAGGATTACATGTATTTTCGGTGGCGCTGAGGTTGACTTAACCAACGCATCACTGGCCCCCGGTGAGCATGTTCTCGAAATCAGTGCCATCTTCGGAGGAGCTACTGTAATCGTGCCGGCCGACTGGAAGATCGTCGTAAAGAACTCTTCCATTCTCGGAGGCTTTGAGGATAAACGCCGGGTGATCAGGGAGAGTCCGGATCCTTCACGGGTATTGATCATTAAAGCGGAAGCCATTTTTGGCGGAGGCGAAATCAAGAGTTTCTAATCCATAATTGATGCAGCATCCTGTATTTAAAAATATTAAAACGATCATTCTTTATTTTGGGCTTTGGATCCTTTCGGCAGGGATCCAATTCTCTATTCTGATCTTCCAATATCACTTTCCCCTTGAGATTGCTTTGGCCGACAGTCTGGTTTTTAATCTTCTTTTTGCCATAATAGGATTACCGATGTGGTTTATAGTAAGGTACAGCTCCCCATCTGTGCGAACCCGGTTTAACATATTTTTCAACCACTTCACCTCCCTGGTTTTACTGATCGTAATCTGGATTGGGGTCGGCTATTCCATCCTCTCCTTACTGTTTAGCGATGAAACTGCCTACAATGACTTCCTTACAGTGTCAATTCCCATGCGGCTTATCAGCGGTGTATTGCTCTATATTTTGGTTGGAATGACCTTTTATTTACTGATTTACAATTTCAATCTGCAGGAGAAACTGAAGATGGAGGCTCGCCTGAATACGCTTTTGAAAGAGACAGAGCTGAATATGCTGAAATCTCAGATCAATCCGCATTTTCTTTTTAACAGCTTGAATTCTATCAGTTCGCTTACGGTTACCGATCCTGGGAAGGCCAGGGAGATGATCATCAAGCTTTCTGATTTTCTGAGGTACTCTGTCTCATCAGGAGCAAACAGCATGACTTCATTATCTCAGGAGCTTGAAAATATCAAACGATACCTTGAGATTGAGAAGATCCGATTTGGGGATAAGCTTATTTATGACCTGAGGGTTGATGAGAAGTGTACAAGCCAGAACATCCCTGTAATGCTGCTGCAGCCTCTCTATGAAAATGCGATCAAACACGGGGTTTACGAAAGCACCAATCAGGTTCGGATTGAGACAGAATGTATCGTTGAACCTGGTTTTACGGAGATCAGAATCGTGAATGATTTCGATCCGGAAGCTACGCCCAGGATCGGTGCCGGGGTTGGATTGAATAACATCAGGGAACGACTCAGATTAACATATCACAGGAACGATCTCCTGAAAACATGGAACGAAGAAAATCGCTATTTCGTTCGATTGAAGATCCCGGATAATTCTGAATAATAACAAATAACCAATGTCTAATGACCAAAGCACCTACCTACAAAGTCCTCATTATTGACGATGAACCTCCTGCCCGGCAGATTATCCGGGATTACCTGAAGGCCTATTCCAATCTGGAAATTGCAGGTGAGTTTACAGATGGGTTTTCAGGGTTGAAAGCAATTCAGGAATTGAAGCCTGATCTGGTTTTCCTTGATATTCAGATGCCTAAATTAACAGGATTCGAATTGCTGGACCTCCTGGATAATCCCCCTCTCATCATCTTCAGTACTGCATATGATCAATTTGCACTCAAGGCGTTTGAGAAGAATGCGGTCGATTACCTTCTGAAACCCTATTCCAGGGAACGGTTTGAACAAGCTGTCGATAAAGCATTGCTTGCTTTGCGCTCCGGGAACCAGGAGAACAATCCGATCAGGAGCGTGATCGATGCAGTTGATGAACAACCGGATCTATTATCCCGTATTGCTGTGAAAATCAGGCATAAAGTTCATGTAATCCCTGTTCAGGATATCAGGTACCTTGAAGCGGATGGCGACTATGTGACGATCCATACCGAGAAGGATAAATTCCTTAAGGAAAAGACGATGAAATACTTTGAAATCCACCTTGATCCTGCCAGGTTTATCAGGATTCATCGCTCCACCATCATCAATGTAGATTTCATGGACAAGATTGAATACTACGACAAAGAGAGTTATGCTGTGTTAATGAAGGATGGGGCGAAACTAAAAGCAAGCACATCGGGGTATAAGGTTTTGAAGGATGCGCTGAAATTGTAATTAAGAATTAAGAAAAGAGACAATAAACAGCATCAAATGAGCTTATTATGAGAATTGTTGTGTTATTTTCTGCCATTATTTTGTCGGGATTGGGTGTTTTTGCTCAGGGCAGGTTCATCCAGACCGGAAGTATCCCTGGGTATATCACGCTGAAATGTGATCTGCATTCCCATACTGTTTTTTCTGATGGAGAGGTTTGGCCCACCTTCCGGGTGAGAGAAGCTGTGTATGATGGTCTGGATGCTCTGGCAATCACAGATCATCTGGAGTATCATCCGAAAAAAAAATATGTATCCGGGGATGATAACTCTGCCTTTGCGATTGCTAGGGTCAATGCAGCAAAGAATGACATCATCCTGATAAGGGGTACAGAAATAACACGGAAGATGCCTCCCGGGCATCTGAATCTTCTCTTTCTTCCCGACTCGATTACATTTGACGACACGACTTTTCTGGCAGTTATCAAGAAGGCGGTTGACCATGGGGCATTTGTTCAGTGGAACCACCCGGGATGGGATGCACAGCAACCCGATGGGGTGGCCAGGATGCTGGATTTACACAGTAAACTAATTCAAAACGGTTGGATGCACGGAATCGAGATTTTCAATGATGAGGTCTTCTACCCTGGTGTAATGGAATGGTGTGCCGAGTATGATCTGGCAATGACAGGCAATACAGATATTCATGGAACTACAAATGAAGTCAGGGCTTCTTCGGGTGATTCGCACAGGGCGATGACACTGGTTTTCGCAAAGGAACGAACCGTAGATGGTTTGAAAGAGTCGCTGTTTCTTGGTCGAACTCTTGTTTGGTATGGAGATACGTTAGCAGGCAAGGCCGAATATGCCAAACCATTTGTACTCTCCTGCCTGAAACGGAGCGGACCAGTATCCGGGGATTCATCCTATGAATATTTCAGAATTGAAAATGTCTCAGACATTCCCTTCTCACTAACACAAGGGCAGAATCCGGATGCACCCAGTCAGGTCGAATTGCCACCACAATCGTACCGTGTGGTACGAATTAAAAAAGGGGGTGACAAGGGATTAACCTATACTGTTGGCAATGTAAAAACAGGAACGATTGACCGGTTGAAGATTGATCTTTGAGAATCAGAACTCAATCTTATAACTGATAATCGGCAGAATTCCCATTCCCTGGATCTCCACCAAAATGACCAACGCAGGCAAAACCGGAAACTACCCCTGCAAAATTTGCAGCGGCACGCATGGGGTCATCAGTGGTTCCGAATCCAACAAGATGGTGTTGGCTCCGGGCCGACCGATTCATATTTCCTATCTTGTTTTTGATCCAATGAAACCCTAATTTTGCCACTCTAAACCCCAATAAAAAAAAACAATGAAAAAGATCCTGTTCCTTTTCGTTTCGCTATTCTATGGAGCTTTTTTATTTGTATAAAAAAACCAGGGAGATTTACAAACGATACAGCACTTTGTTGGGAAGGAAAAGAAAGCAATTGTTGAAGAGTTCATTCAACCCAGCTTTGAGAGTATCCTATGATGGGTGAGTTGGAGATGATTGAAGAGTAACAATACTGAAAACAATGAAAAAACTGATTACATTAACGGAGTTCATTATTGACCGCCAGGGAGAATTTCCTGATGCGTCGGGCGATCTCACACGGATCTTGAATGATATCGGCATCGCTACGAAATTTGTACACAGAGAGGTAAACAAAGCCGGTTTGGCCGATATTCTCGGCATGGAAGGAACTGAGAATGTGCAGGGGGAGCAACAGAAGAAGCTGGACGTATATGCAAACAACCAGTTCATCAATGCATTGAAAGCGGGAGGACAGTGTGCGGCTATTGCATCTGAAGAGAATGAAGAGGTGATTATTCTCGACAATCCGATCTCAAACAACGCGAAATATGTTGTAGCTATTGATCCCCTTGATGGCTCTTCCAATATCGAAGCGAACGTGTCGATTGGGACTGTCTTCTCTATTTATAAAAGAAAGAGCTTAATTGGAACCCCAGCCAATGAGTCAGACCTGCTCCAGCCTGGGACTGAGCTGGTCGCAGCGGGCTATACGATTTACGGCTCTTCAACAATGTTGGTATATACAACAGGACATGGTGTAAATGGTTTTACACTTGATCCATCTGTTGGGCTGTTCATATTATCTCATCCCGATATCCGCTATCCGGAATCTGGCAATATTTATTCGGTCAATGAGTCTAACCGAATCTATTTCCCAGAAGCCATCAAAGCGTACCTCCAATTTTGTCATGAGGATGACCCCTCGACAAAACGTCCGTACATCACTCGTTACATTGGATCGATGGTAGCGGATGTTCACAGGAATATGCTTCTGGGAGGGATATTCCTTTATCCGGGAACAATCAAGAAGCCGCAGGGGAAACTCCGGCTGCTTTATGAGTGCAAACCGATGGCTTTTATTGCCGAGCAGGCTGGAGGAAAAGCTTCGGATGGTACCCGCAGGATTCTGGAAATTCATCCCGATTCTATTCACCAGCGATCACCATTTTTCATGGGGCCCAAGGCCATGGTTGAAAAGCTGGAAGAGTTTATCCGGTTTTTCTAAACAGGTCAGGAGCCCAGGGTGTGAATCTTGATAAAGTTGGTCCCTCCGGGGATTCCTGCCGGGACACCGCCAACGATCACCACTTTATTTCCAGTTGAAGCGATTCCTCTCTCAATTAGGGTTCGTTCTGCGAGACTGACAAGACCATTGAAGGAGCTTGACATCTCTGAAGTCAGGATTGGATTGATGCCCCAGAGCAGATTGAGTCCGTGATAGACATTGAGGCTGGTTGTGATGGCATAAATGGGTGTCTTCGGGCGTTCAGCTGCAACAAACCGGGCGCTTCGACCGCTTGCGGTGTATACCACTATACAATGCAGGTCAGCAATTTTCTCGATAACATTCGTTGCTTCGCTCAGTGCCATGATATCCTGGTTCCCGTCTGCAGCATACGTTTTAAATACGATGTGGTTCTCTACTTCCGTTGCGATCCTGCTCATGATCTCAACTGCTTTAACAGGAAATTTTCCAGCCGCTGTCTCTCCCGAAAGCATAATACAATCTGTCCCATCGATAATCGCATTGGCCACGTCTGATGCTTCAGCACGGGTGGGTCGGGCTTCATGCATCATGCTCTCCAGCATCTGGGTGGCAGTGATAACGGGCTTCCCTATTCGGTTACAAAGTTCGATGATCGATTTCTGGAGGAGTGGGACACGTTCGGGGCTCATCTCAACGCCAAGATCCCCCCGGGCGACCATAATGCCCTGAGACTCTTCAATAATCTCAGCCAGATGATCAATCGCCTGAGGTTTTTCAATCTTGGCAATCACAGGTTTCGTAATTCCTTGGCTCTCAATGAGTGATTTCAGCTCTCTGATATCATCCGCATTTCTGACAAAACTCAGGGAGATCCAATCCACATCGTGACCTATCCCGAACTCCAGGTCGTTTTTATCTTTTTCTGTCAGTGAAGGCAGCTTCAGGTTGATGTTCGGAAAGTTAACCCCTTTTCGTTGTTTGAGGATACCTCCCTCGATGATTTCACAGATAACCGAATCGCCTTCAACGCGGGTGACCTTCATCTCAAGGAGGCCGTCATCCAGCAATACCTGCATACCTGGTTGTGCATCTTCAGCCGTGTGGGGATAGTCGATAGGGATTTCCTCCGGTGAGCCGGAATATACAGCCTCAGGTAAAAGCTTAATGAAAGAGCCATTTTTCAGTTCCATTTGTCCGCCAGGAAGAATTCCTACCCTGATCTTAGGTCCCTGAAGGTCCTGAAGGATGGTTATAGGCTTATCCAGCTCTGCGCTAATCTTTCGAAGGGCTTTGATAACCTTTGCATGGTCCTCATAGGACCCGTGTGAAAAGTTCAGCCGGGCGACATCCATGCCGGCAAGGACCAGCTGCCGGATAACCTCCGGGGAACTGCTTGAAGGGCCTATTGTTGCGATAATTTTTGTGCGGCGCATTGTTAGTTGTTTGTCATTATGTGATGGGGTCATGGGGTCATGGGGTCATGAAGTCATGGGGTCATGAGGTGATGGGGTGATGGAAATACGAACAGCCAAAAGCCAACAAGCTCTGCTTCGATCCGGTTCGTATTTCAGTTTGTCGCATGTCCCTCGTCCTTCGTCTCTCATCCCTCGTCCCTTACAAGTCAATCTCTTTCCCAACTCCCATCTCTTTTGCCTTATCGTAAACCAACTTAGCAGTAGCGGCATCCTGGATTGCCAGGCCGTTGGACTTGAACAGGGTGATTTCATCATCATTGAGACGACCTGGTTTCCTTCCCGTGATGATTTCTCCCAGTTCTGCATAAAAATGTGTTTCTTGGATTGCACCTTCCTGAAGAGGGATCATAATGTCTCCTGCTTCCTTGAAGCAAGCCTCCTTGCTGTCACCTATAAATTTTGACCGTTTGATAGTTTCGGTATCCAACTCCCTGGCATTGGGTGTATGGCTTCCAATCCCATTGATATGGGTTCCAGGTTTCACCAGATTGCCATCAAACAGGGGGGTAGGTGAGGAGGTTGCCGTAACGATGATATCTGTTGCCAGGATGTCGGGAATTGAATCCGTAGCATCTACTTTTATTCCAAGTTTAGAACTCATCTCGGCCGCAAACTTCCTGGCGGCATCCCCATCCTTGTCATAAACAAAGGCATGGTTTAATGTGCGCGCCTCTGCTAAAGCCCAAAGTTGAGTTTTCGCCTGCACCCCGGCGCCGAATATGCCGGCAGTGAGATCCTTACCTTCCCTCGCCAGGTATTTTGTAGCCACACCGCTGGCAGCGCCAGTGCGAATTGCCGTTAGGTATCCACCGTCCATGATACAGATTACCTCTCCGTTTTCTGGATTCTGAAGTAACACTTTGCCAATCGTTGTTGGCAGATTGAACCGGTTTGGATTGTCCTTGTAGATGGCCACAACCTTGCAGGCAAGAGCTTTCATCTTCTGGAGGTAAGCCGGCATGTAAAGGGAGAGGCCATCGGGTGATTTAATCGGAATTCTCAATGGCAGATCAGCCGTTCCATTCACCATTTCAACAAATGCCTTCTCCACAACATCCATGCAGTCTTTCATGGAGAGAACCTCAACTACGTCCTTGCGCGTTAAAATTAGAGCCATTTTACATTTTTTTGGAGTTTAGACAAAGATGCAGACTTTTTTTTATATTTGTTTATCTTTTCACAGAGTAATTGATTAAACCCTTTTCAGAAATGGAATACAAAGTTTTAAAACTTGACGTTGATCACGGCATCGCTCTCATCACCATCAACCGCCCTGAGGTGCTAAATGCGCTGAATACAAATTTCTTTGTTGAGATGAATTACATCCTCGACAAGTTGGAACTTGATGACACATTAAAAGCAGTTATCATTACAGGTGTCGACAAAGCCTTCGTTGCCGGAGCTGATATTGCAGAGATGTCGGAGATGGACTACAATCATGCCAGGAGCTTTGCGTTGACAGGGCAGGATACCTTTCTGCGGATTGAAAACTTCAGCGTACCGGTTATTGCTGCTGTAAATGGATTTGCTTTGGGTGGTGGATGTGAGCTGGCAATGGCTTGTGACTTCCGGGTTGCCAGTAACAAAGCGAAGTTCAGCCAGCCTGAAGTGAGCCTTGGGCTGATCCCCGGTTATGCAGGAACCCAGAGACTGTCACGTATTGCAGGCATTTCAAATGCTCTTTACATGATCGTTTCGGGAGATATGATCACTGCCGACGATGCCTTACGCATGGGTCTGGTACAGAAAGTGACGGAACCCGAGGAGTTGCTTGCCGAGGCCAAAGCGCTGGCTGGCCGGATTTCAACCAAAGGAGCAAAGGCAGTGAAAAAGGCTAAAGAGGTGATCAGGAAAGGAATCCTGATGGACTTCGATGAGGCTTGCCGCTATGAAGCCGAAGAATTCGCGACACTTTTTGGCAATGGCGAATCGGGCGAAGGGATGAAAGCATTTATGGAGAAACGAAAACCCAACTGGTAAACGAAAGGACGAGGGACGATTATTTCACCCCATGACCTCATGACCCCATGACCCCATGACCCCATGACACAAAGAAAATCAAATAGTAACCAACTAATAACAAATTCGTAATTTATGGACTACACAGAAAGATTATCCAATGTTGCCGTGCTTGGAGCCGCCGGGAAGATGGGAAGCGGAATCCTTTTACTTACGGCTCTTGAGATGGTTGATCTCAGCCTTAAACCCGAGAATAAGGGGAAGGTTTTTGTGATTAATGCCATTGATGTCTCAAGCGAAGCCCTGACTGGTTTGATGCGTTACATCAGGGTTCAGGCACTTAAGGCCGCTGAAAAGAAGACGGTCCAACTCAGGGTTGCTTATGCCGATCGACAGGATTTGATTGATAATGAGGATATTATCATGCAATACGTCGACGATGTGATGGTGACAATTCGTCCCTCGGTTAATATTGAGGTTGCCTACAATTCAACACTGATCTTTGAGGCTATCAAAGAAGACCCCGAATTGAAGGTAAAGATTTTATCGCAGCTGGACAAGCACAACCCTCATAAACCCTGGTATTTCACCAATACATCCTCCATCCCAATCACACAGCTTGATGAGAAAGCTGGCCTTGGGGGACGGATTATCGGATTCCATTTTTACAATCCACCAGCAGTTCAGAAACTGGTTGAAGTGATCAAGAGCGCTCATACACTTCCCGAAGTAGAGGCGTTTGCTCTTCAGTATGCCAAGAGTCTCCGCAAAGTTGTCGTTCCATCTGCCGATTTTGCAGGATTTGTCGGTAATGGCCATTTCATGCGGGATGCGTTGCATGGAATTGGGGAAGCGAAAAATCTCGCCAAAGAGATGTCCCTTCCCGGGGCGATTTACATGATCAATAAAGTAAGTCAGGATTACCTCGTTCGGCCAATGGGAATTTTTCAATTGATTGATTACGTTGGCGTGGATGTGTGCCAATACATCATGAGCGTGATGAACCCATTTCTCAAGGATGAAGACCTTCACAGCGACTTTCTTGATTTGCTGATTGAGCAAGGCATTTTGGGTGGTCAGTATTCTGATGGTTCACAGAAGGATGGAATCCTGAAATATGAAAAAGGGAGGCCTGTTGCCGTTTACAACCCCGATACGAAGCAGTATGTGATGATCGCTGATTTTCAGGCCGCGTGTGATGCGAAGCTTGGTAAGGTTCCTGCTTCCATGAACCCATGGAAGAGCGTTGCTTTTTCTGGTAAAACAGACGAGATGCTGAAAGAGATCTTTGCTGAGATCAAGGGAATGGATACACTGGGCGCCAAGCTGGCGAGGGCTTATGCCAAACGATCCAAAGAGATTGGACTGCAGCTTGTGGCTGACCATGTGGCTTTTGCCGAGAAAGATGTCAATACGGTACTGTTAACCGGTTTCTTTCATGCATATGGACCTATCAATAATTACCTGGACTAAAATCACGGAGGACATAAGATGAAATTACGCAAAAAAGTATACATGGTTGCCGGCTATAACACCATCTCTTTAGGTACCGGCAGGAAAGAGTTTAACCCCAAAAAGCCGCGTCCGGGACTGGAAGAGTATATGAAAGAAGCCGGTCAGGGTGTCCTGAAGCAAATTGGCGGAGCCCAAAATGTGGATGAAGCTGTTATAGGCAACTTTATTGCATCCCGGTTCAACCGTCAGGGGAATCTGGCAGCTTTTATGCCTTACATTGATCCCGGCTTACGCTACAAACCGGCAGTTCGCGTAGAGGGTGCCTGTGGTTCCGGCGCATTGGCACTGGCTACCGGCATCAGGTCGGTACTGGCTGAAACTGCTGATGTTGTGCTAGTTCTTGGAGTTGAGGTGCAAAACACAGTGAAGGCGATCTATGGCGCCGACATCCTGGCAGCGGCTGGTTGGGCAAAAGACCGGAAAGATGGCCATGCTTATTATTTCCCGGGCAAGTTCAGTGACCGCGCCAAGGCATACCAGGAAAAATTTGGAAAAGAAAAACCTCGGGAAGCCATGGCACAATGGTATGTGAATGCGATTGAAAACGCCAGACTCTGTCCAACTGCCCAGGAGTATCATAATGGTTCTGATGAACTTCAAGCGTGTGGGATGATGAATCCAAACCCAAGGGGTTTTGTTGATAGTCTCAACATATATGACTGCTCCAAGGTCTCCGACGGTGCTTCCGCAATTGCCGTTGTATCTGAAGAGGGCCTGAAGCGGATAGGGATACCAAAAAGTGAAGCGATTGAAGTGATTGGTATGGGACAGGCAGAGGATGATATAACAAGGCCTCCCGATGATCCAACAATCCTTGCTACTACACGAGAAGCTGTGAGGAAAGCGCTCGAATCAGCAGGCATCACCAAGGAGCAACTGGGTACTGTTGAGTGTCACGATTGCTTCAGTATTGCCGGCATCCTCGCTGTCGAAGCCATTGGTTTAGCCCCTCACGGCGGAGGAGCTGAATTTGTACTGCAGGGAAATACCAAACGAACCGGAAAGATACCATTTAATACTACGGGTGGCCTTGTTGGCTGGGGACACCCAACCGGAGCCACGGGTGTTCACCAGGCAATCACAATCTGGGAGCAACTTACCGGTAAAGCTGGAGATTCACAAATTCCTATCTCCGGAGATCGGCCATACGGATTAACAATCAACATGGGGGGAGACGATAAATCCCTGGTCTCAATCGTCTTTAAAAAGGCTGAATGAACCGGATTACCAGTCTGTTTAACATCCGATATCCGGTAATTCAAGCCGGCATGATCTGGTGTAGCGGGTGGAGATTGGCCTCGGCTGTCAGCAATGCTGGCGGCCTGGGCATGATTGGTTCCGGTTCCATGGATCCAGATCTTCTTCGCGAACAGGTTCGAAAGTGCAAACTGGCAACCAAACATCCCTTTGGTGTCAATATTCCGCTGCTTTATGAACGCAATGACGAAAAGTTCAAAGTTCTTGAAGAGGAGGGTGTAACCATCGTTTTTACCTCTGCCGGGAATCCCTCAACCTGGACCAGATCCCTAAAAGATAAAGGATTCACTGTTGTTCATGTGATTGCAAATGTAAAGTTTGCATTAAAAAGCCAGGATGCCGGAGTGGATGCGATTGTTGCTGAAGGGTTTGAAGCAGGTGGACATAATGGGAAAGAGGAGACCACCACGATGGTGTTGATCCCTCAGATCCGTGAAGTTACCAGCTTGCCGCTGATTGCGGCCGGTGGTATCGCAACGGGCAAAGCCATGCTTGCGGCCTTCGCTTTGGGCGCCGAAGGAGTCCAGATTGGCAGTCGGTTTGTGGCTACACCTGAATCTTCCGCTCACCCGGCATTCAAACAGATGATTCTCGAAGCTTCCGACGGGGATACCATGCTGGCACTGAAACAGATTGGTTCGGTAAGGTTGCTGAAAAACAAGTTTTTCCGTGAAGTGAACCAACTTGAAGGAACCGGCGCTTCTCCCGAAGAACTTATAAATTTACTTGGTAAAGGCCGGGCCCGAAAAGGAATGCTGGATGGGGACCTTGACGACGGAGAACTTGAGATAGGACAGGTTTCCAGTTTGATAAAAGAACTGAAACCGGCAGGAGAAATTGTTAAAGAGATTATGTTTGACTATCAACAGGCACTAAAACAGCTAACTAATTCCGATCTTTAAATAGAGTAATCAATGCTGAACTTTGATTTTACTGAAGAGCAACTGATGATTCGTCAGGCTGCCCGTGACTTTGCCGAGCGGGAACTTCTTCCTGATGTACTGGAACGTGACGCAAAAGGCATACTGGCAACCCGACAGATCAAGTTATTGGGAGAGTTGGGCTTTTTAGGGTTAATGGTCGACCCGAAATATCAGGGAGTTGGAATGGATACGATCTCTTATATCCTTGCCATCGAAGAGATTTCTAAGATTGATGCATCTGTTGCCGTGCTGATGTCGGTACATAATTCATTGATAAATAATCCGATAGAGCAATTCGGAACGGAAGAGCAGAAAGAGAAATATTTACCGGCACTGGCACTAGGGGAGAAATTGGGTGCATTTTTACTCTCTGAGCCTGAGGCTGGTTCCAACGCAACGATGCAGCGAACACAAGCCATCGACCAGGGGGATCATTACCTTGTAAATGGCACGAAAAACTGGATCTCGAATGCCAGTTGTGCGGATATATATTTGCTGATAGCTCAAACAGATCCTGAGAAAAAGAATAAGGGAATCAATGCTATCATTGTTGAGAAAAACACCCCGGGCATCACATTGGGTCCGCATGAGAATAAGATGGGGATGCGAAGTTCTGACACCCATTCGGTCATGTTCACTGATGTGAGGGTGCCAAAAGAGAATCGTCTTGGTTCACATGGGGAGGGGTTTAGAATTGCCATGAAGATCTTGAATTCGGGTCGGATTGGGATTGCTTCACAAGCGTTGGGCATCGCCATGGGAGCCTTTGAGCGTGCTTCTCAGTATGCCAAAGAGAGGAAAGCTTTTGGTGTTGAAATAGGTGCCCACCAGGCGATTGCATTCAAATTGGCTGACATGGCAGTAAAAATTGAGACTGCTCAATTGCTTTTACTCAAAACTGGCTGGTTGAAGGACCAGCACAGGGAATATACTGTGGCGGCGGCTATGTCCAAACAATATTGTGCAGATATTGCCATGGAGATAACGACACAGGCTGTGCAGATTCATGGCGGATATGGTTATGTTAAAGAGTACCACGTAGAGAGACTCATGCGGGAAGCCAAATTAACACAGATTTACGAGGGAACTTCAGAGATTCAAAAGATTATAATTTCGAGAGCAATACTAAATGGGTGAGTAAACAAATTTTTACTTAATATGTGTTATTTCATAGGGGAAAGTTAGTAATTTTAAAATATGATTCCTATTTTTACGATACCAATTTAAGTCTAATTCATTCACTAAAATTTAACAACATGGCTGAAGAAAAAGTATTCTTCGAACAGGGAGATGTAAAGGTAACTAACTCTCGTTTTATGACTTATGGAACTACTCATTCTATGAGTGGGGTAACATCCGTAACTCAGGTAGTCTACAAACCCAACCGAAAAGGGCCCATCATTGTCGCTGTGATTGGTTTGCTCTGCTTCATTTTTAGCTGGCTCGTTGCAGTTATTGTTCTCGCTGCCGCTGTTGTATGGTGGTTCCTGCAAAAAACAAAATATGGAGTACTCATGAGTTCTGCATCTGGAGACCAGGATGCATTATCAAGTACTGACGCAGAATTTATCAACACTGTTGTGGCCGCGTTAAATGATGCCATTGTACATCGGGGATAGGAGGAAGTAGTTGCTGATCCCCCTCCCTGATAGAAATCTTGAGAGGGGGATTTGCATTTTCTACTGGTTCGAAACTAAATTCATCCTTATGAAAAAATTGTTCACTTTACTCCTATTGCTTTTTTCATTATTAATCAGTTATTCCCAAACCGTTAATCTTGACTCGGGTCTTGTAGCTTATTACCCTATGAACGGGAAAGGATCGGATGTTAGCACGAATAAAAAGAACGGTCCTGTTCACACCGGGAAAGCAGCATCCGACCGTAAAGGAGTTTCACAGTCGGCCATTCAGTTTTATGCAGGAACAGGAATGTACAAAAGGGGATTATGGGCACCAATCGACATCAGTCCATCCAGTTATCTCAAATTGACTCTGACCGCCTGGATCAAAACAGATAAAACCTTTGGCCATCAAAATCTGATTACAAACGGGCAAAAGGAGAATTGCCGCGGATTTGTCATCGATAAGGATGATGGTGAATACCGCTGGTCGGCAAATAGTGGTAGTGATGATATTTTATATGGCCCCCTTGTTACAACAGAGTGGGTGTTTATGGCTGTTCTCTACGATCAGCCTAACGAAGCTGTTCGCCTGATTGTTAATAATCAGGTTTATGCCAGCCGTGGAAAAATGGGCAAAGGCGTTGAAATATTGACAATCGGGAATTTTGAAGGTATAATTGACGATGTCAGAATTTATGATCGCCTTCTAACAATCCCCGAATTGGAAGAGTTATATGAAGGAGCCATCAACATTGATACTGATGAGTTTCCTATTAAAGAGCGTATTGACTATGATAAAAAGAGGGAAGAGGCCAAACTTGCTGAACTCTGGGAAAATCCGGTAAGGCGTACCTCGAAATCGAAGTTCAGGGTCTATGACGAAGCAAAAAGCTCCAACGTTAAAGCTTACCTGGAGGAGGGTGATACAATTACAATCCTTGAATTGGATGAAAATTGGTCAAAGGTTCAGTATGCGGATGAGAAAAACGGTTTTGTCAGTACATCGTCACTTTATGACTCTTCCTATCCTGCGGATGGATCCGGGTTTATGTTTACTCTCAAATACACGTTACGTAACATATTTAAATTCACATCCTTAACATCATGGATCATTGTTCTGGTTTGTGCAGTATTGCTCTATTTTGCTTTCCGGTACTTTTACCGGATTGAATATTTCTTCTGGCGTTTTGGAGATCATGAAAAGGGAGCCATGGGAGCGAGCCGTTCTGACTCGGATGCATACAAAAAGCCTTTCCTGAATCGATTTTTCACCTACTACCGTTTCAGATGGTGGCCCCTCACAATTGGGATTATCGGGGCTTTAGCCTTATTGGTTGCAGGCATCTGGGATGGAAGTGAACTGGAATGGTATTTCGATGAGGGAATCAATATCATCCCTATTGGTTACGATCGGTCGATTCATTGGTTCCTTTATGCCATTACACTCATCATCCTCATCATGTCGTTCGTGACAGTTGTCGAGAGTTTTGTAGTTGGTGGCTGGAAGGGTGGTATTATGAGGGTTCTTTTCATGGTGATTGTCAATTTATTGGCATTTCTGGTTTTCTTTTATCTCTTTCTTATTTTTATTATCCTTGGAGCAATTATATTTGGCATTACTTTGTTTACAGGAGCATTTAACAGGGATACTTACTACTACACGAATTAATTACAGGAATATCTATGTCAGTGAAACGATATTACATCACAAAGGAATTTCCGGAAAAACAGATCAGCAAAATATGGGACAACGACTCTCATATTAGTGCTCTTGCAGCAAGCACGGCACAGTGGGTTGTTGCCGCTGATGATTCAAGCAAGTTTACTGGGCAACGCTGGTCTACACGGGAAGAATTTCCGGCTGAGGCGATTAAAGAAGGATGGGATGAGAAGTATGATATTACTTCTCTTGGATATGGTGGTGATGGTCGTTGGTTCGTTATCATGTCTCAAGACAGTGGGTTTACAGATCAGCGTTGGAATACACGAAATGAATTTCCTGAAAAAGAGATAAAGCAGGGATACAAAGATGGGTTTTACATCACAGAGATCGTTTTTGGAAATGATGTCTGGGCAGTGGTAATGTCCAAACGGGAAGATTATACGCATCAGATTTACGGTCTTTATAATGAAGTCCCAGGTGATATAATCAAGCAATACTGGGATAAAGGGTACTCGATTACATCCCTTTCACCTGGCAGGGGGAAATGGGCTTTGGTAATGACGAAAACGCTTGCCATTGAGAACCAGTCGTATGTTTATGACCCTAACTTCCCAATTGATACCGTAAATGAAAAAGTTAGTGAAGGTTTCAAGATCTATAACCTGTATTATGGTAATGGAAGCTGGATGGTTGTGATGAATATTCTGGCCGGTCAGGCTGATGATGCAGCAATCGAAGGTTCCATGGATGAGCCTTATGAAGAAGGTGTTCCCGAAGTGCAGCCCGCATCCTCCGGTCCTGAGAAAAAGAAAAATGAAAAGGAAGAAGAACGCCCTGAAGCCCTGGAAGATATCCTGAATGAATTAAATCAATTAGTGGGACTGAATGAGATTAAGCAGGAGGTCAACAGCTTGATGAAGTTCATTAAGATTGAAAAGATGAGAAGGGACCGGGGACAAAGTTCAAACCCGTTAGCCCTTCATGGGGTCTTTTCAGGATCACCCGGAACAGGGAAAACAACTGTTGCCCGGTTGATAGGACGTATCTACAAAGCGCTCGGATTGTTGAAAAAGGGCCATCTCATCGAAGTAGATCGGTCAGGGTTGGTGGCAGATGTCATTGGAGGAACTGCGAAAATGACAAATGCTGTGGTTCAGTCAGCTCTTGATGGCGTGTTATTTATAGATGAAGCATACAGTTTGATTCCGGAAGATGGAGGACGTGATTTCGGAAGCGAGGCTGTTGAGACGCTGTTGAAAAGAATGGATGACCATCGGGATCGACTGGTGGTTATAGTAGCCGGTTATCCGGAAGAGATGAACCGGTTTATCAACAGCAATCCTGGATTGCGGTCTCGTTTCGTGCAAACCTTTCATTTTACCGATTTCGATCCCAGCGAGCTTTTTAATATCTTCATTCTGACATGTAAGTCTAACAATATCAAGTTGGCTGAAAATGCTGTCGATAAAATGAACCGCTATTTTGCTTATATCTATAAATCGAGAACCAAATCATTTGGCAATGGCCGGAAGGTGAGAAATATCTTTGAAGAGATGATGCGGCATCAGGCTGTGAGGTTAGGGAAGCTGGATAAAATATCCGACAATGAATTGATGACGTTGACACTGGACGATGTTGAGAAAGCTGTTTCGGATGAGTTTATGGACGAGAAGATGGAATCTGTTGATGAGATACTGGCTGAGTTGAATCAACTGGTTGGCATGAAAAAGATTAAAGAGGATGTAAAGACCCTGATTAATTTCATCAAAGTAGAGAAAATCAAAGCCGAGAAAGGCATGAAGAGCCAATCCATCGCACTGCACAGCGTTTTTCATGGCCCGCCGGGTACCGGAAAAACAACTGTAGCCAGACTTATGGGGAGGGTCTATAAGTCGCTTGGTGTTCTTCCATCCGGTCATGTGGTAGAGGTTGGCAGAGCAGATCTGGTAGCTGGTTGGATTGGCCAAACTGCTGACAAAACAGACAAGGTGGTGGATGCAGCTATGCATGGAATTCTGTTCGTCGACGAAGCTTATATGTTGAAACCGGAGGGAATTGGAAATGACTTCGGACAAGAGGCGATTGATCAGATATTAAAACGGATGGAGGATGACCGCAATAACCTTGTTGTGATCATGGCCGGTTATCCGGATGAGATGGATCGCCTGATTGAATCTAACCCTGGGTTGAAATCACGATTCAACCGGTATTTTGATTTTAAGGATTATAGTCCCCAGGAACTTTATCAGATCTTCATGGTCTTCTGTGGCAAGCATGAAATAACGCTTGAGAAGGAAACCGATCAGCTAATCTGGAGGTATTTGGAAAAAGAGTTCAATAACCGCGACAGGACCTTCGGAAATGGCAGGATGGTAAGAAATTTCTATGAAAAATTAATTCAGGCCCAATCAGATCGCATTGCCAATTCCGCTGAAGAAATTACTGTTGAGATGCTGACTACACTTAAATTAGAGGACGTGTTGAAGGTAACAGAAACCCTATCCGGTGGTAATACTGGTCCTTCGGGATCATCCAAAGGGGGACAGGGCCGTACTTAACTTTTTTGATGAATTTGTCCAATAACCTTGAACTATGATACGTGGTGATCTTAACTGGCAGGGAAAGAACATTCTGATTGTTGAAGACGATCAAATATGTTTCAGTTACCTGGATGTATTGCTGAAACCAACGCATGTGACCATCTTCCATGCCATTGAAGGTCAGCAGGCTATTAACCTTTGCAATGTTCACCCGGAAATTGATATCGTTTTGATGGATGTCAGGTTGCCTGGTATGAACGGACTGGATGCCACACGGGTTATCACTGCGATCAGGCAGGACCTGCCTGTAATCGCGCAAACTGCCTATGCATCTGACGACGATCAGGAGGCCGCTTTTTCGGCCGGTTGCTGGGACTTCATTGCCAAGCCCATCCCGGCAAACGATATGATCAGGATGATCCAGAAGTACATCGAAAAAGGAGAAGAAGAGGATAGAAACTGACATGTCCTAAGCTGGCTGAGATACTAAAAAACGCAGGATTGTTCTAACAACCGGATTACAAACGGGAAAACTTACTCCTCCGCCGTCTTCCCGCAGATTCGTTTTCGTATTTCGTACTTCTGACTTTGTAATTGAATTCGTGGGATGTACTGGATTCGAACCAGTGACCCCCGCCCTGTCAAGGCGATGCTCTAAACCAACTGAGCTAACATCCCAAAACGCATGCAAAAGTAACAAAAGTTTTTTTGAAACTTTGAAATTTTGACATGGTGTAAAAATCGAATATTGAAAATCTAAAATCGATTCAAACGGAGATCATGTTGAGGTTCATACTTCCTTTTATACTCCAAGGATCCCGGTATAGTAAACCTTGTGGAAATCGCGTTGGGGATAATATTTTTCAATGATTGCCGGGTTGAGAGTCCAGATCTTCTCCCGACCGTGTTCCACAGATAGCGATCTCCTTTTTGTACAGGTCAGAGAGTATATAAGCGGTGAAAGCCTGATTCTAAAAATGGCTATCTCTCTAAGCATAATTTTCTACTTTTGTGGACGAACTTATAAATGAATCTGGTATGTTAAAAATGATAGAGAAATTTTTGCTCATTTTCCTGGTTGCTTTTCTTTCTGCAGCGGGCTACTCTCAGGTTGAGAACAAGAAGATTACACTTGAGGACGTATTTAAAAAACGAACGTTCTCATCAAAAGGTGTTTACGGGATGCAGCCGCTTAAGGATGGCCGGTATTTCTCACAGGTTAAGAACGACAGCCTTAATGTTTACGACTATGCGACCGGGGACTACGTAAGTACAATTGTCACTTCGGCAGAATTGATTCCTGAAGGCGATACAACTCCTGTTCCTATTTCAAGCTACGAATTGAGTGAAAATGAGGCAAGGATATTATTCACTGCCGATGAGGAGGCGATCTATCGTCACTCCACCAAGGCATACTATTATATATATGATATTGAAACCAGAAAGTTGATCCCATTGTCATCGGGCGAGAAACAACGGTTGGCCACATTCTCCCCCGATGGGAATAAAGTCGCATTTGTTCGTGACAACAACATTTTTATTCGAGATCTGGGATCCGGGATTTGGGATCCGGGCACCAGCGGAGGTCAGGGTGATGATACCAATCGTGACCCGGTGTTCACTGCCGAGATGCAGATCACCACGGATGGCCTGTTTAACGAGATCATCAATGGAGCCACCGACTGGGTATATGAAGAAGAGTTTGGTTTCACAAAAGCATTTTTCTGGTCACCCGACAGCAAAAGAATTGCGTACTATCGATTTGATGAAAAGAGGGTAAAAGAATATAAGCTTGAATATTACGGAGATATTTATCCAGAGGTTTATACGTACAAATATCCTAAGGCAGGGGAGGATAACTCCCTGATAGAGGTTAAGATTTACCATATTGAAACGGGTGAGACGGTTCCTGTCGACCTGGGAAATGAAACAGATATCTATATTCCCCGAATCAAATGGACAAAAAACCCTAAGTCTCTGGCTCTGTACCGAATGAATCGCTACCAGAACAAACTGGAGCTCATACTGGCTGATGCGGAAAGTGGTAAATCGACAGTTATCCTTACCGAGAATAACGCCTGGTACATCGACATTACCGATGACTGGACTTTTTTAAAAGATGGGAAGTCGGTTCTCCTCACCAGTGAAAAGAATGGCTACAATCATATATACCTGTATGACCTCAATGGAAGTCTGATCAGGCAAATTACTTCCGGCATGTGGGAAGTAACCACCCTCTATGGCGTGGATGAAGAGAAAGGCCTGGTATATTTTCAGTCAGATCAGTTATCACCGCTAAATCGGGAGGTGAATGTTGTTGGGCTTGATGGGAAAGGAATACAAACCCTGTCAGGGATAGATGGATACAGCCGTGCACAGTTTAATGCCGATTATTCGTTCTATGTCAATAACTGGTCAGATATCAATACTCCACCCGTAATTACGTTGAACAAAGCGGATGGACGGGAGGTGCGGGTATTGCAGGCTAACGAAACATTGAAGGAACGCATGAAAGAGTACGATTTCTCTGTTGTGGATTTTTTCACCTTCAAGACTGACGATGGGATGGAACTCAATGGCTGGATGTTGAAACCACCAGATTTTGATCCAGGGAAAAAATATCCGGTACTCTTTACTATTTATGGGGGTCCCGGATCTCAGACCGTTACGAATCGGTGGGGGAGTGCCAGTTCCTGGAATCAGTTGATGGCTCAGCATGGCATTATTGTGGTCTCTGTCGACAACCGGGGGACAGGTGCGCGAGGTCAGGAATTCAAAAAGTGCACCTATCTTGAACTTGGAAAATATGAAACATCGGATCAGATAGAGGCTGCGAAGTATCTGGGATCGCTGCCGTTTATAGATAAGGATCGAGTAGGAATGTGGGGCTGGAGTTTTGGAGGATACCTCACTCTATCATGTCTGACGAAAGGAGCGGACTATTTCAGCATGGGTGTCGCGGTTGCACCGGTAACAAACTGGAAATACTATGATAATATTTATACTGAACGATTTATGCGTACGCCGATTGAGAATATGAAGGGTTATGAGGACAACTCTCCGGTAAACCATGCAAAGAAGTTGAAAGGGAAGGTCCTGATGATTCATGGAATGGCCGACGATAACGTACATGCACAGAATACTTATGATATGATCACAGCCCTGGTAGCCGCAGATAAGCAGTTTGAACTTCAGGTATATCCCAACAGCAACCATGGAATTTACTCGGGTAAGAATACTACCTGGCACAACTACACCAGGATGACAGAGTTCATTCTCAAAAACCTGTAGGTTATTTTGCATTTTAAATTACATTTGGTATCTTTGCAGCCCTTTTTAGGAATAATTTGTTCATCAAAACAAGAAAGAGAGAGAAAAAGCATGATTGTAGTACCTGTAAAAGAAGGCGAGAATATCGACCGCGCGCTAAAAAAACTCAAGCGTAAATTTGAAAAAACAGGCGTAGTGAGAGAGGTACGTGAACGGCAGAAGTTCACAAAACCATCTGTTAAGCGCAGGGAAGAGATTCAAAAAGCTGTTTACATCCAGAAGCTTCATCAGGACGAGAGCTAGAAGCAGATTTTAGAAGAAGAAATTTTGAACTGGGTAAATATCTTTGTATATTTATCGGGTGAATGGGCAATCCATTAAAAGTTTCTTCTTATTTTTTTGGCTGTGGTGAAGGAGCAGTTTATTGAATATATCAAGTATGAAAAGCGTTACTCGCCTCATACTGTCACAGCCTACCAGAATGACCTCACACAATTTTTTGATTTTTTAGAGCATCAGTATGATCTCCGTGGGATAGACGGTGTTGATCATATGATCATTCGTTCATGGCTTATCTACCTGATAGGGCTGGAGATAAGCGAACGAAGTGTGAATCGCAAGATCACTACGTTGAAATCCTTTTACAGGTATCTTGTTAAAACAGGTATTGTAGAGGTTAATCCGATGAACAGGCTGACTTCGTTGAAAACGAACAAACGTTTGCCGGTTTATCTGGAACAAGAGCGGGTTGATCTCATGTTTGATCAGATGGATTATGACGATGGATTTCCTTCCATAAGGAACAGGACTATTCTTGAGTTGCTCTATTCTACCGGTATACGATTGTCGGAGCTGATTCATCTTCAGGACAATGACATTGACTTTGATCATTCAAGCCTTAAAGTTCTGGGAAAACGTAATAAAGAGAGAATTATCCCGTTTGGAAATGTACTAGGAGGGTTATTGAAGCAGTATCAGGATATGAAAAGGGATTTGTTTCCGGGACAAACCTGGCTGATACTTACTGACAAAGGGGCTCAGATCTATCCGAAAATGGTTTATAGAATTGTTAATCAGGCAATTGCTCAGGTTTCAACACGTACCAGGAAGAGCCCGCATGTGCTTCGGCATACATTTGCAACCCATTTATTAAACAACGGTGCTGAATTAAATGCAGTCAAAGAGTTACTTGGCCATAGCAGTTTGGCAGCTACACAAGTCTATACACATAATGAGATTGAAAAATTGAAACGTATCTATCAACAAGCTCATCCAAAAGCATAATTAAAAAGGAGGTCTTATGAACATGATTATCAACTCTGTACATTTTAAAGCAGATAAGAGGCTGGAAACTTACGTGAAAGAGAAACTGGAGAAATTACCATCTGTATTTGATGGTGTTATCGGGGCAGAAGTTAAATTAAAGCTTGATAACACTGACATTCCTGAAAATAAAATCGCTGAGATCAGATTGATGGTGAAGGGGAATGACTTGTTTGTGGTGAAGGAGGCAAAAACATTTGAAGAGGCAACATCTCTGGCCGCCGAAGTGCTGCACAGACAGCTTAAAAAGTACAAAGAGAAACAGCGAGGGAAATAATAATCACGAAAATTTCAGAAAACCCTTTGATAATTTTCTAATTCTTTATACTTTTGCAGTCCTTTTTCGTGAAGGACTGTTTTTTTATATACTATTAGTTCATTGAAATCAACATGGAGCCGCAGTTTTTGCGGTTGTAAAGATAAGTGGGTGGGCGATATGCGCCGATGTAGCTCAGTTGGTAGAGCAGCTGATTTGTAATCAGCTGGTCGGCGGTTCGAGTCCGTCCATCGGCTCTTGTAGGGGTCAGGCATGCCTGGCTTTTACAGTACAGACGCAATTCATCGCGTCTCACGCATTGGGGAGATACCAGAGCGGTCAAATGGGGCAGACTGTAAATCTGTTGGCGAAGCCTTCGGAGGTTCGAATCCTCCTCTCCCCACCACTTAAAGTAGCGAAATAGCGAAATAGTGAAATAGCGAAATCTCGCTGCCTCACATTTTCACTACCTCGCTAACTAAATTGCGGAAGTAGCTCATTTGGTAGAGCGGAAGCCTTCCAAGCTTCAGGTGGCGGGTTCGAGCCCCGTCTTCCGCTCAAATCTGGGCCAGAAACCGGGCTCCATATTGATCCCGGATGTTGTTCCGGGATTGAGAAAAGCCTTTGTAGCTCAGGGGTAGAGCACTTCCTTGGTAAGGAAGGGGTCAGCAGTTCAATTCTGCTCAAAGGCTCAAATATCTTGCAATTAATCAACAATCACGTAATTAAACTTTAATTCAAAATGGCAAAAGAAAAATTCGAACGTTCAAAACCACACGTCAATGTTGGAACAATCGGACACATTGACCATGGTAAAACCACCCTTACAGCTGCTATCACTCTGGTATTGGCCGAAAAAGGACTATCTACTTTCAGGTCATTTGACTCGATCGACAATGCTCCTGAAGAAAAAGAAAGAGGTATTACCATTAATACTGCACACATTGAGTATTCAACAGCCAACCGTCACTATGCACACGTTGACTGTCCTGGACACGCCGACTATATCAAGAATATGGTTACCGGTGCTGCTCAGATGGACGGTGCAATCCTGGTAGTTGCTGCAACCGATGGTCCGATGCCTCAAACCAATGAGCACATCCTTCTCGCTCGTCAGGTTGGTGTACCACGGATGGTGGTTTTCATGAACAAATGTGATAGCGTTGACGATCCCGAACTCCTCGACCTCGTGGAAATGGAAATTCGCGACCGATTGACGTTTTATGGCTTTGATGGTGACGAAACTCCAGTTATTCGTGGCTCTGCTCTGGGCGGACTCAACAAGGAGCCTGAATGGGTTGATAAGATCATGGAACTGATGGACGCTGTTGATTCCTTTATCCCGCTGCCTCCTCGTGATATTGACAAACCATTCCTGATGCCGGTTGAGGACGTATTCTCAATCACTGGTCGTGGTACTGTTGCTACCGGAAGAATCGAAACTGGCGTTATCAATACTGGCGATCCAGTAGATATCATTGGCATGGGTGCTGAGAAGATGAAATCAGTTGTGACTGGAGTGGAAATGTTCCGCAAGATCCTCGACAGAGGTGAGGCTGGTGACAACGCAGGTCTGCTCCTTCGCGGGATTGATAAAGATGAGATCCGTCGTGGCATGGTAATCGCGAAACCAGGTTCAATCACACCGCATAAACACATCAAAGCTGAGGTTTATATCCTGAAGAAAGAAGAAGGTGGACGTCATACTCCATTCCATAACAAATATCGTCCTCAGTTCTATTTCAGAACCACCGACGTTACAGGTGAGATTGTTCTTCCCGAAGGTGTTGAAATGGTAATGCCGGGCGATAACCTTGGTATTGAAGTAAATCTGATCTCTGAGATCGCCATGAGCAAAGGTCTTCGGTTCGCTATCCGCGAAGGTGGACGTACTGTTGGTGCTGGTCAGGTTACTGAGATCCTTGACTGATCAACGAGTTGAATTAAAGATTAATTGCACACGGGTGTAGCTCAATTGGTAGAGTGGCGGTCTCCAAAACCGTAGGCTGTGGGTTCGACTCCTACCACCCGTGCAAATATTTAGATAGATGGCTAAGTTTAAATTGGTTACCTACGTCAAAGAGAGCTACGATGAGCTGGTCCACAAAGCCTCCTGGCCAACCTGGCCCGAATTGCAGAGTAGCGCAATCGTCGTATCTGTGGCATCCCTTATTATTGCCCTGGTCGTTTTTGCGATGGACGAAGTCTTCCGTAATGTTTTGATGCAGTTCTACAAGCTTTTTTAGCCATTCTGGGAAGATTTATCTAAGAGTATACAGGATTCTACACGTCGATACAATTGCAACGAAGGCATGAGTGAACAGGATAAAAAGTGGTACGTTGTCAGAGCCATTAGTGGAAATGAGAAGAAGGTAAAGCAATACCTCGAAAGCGAGATTGCTAACCACAACCTTCAGGATTATATCACACAGGTTCTGATCCCCACTGAGAAGGTTTATATGATCCGTAACGGGAAAAAAGTGAGCAAAGAGCGAAACTATTTTCCCGGCTATGTCCTCATTGAAGCCAACCTTGTTGGAGAAGTTCCCCATATCATTCGCAATGTTCCTGGCGTTCTTGGGTTTCTTGGAGCAAAAGGGGAAGCTCACCCACTGCGTCCTTCAGAAGTAAAACGTCTGTTAGGTAAATTTGATGAGCTATCGGAACAGGGTGAAGAGGTAAACATCCCTTATATAGTTGGCGAAACGGTGACAGTAGTAGATGGTCCATTCAACAGCTTCAGCGGAGTAATTGAAGAAATAAACGAAGAGAAGAAAAAGCTAAAAGTAATGGTCAAGATCTTTGGACGGAAAACCCCCCTTGAACTTGGCTTTATGCAGGTACAAAAAGAGTAGCAGAGTCGTGATTTAAACTGACCCATGAACGTAAAGTCGGGGCATGCCCCGACTCACCAATAAAAATAGACAAATGGCAAAAGAAGTAGCTGGTTTAATTAAGTTGCAGATCAAGGGTGGTGCTGCTAATCCGTCTCCACCAGTAGGCCCCGCGCTGGGTGCCAAGGGTGTGAACATTATGGAGTTCTGTAAGCAGTTTAATGCCCGTACCCAGGAAAAAGCGGGTAAAGTGATTCCCGTGATCATCACCGTTTACCGGGATAAGTCGTTCGATTTTATTATCAAGACTCCTCCGGTGGCCGTTCAACTTATGGAAGCGGTAAAATTACAAAAAGGATCTGCTGAACCCAACCGCCTCAAGATTGGATCTATTACCTGGGAGCAGGTAAAACGGATCGCTGAGGAAAAAATGATAGACCTCAATGCGTTCACTGTCGAGTCGGCGATGAAAATGGTTGCTGGAACAGCCCGCAGCATGGGGATCGTTGTATCTGGTACCGCACCTTTTTAACACTAGGAGAGACGCCATACATTGCGTTCCCATAAAAAAAAATAGTTATGACTAAGTTGACAAAGAAGAGAAAAGCAGCTTTTGAGAAATATGACCGTGAGGCTATGTACTCATTAACTGATGCAATAGGGATTGTCAAAGACATTACCGACACGAAATTTGATTCCTCCGTTGATATAGACATCCGCCTGGGTGTTGATCCCCGTAAGGCAAACCAAATGGTTCGTGGTACCGTGACGCTTCCACATGGTACCGGGAAAACTATCCGGGTATTGGTGTTGTGTACACCCGACAAAGAAGAAGAGGCTACTTTAGCCGGAGCTGACTATGTTGGGTTGGATGATTACATTGCAAAGATCAAGGGTGGCTGGACAGATGTGGACGTTGTTATCACCATGCCCAGTGTAATGGCAAAAGTAGGTGCTCTTGGAAAGATCCTGGGCCCCCGCGGATTGATGCCAAACCCTAAAACCGGAACCGTTACGATGGAGGTTGGTAAAGCCGTCCAGGATGTAAAAGCCGGTAAGATCGATTTTAAAGTAGATAAATTTGGAATCATCCATGCTTCAGTGGCAAAGGTTTCTTTTGAACCTGACAAAATTGAAGAGAACACTAAGGAACTTATCCAGACAGTAGTCAAATTGAAACCTGCCTCCGCGAAAGGTACTTACGTAAAAAGTATTTACCTCTCAAGTACAATGAGTCCCGGTGTGCAGGTGGAACCCAAATCTGTTACGGCTTAATTTTTCAGTAACCTGAACATCAATCATGAAATATCCAAAGCAAAATGCAGATAAATACCGAATCTATGCATTGGATATTCCTTGTGACCATTGAAATCAAAATTATTAACACATGAAAAAAGAAGAAAAAGATCAGTTAATCGAATCAATGGTTGAAAAGCTGAAAGAGGCCAATATTTTCTATCTTACCGACATCTCTGATCTGAATGTGGAGACTTCAGGACGCCTGCGGCGACTATGCTTCAAACGCAATGTCCAACTGCAGATGGTCAAGAATACTCTCCTCAAGAAAGCAATGGAGAGAAGCGGAAAGGAATTTGAACCTTTTTACAGTATCCTGAATGGATCTACCTCAATCATGTTTTCAGATGTCGCCAACGACCCTGCATTATTGATTCAGGAGTTCCGCAAAAAGTCCCCGAAACCCATCCTGAAAGGTGCTTGGGTAGAAGAGACTGCATACCTTGGAGACGATCAGCTGAATACGCTGGCAAGCATTAAGTCGAAAGATGAACTGATAGCAGACCTGATTGCATTACTGCAATCACCTGCAAAGAACGTTATCTCGGCACTGCAGTCTGGCGGAGCTAAGCTCTCGGGCATCGTGAAAACATTATCGGAAAAGCCCGAATAATCATTGAGTTAAACAACAAGAATTATAAACCGTCCGGACTGACCGGAAACCAAAACAACAATTGAAATGGCAGACTTAAAAGCTTTTGCTGAACAGTTAGTTAACCTGACCGTTAAAGAGGTCAATGAATTGGCAGCAATCCTGAAAGACGAATATGGTATCGAACCCGCAGCTGCTGCTGTAGCTATTGCAGCACCAGCTGCTTCTGCGGAACCTGCAGAAGCTGAAGAACAATCAGCTTTTGACGTGATTCTGAAGCATCCGGGACAAGCCAAACTGGCTGTCGTGAAACTGGTAAAAGAATTGACCAGTTTGGGGCTCAAAGAAGCTAAAGAACTCGTTGATGCTGCACCAAAGGCGATCAAAGAAGGTGTATCAAAAGATGAAGCACAGGCATTGATGAACCAACTTACGGAGGCAGGTGCAGAGGTTGAAATTAAGTAGACTATACTTTCTCATTCCTAAATAGTTATAGACTTTCCCAAAAAAAGGGGAAGTCTATAACTTGTTTATATTGAAAGTTAAATTAGTTTCTTAACCGTCCCGCCAGGGCGGGACACAAACCCAAAGACCTTGGCTCCAAATAAAATTCAAAAAATCAGTTTCGCATCTGCTAAGATTCAGGCTGAATACCCCGATTTTCTTGATGTTCAGATTCAATCCTTCAAGGATTTTTTCCAGCTGGAAACCAATCCAGAGAACAGGATCAATGAAGGTCTTTTCAAGGTTTTCGCCGAGAACTTCCCTATTTCTGATGCGCGGAATAATTTCGTCCTTGAATTCCAGGACTATTACATCGATCCCCCAAGGTATTCCATTGAGGAGTGTATCGAACGTGGTTTAACTTACAGCGTTCCGCTGAAGGCAAAACTTAAACTCTATTGTACTGATCCGGAGCACGAAGATTTTGAGACGATTATCCAGGATGTTTACCTGGGAATGATCCCTTACATGACTCCGCGAGGAACCTTTGTTATCAATGGAGCCGAACGAGTGATTGTGTCTCAGCTTCACCGGTCACCTGGTGTCTTTTTCAGCACAAGCTACCATGCGAATGGTGTTCAGCTTTATTCTGCCCGGATTATCCCGTTCAAGGGTTCCTGGATAGAATTTACAACCGATATCAACAATGTGATGTATGCGTACATCGACCGGAAAAAGAAATTGCCGGTAACTACACTGTTGCGCGCAATCGGATATGAAACAGATAAAGATATCCTGGAAATCTTCAACCTTGCACAGGAAGTGAAGGTGAGTAAATCCACACTGAAAAAAGCTGTCGGCTCTAAACTCGCCGCACGTGTTGTTCGGACATGGATTGAGGATTTCGTGGATGAAGATACCGGTGAAGTGGTCTCGATTGAGCGGACAGAGGTGATCATCGAACGGGAGACGATTCTTGAAAACGACCATGTGGATCTGATCGTGGATGCAGGAATCAAAACAGTCCTGATTCACACGACCGATTCGCTTACTACCGACTATTCAATTATTTTCAATACCCTTCAGAAAGACCCGGCTAACTCAGAGAAAGAGGCTGTCGAATTTATCTACAGGCAATTGCGTAATGCCGAACCTCCTGACGAAGAGACGGCAAGAGGGATCATTGAGAAACTGTTCTTCTCCGATAAACGCTATGACTTGGGAGATGTTGGCAGATACCGGATCAATCGGAAACTGAACAGGAATACTCCGATGGAAACCAAGGTATTGACGAAAGAAGATATCATCTCCATTATCAAGTATCTCATTGAACTGGTAAACTCCAAAGCAGAGATCGACGATATCGACCACCTCAGTAACCGTCGTGTACGTACAGTTGGAGAACAACTATACAACCAATTCGGTGTTGGTCTTTCAAGAATGGCACGGACGATCCGCGAGCGAATGAACGTTCGTGATAACGAGGTCTTTACTCCAACCGACCTGATCAATGCGAAGACGCTCTCTTCGGTGATTAATACTTTTTTTGGCACCAACCAGTTGTCTCAGTTCATGGATCAGACAAATCCATTGGCCGAGTTGACGCACAAACGCCGTATCTCAGCTCTCGGACCTGGAGGTTTATCCCGCGAAAGGGCAGGGTTTGAAGTACGTGACGTTCACTATACACATTACGGTCGTCTATGTACGATTGAAACTCCTGAAGGACCAAATATTGGTCTGATCTCGTCACTTTGCGTGTACGCAAAGATCGATAGGCTCGGGTTTATTGAGACTCCCTACCGAAGGGTTATAGAAGGCAGGGTTGACCTTAATGACGATCCAATCTATCTGACAGCTGAGGAGGAGGAAAATAAGATTATTGCACAGGCCAGTACGCCGATTGGTGAAAAAGGCCTCTTGCAGGAAGAACGGGTTAAAGTAAGGTATCTGGCTGATTATCCTATTATTGAAAGGACAAAAGTGGACCTTATCGACGTTGCTCCAAATCAGATCGCTTCCATTGCCGCATCACTAATTCCATTTCTGGAACACGATGATGCCAACCGTGCACTCATGGGGTCCAATATGATGCGTCAGGCAGTTCCATTGCTAAATCCTGAGGTAGCTCTTGTAGGTACCGGGATTGAAGGCATGGTGGCTACGGATTCGAGGGTGCTGATCAACGCTGAAGGCGATGGTGTGGTTGAAAGTGTTGACGCCAATGAGATTGTAATCAAATACAACAGGGAAGAAAAGGAGCGGATGGTCAGTTTTGATGACGACTATAAAAGCTACCGGCTCACCAAGTTTGCCCGAACCAACCAGAATACCTGCATCAACCTTCGTCCCATTGTCAGACAAGGGGATAAGGTTACTAAAGGGATGGTTCTTTGCGAAGGATACGCTACCCAGGATGGAGAACTGGCCCTCGGACGTAACCTGATGGTGGCATTCATGCCCTGGAAAGGATACAATTTTGAAGATGCTATCGTGATCTCGGAAAAAGTGGTGAAGGAAGATATCTTTACCTCTATCCATATTGAAGAGTTCACCCTTGAGGTTCGGGATACAAAACGAGGTGTTGAGGAACTTACCAACGATATCCCGAATGTTAGCGCTGAGGCAACCAAGGATCTGGATGAGAACGGATTGATCAGAATTGGTGCCGAGGTGAACGAAGGAGATATCCTCATCGGAAAGATCACTCCGAAAGGAGAGAGCGATCCAACTCCCGAGGAGAAACTTCTCAGGGCTATCTTTGGCGACAAAGCAGGTGATGTGAAGGATGCTTCCCTCAAAGCACCTCCTTCGATGAAGGGCGTTGTGATTGAAAAGAAACTCTTCTCTCGTGTTATCAAAGACAGGAAAGCAAAAGTAAAAGAGAAAGAGGAACTTAAGAAGATCGATGACGAATTCCACAAAGAAGAGGCAAAGCTTTCTAACAAACTGGTTGATAAACTGGGTGTTCTCGTCAATGGTAAGATCTCTCAGGGAGTCTTCAATAATTTCAAAACTGAAATAGTTCCCAAAGGCACCAAGTTTACTGCCAAAACCCTTTCAGAAGTCGATTACAATACGGTTAATCCGAATAAATGGACTACTGACAAGGATAAGAACGAGATGATCAAGGTGTTGATAAACAACTATATTATCAAACATAAAGAGCTCCTCGGCAAATTTAACCGGATCAAATTTACCTCTATGGTAGGCGATGATCTTCCCGCTGGTATTGTTCAGATGGCCAAGGTATACATTGCCAAGAAGAGGAAACTCAAGGTTGGGGATAAGATGGCAGGTCGTCACGGTAACAAAGGGATCGTGGCAAGGATTGTCAGGGAAGAAGATATGCCATTCCTGAAAGACGGTACTCCGGTTGATGTTGTTCTCAACCCTCTGGGGGTACCCTCCCGGATGAACCTGGGACAGATCTACGAAACAATCCTTGGATGGGCAGGAAAGAAGCTCGACATGAGATTTACCTCACCGATCTTCAACGGAGCCACCCAGGATCAGATCAATGCCTACCTCCGTCAGGCAGGCCTCCCCGAAAACGGGAAAGTTTATCTCTACGACGGACTCAGCGGTGAACGATTTGATCAGCCAACCACTGTCGGTTACATCTACATTATGAAGTTACACCACATGGTGGATGATAAGATGCACGCCCGTTCCATCGGTCCTTACTCCCTGATCACCCAGCAACCTCTTGGTGGTAAGGCTCAGTTTGGAGGACAGCGATTTGGTGAAATGGAGGTTTGGGCGTTGGAAGCATTTGGCGCTGCCAATATCCTTTTGGAGATTCAAACTGTGAAATCCGATGATGTTATCGGACGTGCCAAAGCATATGAAGCCATTGTTAAAGGTGATAATATGCCTGTATCGGGAATTCCCGAATCATTTAATGTACTGATTCACGAGTTACGCGGCCTTGGACTTAACGTCAGCTTCGACTAGTGTATCAGGTAAGTTAGAAATTTGTTAATAATCGTCAATCAACAACTATATGGCTTTTAGAAAAGACGGACCAGTCACCAGTGGTTTTTCAAGTATCACTGTCAGCCTTGCATCTCCGGAGAAAATTCTGGAATTGTCAAGTGGCGAGGTGCTGAAGCCCGAAACCATCAACTACCGGACCTATAAACCCGAACGCGATGGTTTGTTTTGCGAACGGATCTTCGGCCCTGTTAAGGATTGGGAATGTCATTGCGGTAAATATAAGAGAATCAGGTATAAAGGAATCGTTTGCGACCGATGTGGCGTTGAAGTTACAGAGAAGAAGGTGCGGCGCGAAAGGATGGGACATATTCAGCTGGTTGTACCCGTTGCCCATATCTGGTTTTTCCGGTCTCTGCCTAACAAGATCGGCTCCCTGCTTGGATTACCAACAAAAAAACTCGAAGCGATCATCTATTACGAGAAATATGTGGTTATCAACCCTGGCGTTCTGAAGGCAGAGGGAATCAATTACCTCGATTTTCTCTCAGAGGAAGAGTATTTTGACTACCTTGAGAAAATCCCACAGGACAACCAGTACCTCGATGATTCTGACCCCAATAAGTTCATTGCCAAGATGGGCGCTGAAGCCCTTTGCGACCTGCTCGCACGGCTTGACCTCGACAAAGAATCATTTGATTTGAGGCACAAGGCAAATACCGAGACATCACAACAGCGGAAAGCTGAAGCCCTGAAACGGCTGCAAGTCTTTGAAGCGTTTCGGGATGCACAAAAGAGGCTGGAAAACCGTCCTGAATGGATGATCGTGAAGGTTGTCCCGGTGATTCCGCCTGAATTGAGACCTTTGGTTCCACTCGATGGTGGACGCTTTGCTACCTCTGACCTGAACGATCTTTACCGCCGGGTAATCATCCGGAACAACCGTCTGAAACGACTGATTGAGATCAAAGCTCCTGATGTGATCCTCCGTAACGAAAAACGGATGCTCCAGGAAGCCGTTGACTCATTGCTGGATAACTCCCGCAAGGCAAGTGCAGTGAAAACAGAGTCGAACAGGGCTCTTAAATCCCTCAGCGATAGCTTGAAAGGAAAACAGGGCAGGTTCCGTCAGAACCTTCTTGGAAAACGTGTTGACTACTCGGGCCGTTCCGTTATCGTCGTAGGACCCGAACTGAAGCTCAACGAATGCGGTTTGCCAAAAGAGATGGCTTCGGAGCTTTTCAAACCTTTCATCATCCGTAAGATGCTGGAGCGAGGGATTGTGAAGACAGTAAAATCGGCCAAAAAAATCGTTGACCGCAAAGATCCTGTTGTCTGGGATATCCTGGAGAACATTCTGAAAGGGCATCCGGTTTTATTGAACCGTGCTCCTACGCTTCACCGATTGGGAATCCAGTCATTTCAGCCAAAACTTATTGAGGGGAAGGCAATTCAGCTTCACCCACTGGTTTGTACTGCGTTCAACGCTGACTTTGACGGTGACCAAATGGCGGTGCATGTCCCGCTTGGGCATGCTGCCATCCTGGAAGCACAATTGCTGATGCTCGCTTCACACAACATTTTAAATCCTGCAAACGGTGCACCAATCTCTGTGCCTTCGCAGGATATGGTTTTGGGACTTTATTATATGACCAAGGCCCGTACGAGCACCAAAGAACATCAGGTAGCTGGAGAAGGAATGACCTTCTATTCACCCGAAGAGGTGATTATTGCTTACAACGAGAAGCGTGCTGACCTTCATGCCGTTATCAATGTAAGGATCAGCTCCCTTGAGAATGACCTTCCCGTTAAGAAGATCATTGAAACTACAGTAGGCCGGGTCCTCTTTAACCAGGTGGTACCTATGAAGTATGGCTATATTAACCAGCTTCTTACCAAGAAAGCACTTCGGGATATCATTGGTTCAATCCTGAAGAAAACCGGTACTGCCAATACGGCAAAATTTCTTGACGATATCAAAGATCTTGGATTTACAATGGCATTCAGGGGTGGACTCTCCTTCAACCTTGATGACGTGATTGTGCCTGAGATCAAAGAGAGTTTGATTGAAGATGCTATCGCGGAGGTTGATGAAGTGGTTGGGAACTACAACATGGGTTTTATAACCAACAATGAACGCTACAACCAGATTATCGACATCTGGACCCATACCAATTCCAAGCTGACGATCACCCTGATGAATCAGCTTTCCAATGACAAGCAGGGATTAAATCCTGTTTACATGATGCTGGACTCCGGTGCCCGAGGTTCCAAGGAACAGATTCGTCAGCTTTGCGGAATGCGGGGATTGATGGCTAAACCTCAGAAATCAGGTGCTTCAGGAGGTGAAATCATTGAGAACCCGATTCTCTCCAACTTTAAAGAGGGACTCTCGGTACTCGAGTATTTTATCTCTACACACGGTGCTCGTAAAGGTTTGGCGGATACCGCTCTCAAGACTGCTGATGCAGGTTACCTCACCCGCCGTTTGGTAGATGTGGCACAGGATGTCATTATCTCTGAAAATGATTGCGGAACACTGCGAGGGTTGACCATCAGCGTGCTCAAGAAACAGGAAGAGGTTGTTGAAACACTTTACGACCGGATCCTTGGTCGTGTTACATTGCACGATATTTATCATCCTCAAACAGGAGAACTGATTATCGGTACAGGGGAGGAGATTACCGAAGAGGTAGCTCAGGTAATTGAAACCTCACCTATCGAGGGTGTCGAGATTAGGTCTGTATTAACATGTGAGTCGAAAAAAGGTGTTTGTACCAAATGTTATGGACGGAACCTGGCAACCGGGCGACTAGTTGAAAAGGGAGAGGCTGTAGGCGTTATTGCCGCACAGTCGATTGGTGAACCAGGGACACAGCTTACTCTTCGTACATTCCACGTTGGTGGTGTGGCTGGTGTGAATATCACCAGTGCTTCCAGGATTCAGGCAAAATACGAGGGTATTCTTGAGATCGATGAACTGCGTTCTCTTCCATTTGTTCCTGATACTGGTCAACCTTATGAGATCGTAATCGGACGTGCGGCTGAGATGAGAATCATTGACAAAACTACGCATATTGCCTTAACCTCTTCACACATACCATATGGCGCTCGCCTCTTTTACAAGAATGGCGATTCGGTGAAGAAGGATAGTGTGATCAGCGAATGGGATCCATACAATGCACTCATTCTTTCGGAAGTTCCCGGAAAGGTGAGTTTCGAAAGTATCCTTGAAAATGTAACCTACCGTGTTGAATCAGATGACCAGACCGGTTTCAATGAGAAGGTAATTATCGAATCACGTCAGAAAGCGAAGAACCCAGCTATCAATATCCTGGATGCCAACGGCGAGATCATGAAAACATATGACCTCCCTGTTGGATCACATATCATGGTTGACGACAATGCAAAGATCAAGGGTGGAACGATATTGGTGAAGATCCCGAGAGCGGTTGGGAAAGCTGGTGACATCACCGGTGGTCTGCCACGGGTAACGGAGCTTTTTGAAGCCAGAAACCCATCTGATCCCGCTATCGTTTCTGAAATTGATGGTGTTGTCTCTTTTGCCAAGAAACTAAAAAGAGGAAACCGCGAAGTTATCATTACCTCGAAGACAGGTGAGGAGAAACATTATCTCGTGCCTACTTCGAAACAGATTCTTGCACAGGAGAATGACTATATAAAAGCTGGCACCCCGTTGTCGGATGGCGCCATGACTCCAAGCGACATCCTTGCTATCAAGGGCCCCATGAAGGTTCAGGAATATATTGTGAACGAGATTCAGGAGGTTTACCGTTTGCAGGGCGTGAAGATCAACGACAAGCATTTTGAAACCATTGTTCGTCAGATGATGCGGAAGGTTGATGTGGAAGATCCAGGTGATAGCCGCTTCCTCGAAGGGGAACTTGTCAATAAAATTGATTTCCAGGATGAGAATGACTGGATCTATGGTAAAAAAGTTGTTGAAGATCCAGGCGATTCTCAAATTTTTAAGCCAGGACAGATCATCAGTGCCCGGAAATTAAGGGATGAGATTTCTCACCTGAAACGGAAAGACATGAAGCTTGTTGACGCAAGGGATGCCAAGCCTGCAACAGCAAGGCAGGTACTGCAAGGAATCACACGAGCTTCACTCCAAACAAAGAGCTGGATCTCGGCAGCCTCCTTCCAGGAGACCACAAAGGTCCTTACGCAGGCCGCCATCAATGCAAAACAGGATGAATTGGCCGGCCTGAAGGAAAATGTGATTGTTGGTCACCTGATCCCGGCGGGAACCGGACTGCGCGAATATGAAGATCTTATTGTAGGCAGTAAAGAGGAGTATGAAAACCTCATGGCTTCTAAATCCGAAGATTAAAACCCCGACAGATGCAAGAGAAGACAAACCCGCAACAGCAGCTCAACATTGAGCTAACCGATGAAGTTGGTGAAGGTATCTATTCAAACCTTGCCATCATCACACACTCACCTTCTGAATTTATTGTGGATTTTGTGAAAATGATGCCTGGAGTTCCGAAAGCAAAGGTGAAATCGAGGATTATTCTTACACCACAACATGCAAAACGGCTGTTCAAAGCACTAAAAGAAAACATCGGCAAGTATGAAGCGATTCACGGTGAGATCAAGGATGTTGGAGGGGAGATGCCCTTCCATATTGGGACTCCCACAGCACAGGCTTAGATCCCTTCTTCGGGAATCGTAATTATTGTAGGGGCAATTCATGGATTGCCCCTACTTTTTTGCCATTGAAATGCCCCTACTTTATAGTCTGTTAGATTCTCATTGCTTTTTTTTATACTTTCGTTCGGTTAATATCTATGGATCGGATAATAAATATCGTCGTTCTGGGTGCAGGGAATGTGGCTTCACATCTTTCCAAATCACTTGTTTCAAAGGGACTTACTATTGTTCAACTCTACAACCGAACAGAAGAAAGTGGTCTGCGACTTGCCCGTTTATTAGGTGCCAGCTATACAAATTCAGTCCGGAATATTCTCCCCGATGCCGATCTTTATATCCTGGCTATCAGTGACAATGCCCTCCCCGAATTCGCTTCACATTTCCATGTTCGTAAGGGGATCGTGGTTCATACCTCAGGTTCTGTTGGGCTTGATATTTTACAAAAAACCTCCACCCGGATCGGTGTATTATACCCCTTGCAAACATTTCGTGAAGGGAAGCATATCTCATTTGACCGGATACCCATTTGTATTGAAGCCAATAAACCAGGAGTTGAAAAGGAGCTTGTTACCCTGGCCGAAAAACTGAGTACCAATGTACAGATTATTAACTCGCGGCAGCGAAAGATGCTCCACCTGACTGCTGTGTTTGCAGGAAATTTCACAAACTACCTGTACACGATTGCCGAAGATCTTCTGCTCCAGTATGATCTCCCGTTTGAGTTGCTCAAACCGCTGATCAAGCAGACGGCCGCCAATGTCAGGCATTCCGATCTTTTTTCACTTCAAACCGGACCAGCTGTCAGAGAAGATACAGCAATCATAGAAGAGCATCTGGGACTGCTTGCAAACGAAAAGGCATATAAGGATATCTATGACCTGATCAGTAAACAAATTATTCAATATAAACACCAACATGTCAAACTATAAGGCACAGCTCAAAAAGATATCTACGTTTGTCTTTGATTACGATGGCGTGCTTACTGAAGGGACCATCATCATGACTGAACATGGAGAGGCGCTTCGGATCTCCAATATCAAGGATGGTTATGCGATGCAACTCGCCATTAAAAAAGGATACAGGATTGCTGTTATTTCGGGTGCGAAGTCCAAGTCAATAGCTCACAGACTGGAGGCCCTGCGTATCACCGACGTATTTCTCGGAATTGGAAACAAACTTGAGGTATTTCATGCCTACTTGAAAAAAACCGGAATCACACCCGCTGAAGTTCTCTTTATGGGAGACGATATTCCCGATTACCAGATCATGACAGAGGTGGGAATGCCAACCTGTCCGGCTGATGCAGCAGAAGAGATCAAAGAATTAGCTGCTTATATCAGCCATATTCCTGGGGGGAAAGGGTGTGTTCGTGATGTTATTGAGCAGGTGATGAAGGTTCAGGGTAAATGGATGAACGATGATGCTTTCACATGGTAAAAAGCTGACGATCTGGGAACGGATCAGGGGAATCGCCCGATTTATCAGACTCCCTAACCTGGTAATCGTTGTGCTGATCGAGATTCTGCTACGGTATGGAATCCTTAAACCGATTCTTTTCAGCGGTCAAACTGAGTACATGACCAGCCTTCCTGATTTCATCATTTTTATTATAACAACCCTGCTGCTGGCAATTGGAGGATACGTCATCAACGATTATTTCGATCAAAAGATAGATCGTGTCAATCGCCCCGACCAGATTGTGGTTTCACGCATGGTTGCTCCCCGGATGGCGATGAAGATTCACATCCTGGTAAATACCATTGCTGTTATTCTTGGATTTTACCTGGCATACAGGATCCAATCCATCTGGTTTGGCTTGCTTTTCCCATGCGGCGCCCTCTTTTTCTGGTTTTATTCGGCACGATGGAAACAGATGCTGGTATGGAAAAATTTGATTGTAGCCTTTATCTCTGCCTCGCTGATCATGCTGGTTCTCTTGTTTGAGTTTTTTCATCTTCGGCTGTTCCCCGATTATTTTTCATCGGTCATCATAACGTTAAGCGGTATCTTCTGGATATTTCTTGCCTATGCCGTATTCGCATTTCTCGTGAGCCTGTTTCGCGAGATCGTCAAGGACATTGAAGACCTGAAAGGGGATGAACAGTTTGGAACCAGGTCGCTTCCCTCTGTTTTCGGCATTGGCTGGTCAAAAATGGTGGTTACCACACTGATTGTTATTACCATGGGGCTGTTGGCCTATGTGCAGGTTGTGATTTACCAGTTAGGTTTGGAAATGCTTTTCTGGTATTGTGTCCTCACCGTGCAACTGCCCTCTTTACTTATGATAATCATTGTGTTGCGTGCAAAGAAAAAGGAAGATTTCCGGTTCGCCAGCGGACTTGCAAAGTTGATTATGTTTACCGGAATATTATCGTTGTTGGTAGTCTATTTGACATATTAATATGATAAACAAGAGATTACAGGATTTTAAGATTATTCTGGCCTCACAATCTTCGCGCAGGCAGTACCTGCTGAAAGAGTTGGGCCTCGATTTTGAGATCATCTCTACCGACGTTCAGGAGGATTATCCTGATACACTTAAGCCTGAAGAGATTGCTACGTTTCTGGCAGATAAAAAAGCTGAGAGTTTCGAAGTGTCGCGGATGGATGAAAAAACGATCATCGTAGCAGCCGATACCATTGTCTCTCTTGACGGAGAGATACTTGGAAAGCCCAGGAATTATAATGAAGCACTTACGATGTTGAAGAAATTATCGGGCAAGCGGCATGATGTAATTACCGGCGTATGCATCAAATCGCGCGATAAGAAGAAACTCTTCCATGTCACTTCGCAGGTTTACTTCAAGGAGTTATGCGACGAAGAGATCGATTATTATATCAATAATTTCAGGCCTTACGATAAAGCGGGAGGCTATGGGATCCAGGAGTGGATCGGATACATCGGGATCTCGAAACTGGAAGGCTCTTTCTTCAATGTGATGGGGCTTCCGGTGAAGGAGGTATATGAAGAGCTCCTCAAAAATTATTCCTACCTTTGCTGATCAAGATCAGCATTGAGATGCAGGATAAACCCCTGATTTTAGTAACAAATGACGATGGCACCACGGCTCCGGGCTTGCGTGCCCTGATTGAGGTTGTACGACCCCTTGGCAATGTTGTTGTGGTGTCGCCTGACAAGCCTCAGTCGGGTACTTCTCATGCCGTTACCATGCACCATCCGTTGCGACTGAAGCTGATCCATCAAGAGGTTGGATTTGAGGAATACAGTTGTACCGGAACTCCATCCGATTGCGTTAAGCTGGCTTACAAAATTGTTCTCAAGCGGCGCCCCGATCTCTTGGTTTCGGGGATCAACCATGGCTCGAATGCCTCTATCAACATCATCTACTCAGGAACTATGGCTGGCGTCTTTGAAGGAGCGATGGCCGGAGTTCCCTCCATTGGCTTTTCACTACTTCAATATGACCATGCTGCCGATTTCTCGGCTGCCCAGGTTTATGCTGGCCGGATTATCCGTGAAGTCATGTCGAAGCAACTACCGGATGGTGTTTGTCTGAATGTCAATATTCCTGATGTCCCGGAGCGTGAAATCAAAGGAATCAGGATTTGCCGTCAGGCGGGGGGAACATGGATTGAAGATTTCGATGAACACAAAGACCCGAAAGGTGAGAACTATTACTGGCTGAAGGGAGAATTTGCCAGGATTGGTGAAGGGGAGGATACGGATGAACATGCACTGGAACACCATTATGTCTCCATTGTCCCGGTTAATTTTGATTTTACCGACTATCCCGCAATTGAAGAGTTGAAGGGATGGAGTTTCTCCTGATAACCATATGAAATACTATATCATCGCCGGCGAAGCATCGGGGGACCTGCACGGGTCTAACCTGATACATTCACTGAAAGAGCGTGATCCATCCGCCAGCATGCGTTGTTGGGGAGGCGACCTCATGTTTCAGGCCGGAGGAGAGCTGGTGAAACATTACCGCGATCTGGCATTTATGGGCTTCTGGGAGGTGGCGGTCAACCTGAAAACGATCCTGAGCAATCTGCGGTTCTGCGAAAAGGATATTCTTGCCTCCAGGCCCGATGTGCTGATCCTGATCGACTACCCCGGATTTAACCTGCGGATGGCGAAGTTCGCAAAAAGAAATGGGATCAGGGTTTTCTACTACATCTCACCCCAATTATGGGCATGGAAAAGCTCGCGGGTCAAGGTTATTCAGCACTGTGTTGAACGGATGTTTGTTATCCTTCCTTTTGAAAAGGATTTTTACCTTAAATATAACTATACAGTTGATTTTGTGGGACATCCACTTCTGGATGTCATCTCCCCGGGGAAAGAGATCAGTGCCAGAGATCACTTCCTGAAGCAAAACGACCTCCTTCAAAAACCCATCATCGCTCTTCTTCCGGGAAGCAGGAAGCAGGAGATTCGTACGATGTTGAAGATTATGCTCGAGGTGGTCGCTTCGTTCCCATCACACCAGTTTGTGATTGCCGGCGCTCCATCAATCGACCCCAGCATTTATGCACCCATCATCGGACAGGCTTCCATTCCTGTGATTTATAGGCAGACCTACGATTTACTGAGCCATGCGGAGGCAGCACTTGTTACTTCCGGCACGGCAACACTGGAGGCTGCTCTTGTTGGAGCCCCTGAAGTGGTTTGTTACCGCGGCAATCCTCTCTCATTCTGGATTGCCCGCAGGATTGTACATGTTCCGTTCATCTCACTTGTGAACCTGATTATGAACAGGGAGGTGGTTAAGGAACTTATCCAGCATATGCTAACTCCCGAGAATCTTATACAGGAGCTTGAAAGGTTACTGGATCCTGGCATCCGGGAGAAGATGAAAAATGACTTCAGAGAACTCGCCCTTAATCTGGGCGGAAGTGGCGCATCCGGCCGAACCGCGTCACTGATGATACAATATTTAGAGGATAATTAAGTTAACCTATACAAAATTAACAGACTAATGAAGATTACATCTACATTCAGGATTTCTCTCCTGTCACTGATGCTCGGGATATTTTTCGTTACATCACTTCAATCCCAGCAGTTGCAAGGAGTCCCTCAGAATAAGAAGGAAAGTGAAGACCAACGGATGAAAGCGATGGGCATTGACTCGGCGCCTGCAACAATTTTTCCTCCCAGGAAGGAACTAACTGAAGCTGAAAAGGAAGCGCAACGTCTCTATACTGAAGGTTCCAAGAAGGGAAAATCAGGGGATTTTAAAGGTGCCATCACTGACCTCTCACAATCCATCTCCCTGGTTGAAAATGGCAATACGTATTTGAAACGGGGGTTTGCTTATCTCCTTTCGGCACAGTTTCCCCTTGCTCTCCAGGATTTTACGGAGTGTCTCCGGCTCTCTCCTGCAAACAAGGATGCAATCTTTGGAAGGGGTATCTCCAGGTTTGAGATGAAGGATTACAACGAATCTGAAGTGGATCTGAAGCAGTACCTCGACCTGATCAACATTAACCCCATGGCCTTTGATTATATGGCAGCGCTCTGTTTCATGCGTCAGGACTTCCAATGTGCTCTACAGAATTATTCTGATGTTATCCGGTGCGATTCACTCTATCCGGATGCCTATGCCAACAGGGCCATGATCAGACACTACCTGCGTGATTACAAAGGAGCTCTGGAGGATTATAATGTTGCCATCAAGCAAAAACCGAACGATAAAAAAATATACAACAACCGTGCAGCAGCCAAGATGCTTTTAAAGGATTACAAAGCTGCCCTGGAGGATTTTAACAAAGCGATAGCACTTGATCCCCTCTATGCCGATGCCTACAATAACAGGGGACGTGTACGGTTAGCTCTTGGGGATAACGCGGGTGCGTGTTCGGACTGGCAGAAAGCACTCTCGTTTGGTATTGAGGCATCCCGCGACCTGATCATTAAGAACTGCAAGTGACGTTTTACATGTGACAATGTACACTCGCACCGGTTCCATTATCTTTCTTTTCATGCGATTAACTCTGCTCGCCGGATTTCTGATCGTCAGCCAATTTTTGTATGCCCAGCAAACACAGAAGGATCTGGTGAAAAGTGGCATCATGAAAGCAAAACTGGGTGATTACCAGGCTGCGCTGGCTGATTTTAATCAGGCGATCCAACTGGATAGTACAGAGGGAGAACCCTATTATAACCGGGGAATCGTAAAGAGTGAGCTAAAGGATTATCAGGCAGCGATAGCCGACTTCAGCATTGTGATCGCACTCACTCCATCGTATCCTGAACCATGGTACAACAGGGGAGTAGCAAAGGACTACCTGCAGAATTATTCGGGGGCCATTTACGACTACACCAAGGCGATCTCCCTGAAAGCTGATTATCCCGAAGCATATCTGAACCGGGGACTTGCACTCTTCGACCTGAGTCAGTTTGATGAGGCGATCCAGGATTTTTCGAGGGCCCTCGCTTACTCACCCGGATTTGCAGAAGCGTTTTATAACCGGGGACTTGCACGATTTAATAAAGGCCAGTTCTCAGAAGCCATCAATGACTTCAACAAGGCCATTGATCTGGACCCCAGCGCTGCTGAATATTTCTCCAGCCGTGGAGCTGCCAAAGCATCAAGAGGCGAATACGAGGAGGCTATCATTGACCTTAACGAAGCGATCTTCCTGCGTCCCACCGACATTAATCCCCGCTTAAATAAAGCTCTTGCCTTTATGTATCTCAAACTGTACCATGAAGCGGAACTGATATATTCTGAAGTTCTTAACATTGATCCTGTCAATCAGGAGGCCTTCACAAAACGGGGAGTTTCACGGCAGAAGCAGGGTGACCTGGTTGGCGCATGTGAGGACTGGGATGCCGCTCTTTCTCTGGAATCTGACATCGCCAGAGAGTACCTCCAAAAATTTTGTGGCCGCTGAGGTATTACCTTTTCTCTCTTTTCCTGATTAAAGGGATGGAAGAAATGTCTAATACCAATGAATCCCTGGAAACCTTATCCGTTGATCCGACTGCTGATCCCATTTCTGGGCGGGGTGATCTATGCCCTTATAGAATCAGGATGGCAGTTTGAAATATCATGGTTGATTGTTGTTCTGGGATCTCTTACCATTGTTTTACTGCTCCTAACGTTGTTTCATAACCTGTCATTCAGGACGCGATGGATGCCAGGCTTGACTATCTTCCTGTTAATGATCATTTTAGGTATTGTCACTGTACAAAGCAACAAAGCAGAGTTAATTGGTAGCAAGGAGCTGGCATGGGGCAGTTCACGTTATCAGATTTTTCCTGCTGAAATTCTCGAGCCACCAGGCAATTCCTCCAGGAGTGTGAGATTGATCGTAAGGAGGTATGAGGTTGATACCCTCAGGAAGTTGCTAATCAAGAGGGAGAAGGTATCGCTCTTTCTCGAAAAGGATACAAACTCACTGGATCTTCAATTTGGTGACTGGCTTATTGTTTCAACTTCACTTAAGCCAGTTAGGGACGAGTCCAATCCGTATGGCTTCGATCCTGCAGCATACTATGGCAGGATTGGGGTATTCAGTCAGGGGTGGGTAAAATCGACCGATTGGAAACCAACCCATCTATCAAAGAGCTACTTAATCCGCCGTTGGGCTTTTACACTCCGCGACCGAATGATGAATATTTTACGAGAGAATTCATTGAAGGGAGAGGAGTTTGCTATTGCCTCAGCGATTCTGTTGGGGTATACAGGTGAGATAGGTCAGGATCTTAGAAAAGGTTTTGCAGCCACTGGCGCCATGCATGTCCTTGCTGTTTCGGGAATGCATGTGGGGGTCATCTTTCTTTTTCTGGAGAGATTACTTGCCTTCCTGAAAAGACGCCGTTTTGGCACTATGATCAGAGCGATTCTGATGATCTTTATAATCTGGTGCTATGCAATGGTTACCGGATTATCTCCGCCTGTATTCCGTGCAGCTTTGATGCTAAGTATGATTATTGTGGGTGGTACCTTCAAGCGGAAAACCGATTCATTGAATATTGTAGGTGCATCCATGTTGGTGATGCTCCTGATTGACCCATCCTTATTGCTCCATCTGGGATTTCAGTTCTCCTATCTGGCGGTATTCGGAATCCTTATCCTCTATAAGCCGGTTTATCAGCTATTCCCTGCCGTTGGATGGGTTGCGCGCAAAGTATGGGGGTTGATTGCTGTTTCCATTGCCGCACAATTGGCAACATTCCCGATTGCACTCTACACCTTTCACCAGTTTCCGAACTACTTCCTCCTGACCAACCTGCTGATTCTTCCCCTGGCCAGCTTTGTCATATACAGCGGCATCGGAGTACTTGCCCTGAGTCCTGTACCTGTTCTCTCAGCACTACTCGCCAAGGTGTTAACGATCATCGTAGCCATACTGAATTCAATCATCCGGTTTATCGAAAACCTGCCTGGCTCCACATCCACAGGTTTTTACCCTTCGTTACCGGAGATCCTGATTCTATATCTGGGAATCGCAGTGGTCTGTTCTTTTCTGTTTACCCGAAAAACGATTTGGGTTTATACCCTTTTGGTACTCATTATCATGTGGTCAATCATGAATGGAAGCCGTGATTACAAGCGAACCAACAGAAGCGTAATTGTCATATTTCAGGTAAAAGGCGCTTCCCAGTATACATTTGTTAAAGGAAATGCCGCGTTAACGATCAAGGACTACAAGGCCTCCTGCAATGAACCCTTTGCTCAGGAAGTGCTTTCGATGTATTTGTTGGCCGAAGGAATTACTACTGCACAAACGACCTATCTAACGGACAACCACTTTCAGGGAGCCGATGATTTGCGTGAGTTTGGTTTTTTTGCCCGGAAGGGGAGCTTTCTGCAGTTTGCAGATCAGCGGATCGCCATTTTCTCTTCCGAACTCCCATATGTACTTTCAGACAGCCTACATGTTGACATTGTGATTCTTAGGAATAACCCATCGGTAAGCATAGAAAGGATAGTACAAACATTTTCGCCTCATCAGATTGTTATTGATCCGACAAACTCATGGTACAACACACGGAAATGGAGGGAGCAGGCATCGGGGCTGGGTGTCCCGTGTTATAATGTGATGGAGGAGGGGGCGTATATACTGGATGTGGGATACTAGATGCTGGATTCGTGATGCTTGTTCTCAGCCTTGTTTAGGGTTTGGCCCTTTATTCGCAAAACCTAAGATGATGAACATAACTGGAAGAAGGAGCAGGGAGAGTTCCCACAATTCCGGGAAGGTGAATGATACAACGATGGCAACCAAGGCCACGCATGGTTCGATGATCATCTCCACGCTGGTTGCCTTGATTTGCTTGTCAGATAATTCTTTCATCACCAGCCGGTGTCCCTTCGTTGCGTAGTACCATGCAAAAAGGCCCGACAACCCGATCAGAAGCATATTCAGATTGAAAAATTGTTGTACATATATGTCACTGCCAAATTTCACGCTAAGTGCATTGGGAAAAGGTGTGGTTGAAATAAAAAACAGGTAAAAAATATTGATCCATATATATGGACCATCCACCCTGATGATATATTTCGCCTGGTTTACATGGGTTACCCAATAGATCGAAATAAAAAGAAATACAAGAAAAGCAGTAAAAAGTTCTCTTGCCTGCCCCCATACAAAACCTGCAGGATCTGAGTCGTAACCTTCCCAGAAGGCTGCATCATTAAATGTAAGTGTTCCGGATATTATAAACACCACCATGGATACGGCGAAAATAATATCGGTAATCCGGAGAAGCCTGTTAACCGGGCTGATAAAACCAGGAATTGCTTGATCTTGCATGTTTAAGATGTTTCGTTTTTGATTTTTTCTGAAGTGCTAATCCCCACAAGCCGGCCAATCATGATAGCAATGTATAATATACCAATCACCGATTCAAACATAGCCAGCACTTTTGTGATTTTAAAGAGTGGAAGCATGTCGCCAAATCCCACAGTGGTAAGTATAATGAAACTATAATAGATCATATCTCCACTAATATCCGCGGTTTCAACTGCTGAATATGCGATTGATCCCGGGTGAATCTTCTCAATGAAGCCATAGAGAAATCCAAAACCAATGCCAATCAGGAGATACACGGAAACTGCATTGCTGATATCGGAGAAAGCGAGGGATTTCAACATCATGAGATAATAGAAGAGGATTCCTGCAAAGAGGAAAAAAAGAACTGAAAGAGTGAAATATTGAATAGCAAAAATGCCTGATGAAGTAAAAAACATGGCGATAATATCAAACCCGATTGTCAAAATAGAAATGATCACCATGAGCCAGAAGACCCGCCTGTGGATAGATAAAATTAACAAGCAGAAAAAAGCAGAAACGGATAAGAGAATTAAACTAACCAGACTTCCAAAGATGAAGTCCTCCAGAAATGGATAGGATAACATGATCGTTATGAGGGAAATAAGGAAGAGGTAATTTTTAAGGAATTTCATATCAGTATATTTTAGATCTCTTTAAAGCTGCTAAGATGTAAAAATATATGATAGATGTCATAAAAACAAATATAAGCGTATTGCTGGCGAATATCGTCATAAAGGGTTTCGAGCTCTTGAAGTACCAGCCCAGGATACTATTGACTATGGTTCCGGGCCAAGGTGTCAAGTTGCGGTACTAAGACGAGATCCTTAACCATTGCGCTTTTCAGTTGTGAATAGTTAAAGTCTCCGGTCAGTTGCCCAAATAAAAATAGCCCAGAGAAAGGGCTTTGCTTGCGGTCTGGACCCCGAGTACTCGGGACAGGCGAGACTCGAACTCGTCCCGAGTACTCGGGACCGTGACAGGGCGATATGAAAAAAGCCCCAACATTTAGGGCTTTGCTTGCGGTCTGGACGAGACTCGAACTCGCGACCTCCGCCGTGACAGGGCGGCATTCTAACCAACTGAACTACCAGACCGTAATTAGAGGTGCAAATTTAATGAAAATTATTAATTTGCAAAAGGCTTTTAAAAATGTTTTACGTTTATATCATACAAAGTAAGAAGAATACCTCCTTCTATATTGGGTACACATCTGATATTCTCAAAAGAATCGAACAACATAACACAGGAAAATCCAGGTATACCATGACTGGGATTCCATGGGAACTAGTATATATAGAGGAGTTTAAGATTAAGCGAGAAGCAATTATCGGGGAAAGGTTTTTGAAACAACAAAAAAACAAAGAATTCTACCTTAAGCTGATACAATCAAAGTGAATCTCAAGCCCTGTCACGGTCCCGAGTGCTCGGGACGAGTTCGAGTCTCGCCTGTCCCGAGTACTCGGGGTCCAGACCGCAAGCAAAGCTCCACATGTTGGGGCTTTTTTTCATCCTAGATTGATTGTTGTTAACTCTTTCTTCCATGATGAATTTACACAGAGGTTTCGTTTGCTCGGGCAGTTTACTGATTTGCTGAAGGAAGGATAAAACAGAACTGACTGCCTTTCCCAACTTTACTGGTGGCCCAGATTCTGCCTTGATTGATCTCGATAAACTCTTTGCATAGAAGAAGTCCCAGTCCTGTTCCACGCTCTCCATCAGTTCCTCCGGTTTTGAAAGACTCGTCAAGTTGGAATAGTTTTTCAAGATTCTCGGGTTGAATCCCAATCCCATTATCTGAAACCACAACCTCAACATGATTTTCTTCGGGTATTGCCGAGATTCGGACTTCACCTCCAGGGTTTGTGAACTTGATGGCATTGGATATCAGATTACGGATGACGGTGGTTAACATATTCTCATCACAAAATGCCAAGGTCCCAAAATGGATTCCGGAGAAGAGTTTGATATTCTTCTTCTCCGACTGAGGCTTCAGAAAGGTCATACTGGTGTTGACAATGTTGCTTAAATCAACACTAACCGGCTTGGGTTTGGAACGCCCGGTTTGGATTCTTGACCATTCCAGCAGATTTTCAAGGAGTTTAAAGGTACTCAACGAGGCATCATGGATATTTCGTATCATCGTCCTCTTTTCGGAATCGCTGAAGGTGTCAAAATCGGTGCGCAGAAGTTCAGAGAAACCTATAATGGCATTGAATGGGCCCCTTAGATCATGGGCGATGATCGAGAAAAATTTATCCTTAGAAACATTGGATTCACGAAGGTTTGATTCTGAAATCCGCAGGGCCTCTTCCGATTGTCTTCGCTGGATAGAGAGGGATATCTGGGAACAGACAAACTCCATGATTTCAAGGTGATGTTCAGTGAGAGGTTCGTCGTTACTCCAGCTTTCAAGAGAGATAATTCCCGTTACATCCGTCCCAACGAAAAGTGGAGCTCCAAGCCAGAGATCAGGGATGGCACTTTGTGCATAAACACTTCCATCTTCCTGTAATTGCTTTATATCGTCAGAAGTGAGAAGTGTGGAGGTTTTCTTATTAAAGATCCACCCGGCCAGTGTTCCCTGGAGGTCCATCTCACTTACAGAGATGCTTCCTTCTTTGGCGTAGAAAAGATCATTTTTTCCGGTTCTTGCATTGCGCAGGATGATCTTCAGGCTTGTTGTATCGAGAATCTTACTGAGTTCATTCCGGATGGCCAGGATCAGTTTATTCAGGCTGGTCGACTTGTTGAACGACTGGAAAATAGTAAAACTGATATTTTTTAGATATTCCTCCTCTTTGCGTTCGGTGATGTCTTTTACAAATGCTACAAGTAACTCATCTTCACCATATTTCAGATAGTTGATGGTCACTTCTGTGGGAATTACCATCCCACGCTTTGTACGCTGAACTGATTCAATGTTAATTACCTCCTGGGTACGGATTCTTTCCCAGAATTCAAAGATCTTCTCTTGTTTGAAATTGGGATCAATCGTAAATGCTTCCATCTGAAGCAGCTCTTCTCTGGAGTATCCCAGTTTCTGGCACGCAGAATTGTTGACATACAGGATCCTGCCATCTTTCCCGATCATAAAAATCCCTTCGGCCGCGTGATCGACCATAAATTCGATCAACCGGAGTTTGTCTTCAGGT
>Ga0351883_1033_pt1 | contig 47844 bp, 33 predicted proteins | sample BONcelFGM3001F14_FD_206772 | JGI IMG/M metagenome (GOLD analysis project Ga0351883, IMG submission 206772) | Enriched cells from coal bed in the Powder River Basin, Montana, United States - BONCAT cells FGM rep3 HSBNCT.FGM.300.1.F14 ...
GTGGACGCATCGGCGGCACCGGCGCCGGCGGTGGCGGTTCCAAATTTGGCTGGTATGCGGGCAAGGTGCAGACCTGTGTCGTCCAGGCGCTCAGGACGCACCCGAAGACACGCTCGGCCAGCATGACGGTGACCCTTCGTATCTGGGCCGATCCTGTCTCGGGGCGTATTACCCGCGCCGCCCTTTCCGGGTCCAGCGGCGATCCCGCCGTCGACCGCATCCTATGCGACGAAATCCTCACCGGCCTGCAGTTGCCGGAGCCGCCGCCCGCGGACATGCCAATGCCCATCAATCTGCGGATTTCCGCCCGACGTCCCTAACTTCACACCGCTCTTTTACCTGATCTATGCGACCTCTTCGCCCAGCCCGAACCCGTCTCCGGCTCATCACCTGGCCATTGCTGGCGGCGACCGCCGTCCTGCCCTCGCTTTCCGCTTTCGCTCAGGAGCAGCAGCCTCCAGCTGATTCCAGTGCAGGGAAGCCATTGGCCGCCCAGGCGACCGTGCCCGAGCAACCCGATTTCTCCGGTGCCACGAATGCCCCCGAGGCTGTGCCTCCAGCTTCCGCGCCGACTCCGGCTCCAGTTTTGAGTGAAACGGTCGAAGCCGAGCGCACGGAAACCGTTGCCATCGCGCCATCCGATTATAACTTCGCCCCCCTTGATGTGGAGGGAGCCAAGGCACCCACTTCCGGTGCCACGCAGCAAGCGCCGCCCATTCCCGACGACCTCCTGCCCAATCCTGACACTCTGCTCGCAGCCAACGATCCCTCCGGTGCTCTGCCCGGTGATCCGGGTCCCGCCGCCGGCAGTGGAGAGCTGATCACCTCTTCCGCGGCCAGCGCCACGCCCACCGGCAGCGTCGTGGTTAATCTCATCAATCGCCTGGTCGAGAAAGGCGTCTTTACCAAGGAGGAAGCCAGCGATCTGGTTGCGCAGGCCGAGGCGGATGCCGAGATCGCCCAGCGCGATACCATTGCCACCCAGACGGCGATTGCCCAGACCCAGGCCACCCAGAGCGCAATGGCCGAAGTCATTTCCACCCAGGTCGCGCCCCCTCCGGCAGAAGGCGAGGTGCGCGTGACTTACGTCCCCGAGGTCGTCCGAAAACAAATCCGCAGTCAGATCAAGGACGAAGTCATGGCCCAGGCCCGCCTCGAAAACTGGGCTGCGCCAGGCATCCTCCCCGACTGGATCGGCAAGGTCGATCCCTTTGCGGATTTCCGCTTCCGCTTCCAGGCGGATGCCTTCCCGTCCGGCAACGACGCCACCGGAGCCTTCCCGAACTTCAACGCCATCAATACCGGAGCTCCATTTGATGTTACCGGCGACCAGTTCGCCCCCCAGCTTAACACCGACCAGGACCGCTACCGCCTTCGCCTCCGCGTGCGCCTTGGTGCCGGGATCGATCTTGGCGAGAATTTCAGCGCAGGTTTCCGTCTCGCCACCGGCGACAGCAATTCGCCCACCTCGACCAACCAGACCATTGGCAAGCCCGACGATGGCCAGGGCGGCAATTTCAGCAAATACGCCATCTGGCTTGATCGCGCCTTCCTGAGCTACACCCTTGGAGACGATGAGAATCACAAGCTCGGAATCCTCGTCGGCCGCTTTGATAATCCGTTCTTCACCACCTCGTCGATTGTGTGGGACGACGACATCGGCTTTGATGGCATTGCGGGGGTCGCCCGGTATCGCGTTTTTGACCGCTTTACTCCTTTCCTCGTTGGCGGTGCGTTCCCGGTTTATAATACCGACTTCAACTTTGCCTCGAATCAGCCCGTAAAATTCGAGAGTTACGACAAATACCTCTTTGCCGTCCAGGGCGGTCTCGAAACCACCGTGACCAAGGACATCGAAGTTACCACCGCGCTCGCCTACTACTACTTCCAGAATATCGAGGGGCAACTCTCCGATCCGTACGTTCCGCTCTCCGCGAGTGACGCCGGCAACACCGACGCCTCCCGCCCTTCCTTTGCGCAAAAGGGCAATACCTACATGGCGCTGCGCAACATCACCCCGACCGAGGCGAATAATTTCGGCACCACCGACCAATACCAATACTTCGGCCTCGCCACGCCGTATCAGGTTCTCGCCTTCTCAGGCCGCATCGACTACACCCGCTGGGAGCCATTCACCATCTCGCTTCTCGGCGACTACGTGAACAATCTCGCCTTCGACAGCAGCGCCATCAACGCCAAGGCCGTCAACAACCGGGGCCCCATCCCAGACAACGGCCTTTCCGATTCCGTCGGCGCCTTTGTCGGTGGGTCCACGGCATGGAGCATCTCGCTCCAGATCGGTGCTCCCCAGATCGCCAAACGCTGGGATTGGAACATGGCCTTTGGCTATCGCTACGTTGAGTCCGACGCCGTCGTCGATGGCTTCACGGAATCCGACTTTGGCGGTGGCGGCACCAACCTCAAAGGCTTCACCGTCGGCGGCAATCTCGCCCTTTCCTCCAACGTCTGGCTCGGCATTCGCTGGATGACCGCCGAGAGCATCGCTGGACCGACTTTCAAAACCGACGTCTTCCAGTTCGACCTGAACGCCCGCTTCTAAAGCCATGCACATACCGCTCCATCGTCTTCTCCTGCCCGCCGTCCTGGCGGCCCTCTGCACTGCCGCCCTTCCGCTGCACGCCCAAGAGGAGCCCAGCGAGGTCGAACTCAAACTCCGCGATGTCCTCAAAAGCACGGTCGGCCAGCTTCGCGCCGCCCAGGGAGAGGTCGCCGCGCTCCAGGCCACCCAGTACCAGAACGAAGACCAGATCAAGAAACTCAAGACGCAGGTCGAAAAACTTACCAAACAAAGCACCGCGGACCAGGCCGCATCCAAGGCCATGATCGACTCGCTCGAAACCGAGGTCGCCAAACGGGGAACGGAAATCGAACGGCTCAATACCTCGCTCGCCAGTTGGAAGGAAGGACACGAAAAAATCACCGAAATCGCCCGGGCCAAGGAAGCCGAGCGCGCCAAGCTGGAAGCCAAAGCCAACGCCCTCCAGCTCCGCGTCGAAGCCCAGCAGCGCAAAAACCTCGCGATGTACGAACTCGGCCAGGAAATCCTCCACCGCTACGAGAAATTCGGCCTCGGTGACGCGCTCACCATGCGCGAGCCCTTCATCCAGACCACCAAGGTCAAGTTCCAGAATCTCGTTCAGGACTACCGCGACAAACTCACCGACAACACCATCAAAGAATGAAAGCCGTAACCCGCATCCTCCACACCAGCGCCTTCCTTGCGCTCGTCTCCACCGCATCCGTTCTCGCCGGGGAAGCCAGCCCCGATGTGATCGCCCGCGTTGGCGAACAAGACATCACCGTAGCGGACGTTCGCCCGCTCCTCGATGCACTGAGTCCCGCCGACCAGGCCGCTCTCGAAGCAAATCCCTCGGCCCTCAACGAATACGTTCGCACGATCATTCTCCAGCAACTCATTCTTAAAAAAGCCCTCTCCGCCGGTTGGGATAAAAACAGCGAGATCGCTCCGCAGCTCGAACGCCTCCGCCAGTCCGCGCTCGCCCAGACCTATCTCGACAGCCAGTCCGCCATACCGGCGGACTATCCCGCCTCCGCCGATCTCCAGGCCGCCTACGAGGCAAACAAGGCCGCCCTCCTTGTTCCCCGCCAGCTTCATCTGGCGCAAATCTTTATCGCCACCCCACCCAATGGGGACAAGGCCGCCACCGACAAAGCCAAAGCCCGCGCCGAGGCCGTCCGCAAAACCCTGGGCCAGCCCAGTGTCGATTTCGCCGCCGTTGCCCGCGCCCAAAGCGACGAAGCGCAAAGCGCTGCCCAGGACGGTGAAATTGGCTGGCTCACCGAAGCCCAGCTCCAGCCCGAAATCCGCGACGCACTTACCGAAGCCAGCGCTGGCGCCATTGCCGGGCCCATTCGCCTCGGCGACGGCTGGCACATCATCAAGGTGCTCGAAATCAAGGCCGCCTACACCCCCTCGCTCGAAGAAGCCAGCGACCTCCTCACCCGCCAGCTCCGCACCGCCCGCGCCAAGACAGCGCGGGATGCCTACCTGCAGGGACTCTTGCGCGAAAATCCCATCTCCCTCAACGAACTCGCCGTCACCAAACTCGTCGAGAAAAAGGCCGACTAACCCGTGAGGTCTTCGCCCCTCTCCGTCTCCGATGACACATTCCGGCGGTTACCCAGTCAGCCACGGACGGATCAGCGATCCGTCCCTGCCACCCGATGGTAGGGCGATTCCGATGAGCCGCCGCGCAGTAACGAGCGGCGCCACCCACGCGCCCGTTTTTCTGGCCCGCCGCGCACTCACGGCGGCCTGCATTGCCGTTTTTGCAACAGCCTTCCAGGCCCGTGCAGGCGACATCCTGCGCGGAGGCGCCGTCGCCCCGCGCAACCGCCCTCCGGAGCAAGTGACCAACGCCGGTGCAAAAGCGGCGCTCGCAGCCCAAAAAACGGCCAAGGATCGGCTTGCCCGAACCACGCAGGCAATCCAGACCGCCCGCACCCTCCAGCAAGCCGCCCGCGGCACCGCGCTCGCCAGGCAGGGTGCCGGAGGGCTGCGCAAATTACTCCCCGGCGACCGCCACAATTTGCTGCAAAGCGTCCCCAATGGGCTCCGGCCCGGCGGACTCGATCTCGTCGGAGATCCCGTAGGGGCCCTTCGGCCGACCCAGTCGATCTACGCAAAAAAAGTCAACGTCACGATCAAGCAGACCGATTCTCATGCCTTGCTGGAATGGAAAACCTTCAACATTGGCAAGCGTACGAATCTCACCTTCGACCAGAGTGCCGGTGGGGCGGATACCACGGACTGGATCGCCTTCAACCGCGTTACCGATCCCTCCGGGCGGCCTTCTCAGATTCTCGGCTCCATCAAGGCCGCCGGGCAGGTTTACATCATCAACCAGAACGGCATCATCTTCGGCGGTTCCAGCCAGGTAAACGTCCACACGCTCGTAGCCTCCTCTCTGCCGATCAATGACAACCTGATCGAAAGCGGTCTCCTTAATAACCGTGACGCGCAATTTCTCTTCTCGACCCTCAGCGTGCCTGGCGGATCCGACGGCACGAATGAATTTATCCCCCCGCCGGTGCTCCGGGTCAACGGGCAGCCCGGCGAGGTCACCGTCGAGCGCGGAGCCATACTCGAAAGCCCTGAAACCTCCAGTGGCAGCGGCGGACGCATCATGCTCGTCGGCGCGAATGTCAACAACGACGGGAGTATTTCCACACCCAACGGCCAGACCATCCTGGCAGCGGGATTGCAGGTGGGCATCGCCGCGCATTCAAGCGATGATCCCAGCCTGCGCGGTCTCGATGTTTACATTGGTGATGTGGGTCACGGACGCTATGGGAGCGTCACCCATACCGGACTCATTGAGGCGCCGAGGGGCAGCATCCTGCTCGCAGGCAGGGAGATTAATCAATTGGGCGTGTTGTCGAGCACCACGTCGGTTGATCTGAACGGTCGCATTGACCTGCTTGCCAGCTACGGCGCGGTGGGCAATCCGAATTTTGACAATGCCAGTCAACCTGGAGCCGGAGCGCCTCCATTTTTCAGCCAGTCCACGGGTGTGGTTCGCTTTGGACAGGATAGCGTGACGGCCATTCTGCCCGAGTATTCGAGCACCAAAACGGTTCCCGGCACAGAGCTGGCGGTCCATTCGCAGATCCATGTGGATGGGGCTGCGGTGTATCTGGATCAAGGCTCCATCATCCATGCGCCCGGGGCGGAAGTGACCGTCCGCGCAGGTATCTGGCCGTTCAAGGATGCCGATGGCACCCGGACCATTTTGCTGCCCGATGGTTCCGTCCAGCCCGAGCTCAACAGCAATCTCGATGGCACCCAGCAGCAGTTTCTCTTCGATGGCGGGCAGATTTTTGTCGATCGGGGGGCGTTGCTCGATGTCAGCGGCACCACCGACGCTTTTGTTCCGCTTTCTCAAAACGTGGTGACGGTCCAGCTGCGCGGGTCCGAGCTGGCCAATTCTCCCGTCCAGCGCAATTCGGCCATTCGCGGGCAGGATCTGGTTGTCGATTTGCGCGAGACGGGCACTTACAACGGCCAGTATTGGATCGGCACGCCACTTGGCGATCTCACCGGGTTTGCCAATATTATCGAACGCGATGTCTCCCAGCTGAGCACTCAGGGCGGCACAGTGACCTTGCAGGCGGGGGATGCCATCGTGGTGCAGCAGAATGCCACCATCGACGTTTCGGGCGGTTATTTCCGCAACGAAGGAGGGCGTGTCCAGACCTCCCGTCTCGTGCAGGGTCCGAGGGTCATCGACATTGCCAATGCAACTCCCGGCATGGTCTACGATGGCATTTACAACGGAGAACATACGGAAGTTTCCAGCAAGTGGGGCATTAGCAATACGTATCGCCATGCGCTTGCCCCGCTGGGGGCGGGCAACACCTCCGAGACGATTTCCGGTGCCGGTGGAGGAACGATCAATCTCACCGCGCCGAGCATGGTCCTCGGAGGCGATCTGGTGGGGCGCACCATCCAGGGCCCGCGGCAGCTGGATAATCCGCCCGAACTGGCCTCGCTCTCCATCGCACTTCGCAAACAAAAGGCGATCGAGGTTTCAGCGAATAATATCCAGTTCTTCGACACGGCACCCTTCTCGCCGACGATCCACTTTGTCCCGGGCGGTTCCAAAGGCATTGCACCCGAGTTTGCCATTGTTAAAGGGCGGCTCCGTCCGCTGCCGAAATTTCTCCAGAACTACCTGGCCATTGGGACCGATCTTTTTGCTCCAGAGGGCGGTGGCTTTGGGCATGTTTCCATCGATAATCGCGACGGTGCGGTCTATGTCCCGCGTGGCGTCCCGATTGCCATTCAGCCGGGGGGATCGCTTACTATCGCGGCGGGCAACATCGCCATCAAAGAAGACATCGTGGCTCCGGGCGGCGACATCAGCCTGACGGCATATAATTATTCGCCCTTCAAGTATGCGGCCCTCGATGCACTCGGTTACTTTGTCACCCACCCGCAGCCCCGTCCCCGATCTACGCGAGGCATCATCTCGATAGGCAGCGGGGTGCGGTTGGATGTCGCGGGACGCCAGATCGATGAACGTCCGAGTGCCCGGTTTGCGGCCACCGGATCGCGCATCCTCGATGGCGGTTCTGTCTCGCTGGAGGGCTACTCGATCTTTCTCGGGGAAGACAGTGTCATTGATGCTTCGGGTGGGGTGCGCATTGCGCCGAAGGGGGATGTTACCTACGGCGATGGTGGCGATATTGCCCTTCTGGCGGGCAAGGATCCGAATCTTTCGACCAGCATTGGAGGCGAATTGCTGTTGGGAGGAGAGCTTCGCTCCTATTCCGGTGCGCAGGGCGGAGCGCTTAGCATCCAGGCCAGCCTGATCCAGATCGGCGGCGAGGCCACGCAACCAAACACCCTTTATTTGCAACCCGGCTTCTTCCGCAAGGGTGGCTTTACCCGCTACTCGCTTACCGCCATCGGCCAGCTTGTGCCTGGCACGGGCAAGACGCTCCCGGGGCTGGGCCTTTTGCCGGCGCGTTACGTCGAACCCGAATATATGCCGGCCATTCGCATTGCGGAAGGCACCGTCATCGAACCGGTGGCCGAGACTTGGCGGCTGGATCGGACGCCGGGCCGCGATCAATCGTTCCGTCTCACGCCGACCCTGCAGGATGTGGGAGTTCGTCCGGCTGTTAGCGTGGAGCTTAAAGCACTCGGCGCGGATGATCCATTTACACTCGATTTGATCGAGACACGCGGTGACATCGTCATGGAAAAGGGGGCCCGTATCGCCACGGATCCGGGTGGCAGTGTATCCATCACGGGCCAGACAGTGTCCATTAATGGCACGATCTCCGCGCCGGGCGGCGCGATTTCAATCATCGGTGCCGATCAGTTCCCCCGCACCGACGCGGAGCGGCTAAACGCCACCTATGCGTTGCCGACGGTCTATATCGGCCCGCAAGCCCGCCTGTCTGCTGCGGGAACGGCTGTCCAGCTGCCCGATCCTTATGGGCGGCGAACCGGCATTTTGTATCCGGGCGGCAGTATTTATATTTCCGGCAATATTGTTGCGGAGAGCGATGCTCTTCTGGATGTCTCCGGATCCACGGCGGTTTTCGCTGTCCATCCTTCGCGGCTTGCGGCGGCCTCCGGTTCACCGGTTCCGCTCACGGCGGGGTTGAATTCCGAACCCTATTTGCGCCGTGGAGTTCCGACCCGTTTCGATAGTGACGGCGGCAGCATCACGCTTCGCGGTTCCGAAATGCTCTTTTCCGACGCCAGTCTTGTCGGGCGCGCTGGCGGGCCGACGGCGGCGGGCGGCACCCTGTCCGTTTCCTCCGGCAGGTTCTATGGCGTGAATGATGCGCGCACGGGAGCCGACATTAATCTGATCGTGCGGCAGAGCGGCCTGACTCTTCCGAAAACCAATCGCCATGCGGGCATTGGCGTGCCGGTGCTCGGGCCGGATCGCAAGAATGAGCAAATCCTGCCTGGCATGGGCTACTTTATTGCCGATCGGTTTATCGATGGCGGCTTCGATTCGCTGGATCTCGGATTTGAATATCGCGAAAACGCTTCGCCAATACCCTTCGGCGGGAACGTGAAGTTCATTGGCCCCGTCACGATTGCCGCGCGTGGTTCCATCCGGGTGGCGGGTGGAGGCATCATCGAAGCCGACGCCCCGGTCTCGTTGACGGCGCCTTACATCGCGCTGGGGCAGGAGTTTCGAGAACCTCAGAATCCCAACGACATCTTCGTTCCCTTCACGCGGGATCCCGCGATTCCCAGCAGCCAGTTTTTCCCGACGCCGACTTATGGTCCGGGACGCCTCTCCGTTAATGCCGATCTTATCGATATTGGCACCCTGGTCCTTCAAAATACAGGCGAGGCTGTTTTTTCGGCGAAAAACGGAGATATTCGCGGCGAAGGTACGCTCAGCATTGCCGGACGCCTCACGCTCGAGGCCGGGCAGGTCTATCCCACCACGCTTGGCCAGTTCGATATCTTTGCCTACGACTACACGGTCAGCAAAAAGGGTGTCGATATTGCCCGTCCCGGCATTGTCCGGATCAAGCAATCCGGCTCGCGCCCGCTTCCCTATTCCGTCGGCGGCAGCCTGCGCATCTTTGCTTCGGAAATCCTCCAAAACGGCACCCTTCGGGCCCCACTGGGTTCGATCACGCTGGGATGGGATGGTCTGGATCTCAATCCAGATACGTCCGAAGTGGACGCTCCGGTTAATGCCGTCGTCGGAACGAACCTTTCCGCGCCGAAAGCGCGGAAAGTTCTGCTTGGAAAAAATAGCGTGACGTCCGTCTCTGCCGTCGACGAGCGAACAGGCGAGGTATTGCGCATTCCCTTCGGCAACAGCCCCGATGGCCTTTCATGGATCGATCCTCGTGGCGTTAATGTCACGGTCGCTGGCCTCCCGCGAAAGAGCATTTCCATTGCGGGCGATCAGGTCGTTACGGCTGCTGGATCGGTTGTCGATATTCAGGGGGGAGGCGAGCTTTATGCGTATCGTTGGATTTCCGGCCAGCGTGGTAATATCGACATCCTTGGTGTTGCCACGCGAGACTGGACGCCTGGCACCTACTCGGCTGGTGACCTCGTCCGTTACAACGGCAAAACGTTTTCCGCCCGCATCGAGCATTCCGATCCCCAGCCGCCGTCGGTTGGCTCCAACTGGTCACTGGTGCCGGAATCCTATGCCGTTGTTCCCGGATACGATTCGGAATTTGCCCCCTATTCCCCGTTCAATACCAGCCAGAATGCGGACGCACTTGCCGGAGATCCCGGGTTGATCGATTCCACGCTTTCCATTGGAGACCGCATCTTTCTCGACGGCACTTCAGGTTTGCCCGCGGGCATCTACACTCTTCTCCCGCGCCGGTTTGCCCTGCAACCGGGTGCCTTTCTCGTGACGGCGCAGTCTGCTGCCGCCACGGATGGCATTGACTCCCATACCACGCCGGAGGGAGCGGCATTTGTCTCTGGATACCGGTTTAATCAATTCTCCCGCGGGGTCAGTCTCAATACGACGCGCACGCTCTTCGAGGTCGCTTCGCCGGAAGTCGTCGCCAACCGCGCTGAGTACGAAATCTACGACGCCAGCACATTCCTCCCCGATGCGGCCAAGCGGCTCGACATCGCCACCGTGCAGGAGCTGCCGAGGGATGCCGGCTATCTGGGCTTCCACGGGAATTCCAGCCTTCGCCTTTTTGGAGATGTCTTCACCCGTTTTCCGGAGGAAGGCCGGGGTGCATCCATCGACATCAGCAGTCTGGAGGATATTTACATTGTCGGTGGGCGCGGCAAGGCACCCAAGGACGCCAGAGTGGTCCTCGGTGCGCGACGCCTCACCTCCTGGGGTGCTGAAAGTCTCCTGATCGGCGGATTGCGGCGGGAGACCGAGGACGGCGTGCGTATCGACGTCCGTGCCGGTAATATCTTCGTCGATAATGCTGGCAGCGTGCTCGCCGCTCCCGACGTGACCCTGGCCGCAAACGAAACCGTTGCGTTACAAAGCGGCTCGGCGGTTCTTTCCTCCGGACCGCTCACCCGCTCGGCGACAACCTTCCTGCTCGCTGGCGACGGAGCACTCCTGCGGGTGAGTGGTGATAAAACCGCGGCCATCGGCCGGGAAACCATTACCGGTTCGACGCTGCCGCTCCTTTCCATTGGAGCCGGAGCGCGTATTTCCGGTGCTGGCGTCATCCTCGATTCGACCTACGGCACGACGCTCGATCCCCGGGCGCTTCTGGAGGCGGAACACCTGACGCTTGGCAGCGGCCAGATCAGCCTCGTTCTGGGCGATCACGAATCAGGCAGCCTGGCAGGGGCCGTCGTGGATCCGCATCTCGTTCTCTCGGGCGATCTCCTCCAGCAAATTCAATCGCTGGAAGCGCTCACGCTCCGCAGTTATCGGACGATCGATCTTTACGGATCGGGTGCCTTCGGATCGTCCAGCCTTAAAAATCTCTCCCTGTTGGCCAGCGGCATTCGTGGTTTCGATCAGGGGGAGGGTAGTGTGCTCATCCGCGCCGGGCGCGTGGTATTGAGCAATCCCTCCAATGCGGGTGCGCTTCCCGGTTCCGGCAGTCCGGCTACGGGCGGGCTCCAATTCCGCACCCGTGTGGTCGAGATCGGGTCCAACGACTTTGCCATCCAGGGTTACGCGGCGCTCGATCTTAATGCGCGCGGCGGCATTCTTGGCACGGGTGTTGGTAATTTTTCCACCGAAGGCAGCCTGGTGGCCTCCGCTCCTCTCATCACTGGCGACCGTGGTTCCACGCACACCATCACTGCGGGCGGAGCCATTGCCCTGCTTGGTGGCCTGGGAGAGAACAAGCCCACCGTGCGTGGCGGATTCGGGGCCGGACTTACCTTTACGGGGACGTCAATTCTCGCCAATACGGCCATCGTCGTTCCCAGCGGGCTCCTGACGCTTCACGCCACGGCAGGGGATGTGACGGTCGGTGGGCGGTTGGTGGCTGGAGGCCGGGGCCGGAAATTCTATGACATCATCCGCTATGCCGATGCGGGGAGCATCACGCTCCAGTCCGATCAGGGCAACGTCACCCTGCTTCCCGACAGCGTCGTCTCGGTGGCGGCAGCCCCTGGCGGAGGCAACGGAGGCACGCTTTCGATTTCCGCTCCGCAGGGTCTTTTTGCAGTCGAGGGCGAGATTCGTGGACGCGGGGGACGCGGGGGCACCGATGGCCGTTTCCTGCTCGATGCCGGTTCGGTGGAATCGTTTAACACGCTTAGCGACCTCCTTTCCGTCGGCGAATTCCTGGAAGAGCAAAATATCCGCATCCGCAACGGAGACATCGATGTGGGTGGCGCCATCCACGCACGTAATTTCACCCTCTCGGCGGATCAGGGCAGTATTGCCGTTTCAGGAATCATTGATGCTTCGGGCATTACCGGCGGCAGCATCGCCCTCATTGCCCGTGATAACATTGTCATCGGCGAAAATGCAGTCCTCACGGTTGCCGCCCAGCAATTTAACAATGCCGGCAAGGGAGGCTCCATCCTGCTCGAAGCCGGTGCCCAGCGCGATGGCGTCGTGAATACCAACGCCCAGCTCGACCTGCGCGAGGGTGCGCTCCTCGATCTGTCCGTTGCGGATTACGTGCCCGGCGACTACACCGAAGTTGGCTCCAGCGCCTTCAATGGTCAGTTTCAGGGCACCCTCCACTTGCGTGCGCCGCGTAATGCCGCCAATACCGATTTGGGGATCAAGCCGATCGGCGCATCGATCTTTGGCGCATCGAGCATCATTGCCGAGGGCTACGAACTCTACGATCTCACCGGCACGAATGGCGTGATCACCGGATGGAGAACCAGCCAGACCGCTTTGCCAACGGCGGGGACGCTACAGCGAACCATCTACAACAGTGCCAACAGCTTTCTGTCGCAAGCCAACTACGATGCCATGGTGCTGCGCCTGTTAGGATCTTCCAATTCCGCGCTGCTGGAAAATTTTGTGCTCGCTCCGGGTGTGGAAATTATCAATCGAAGCGGCGACATCACTCTGGGTCTGACGAATGGAACTTCTCTGGGCAGCGCGGCCCTCAATTCCGCCGACTGGATTCTCTCCGATTTTCGCTTTGGCTCGAAAAAGGCCCCGGGCATCCTGACTCTGCGCGCTTCCGGCGATCTGGTATTTAATAATGCGCTTAGCGACGGCTTTACTCCGGTCGCTGTCAATCAAACCAATGGCCATTCCGCTCTCTGGCTGGGGCGTTTGCAAAGCATAAATGCTGATCTTCCCGTCAACACACAATCGTGGTCGTTCCGGCTGTCGGCAGGCGCTGATACATCCGCCGCCGATGCCCGCGCTGTCCTGTCAGACACGGCGCTCGCAGCGGGCAAAGGCTCCGTCCTGGTCGGCCAGTTCTATTCGGCCATTCCCAATACCTCCCAAAGCGGATCCGGTGCCGCCGTTGGCAGTAATGGGCTGACAGCCAACACGATCAGTATTTCCGGCAGCGCCGTCAATAATGGCACTCGCTACGAAGTCATTCGTACCGGCACTGGTGATATCGAAGTCAACGCTGGACGCGACGTGCAGCTTCGCAACCAATTTGCCACGATTTATTCGGCAGGCGTCGCGCTTCCAGATCCCACAAAGATTTTTTCTGTCGGCGACTTCGTTTTGCCAGTAGTTAACATCAGTACGACTATTCATCCATCGCAGGGAAATCTTGGAGCGATTCAACAACGCTATACCCCCGTCTGGGCGATGGCCGGAGGCGATGTCAGTGTCTCCGCTCAGCGCAACATCGGACGTTACACTCAGGACAGCTCGGGCAACTTGATCGTGGACAGCTCCCGGCAACTTCCCAATAACTGGCTGTACCGGCGGGGCTATCTCAATCCCGATACCGGGCTCTTTGGCGTTGGCGGAGTGGATGGAACCACTTCTTTCCAGAAAGTGACCGATCCCTCTGCTTCGACCGCGTGGTGGATTGACTACAGTAATTTCTTTGAAGGGTTTGGCGCTCTCGGTGGAGGAAACGTTTCCCTTGCCGCAGGCAACGACATCATTAATGCCGATGCAGTGGCGCCAACCAGCGCCCGCATGGCGGGCCTCTCCAACGGACAGCCTATTGCGCCGGACTCGAACAATCTCCTGGAGCTGGGCGGCGGTGACGTGAGGGTGACGTCTGGGCGGGATATCAGTGGTGGCGTCTATTACGTGGAACGAGGGCAAGGCAAGCTCTTTGCCGGAGGGGAAATCACGACAAATGCCGCGCGATCTCCATCCCGTTATATCCTCGGTTCGTCGATTCAGCCGTCTTCAATCATCGAAAGCGTTACACCCGCCGTTTTCGATTCGAAGACTTGGTTGCCCACCACACTCTTTGCCGGCGACGCGCAATTCGAAGTGAATGCCCGTGGAGATATCCTACTCGGCCCGGTCACGAATACCTTTTTGCTTCCGCAAGGCCTCAACAACAAATTCTGGTACAAGACCTACTTTAACACCTTCTCCCCGGATGCCAGCGTGACGGTGGCTTCCTTTGGCGGAAGCGTCACGCATCGGCTGGCCGTGACATTGCCCGGCGGCGGCGCGCAGTCGCAGCCGATTCTCCAAGCCTGGCTTCAAAACCAGAACCTCTTTGCGGGCTCCATTTCTGGAAACAGCGTCTCCAACTTCCAACCATGGCTTCGTCTTGCTGAGACGGATATTAGTTCTTTCAACACGGTTTTACAGCTGTCGGTGCCAAGCATTAAAAGCACCGCCTTTGCTGGAGACATTAATATTGTCGGCAATCTGACGCTTTTCCCATCCTCCGTGGGAGGCTTGGAACTGGCCGCCTCCGATGGCATTATCGGCCTCCAGCCGACCGGGCGCGCCCTTATTAATAATCGCCCGTTGACCGCTTATGCCTCCTCGACGGTGAATGTTTCCGACGCTGACCCGGCGGCATTCCCCGATGTCACGACCCCACTTGGGTACACGACCTTCGTCGGACGCCGTCTCATTGATGCGCGCAGCAGCCGGGTGGATCCTTTCCGCAATCTCAATTCGCTCTTTCAAGAAACGGGTTCTTACACCGGGCAGGATGCCGCGGTCGATATCCAGCAGGCCCTTCATGGCTCTACGCTGCTTCATGCGGACGATCCGAACCCCGTGCGTCTTTATGCCGGAAGCAGCGACATTACAGGGCTGACGCTCTTTACTCCAAAATTTACTCGAATTATTGCCGACCGGGACATCACGGACGTCTCATTTTATATTCAGCATGTAAACGAAAACGACGTTTCGCTCGTTTCCGCGGGGCGGGATATCATTCCTTTCAACGAAAATGCTTCCCTTAGATCCTTGGCCAATAATCTCGACTTGGGGAACATCGTCGGCGATCCAGCTTCCGGCACGACCTCTGGCGATTTGACAAACGCCCTTCAGGGCGACATCCAGATCAGCGGACGCGGGTACTTGCAGGTCATCGCCGGACGCAATATTGACCTCGGTACGGGTGCGAACTTTACCGACGGCACCGGCACCGGCATTACCGCCATCGGCAACAGCCGCAACCCCTTCCTGGCTTTCGATGGCGCCAATATCCTCGCCATCGCTGGCGTTGGCGGCCGCTTCGGCGGAGCCGCGTCAAGTCTGGCCAGCAGTTCGCTTAATTTCGAAACGTTGCTTAGCCAGACTTTAGGCGATGAAGGCAGTATCCCGGTGGGAATTACTGTTCCCGAAGACTTTACCACCCTAGATGCCCTTACCCAGGAGCAGCGCAACCTGCTTGCTCTGGAGGTCTTCTTTAACGAACTCCGACTTGCCGGCAGCGAAGCTGCTGCTCCAAACGGAACTTATGACCGTGGGTTCCGGGCGATCAGTACCCTCTTTGGCAGCGAGGTACGCAACGGAGAAATCCAGACACGCTCCCGCGATATCCGAACCATTACCGGTGGGGAGATTACCCTGTTGGCTCCCGGTGGCGGAATCACCCTTGCTTCGGATATTTTTGGAAATCCGCGCACGCCGCCCGGCGTTGTTACCGAATACGGCGGACGCATTAATATCTTTACCCGCGAAAATGTCGACATCGGCCAGGCCCGTATCTTTACCCTTCGGGGAGGGGATATTACCATTTGGTCTTCCACTGGCGATATTGCTGCAGGCAGCTCTCCCCGGACCGTTGTTACCGCCCCGCCCACGCGCGTCGTATTGAATGCTACCAGCGCCACCGTCGAGACCGATCTTGGAGGTCTTGCCACTGGCGGTGGCATCGGCGTGCTCGCCGCTGTCGAAGATGTCCCGCCGGGCGACGTCTTCCTGGTCGCCCCCGAAGGCACGGTCGACGCGGGTGATGCAGGTGTGCGTGCAACGGGCAATGTGACCATTGCGGCGGTTCAGGTGCTTAACGCGGATACCATTCAAGCTGCCGGAAATGTTGCCGGGGTTCCGAGCACTCCGCCTGCTGCGGCGCCCAATGTCGCCGGGCTTACCGCGGCATCGAATACAGCCGCTGCCAACACCAATGCCGCCAACGACATCGCCCAGCAGAATCTCGGTCGTCAGGAAACCGAACAGGAACTTACTCCCTCCATCATTACCGTCGACGTCCTCGGCTACGGCGGGTCCGAGGACGACCTCTCCGGCCAGGCACAACTGCAAAGCGGCCGGGCGCTGCCCGCATCGTCGGACTACGGTGACCAATCCTCCCCTCCTTGAACGCTGACCCAACACCCTCTTGTCCAAGCAGCATCGGCATCTTTGCCGAATGCGACGATGCCGCGCAGCGTAGATGGAAGATGTGCTCCCTCATCTTTATCCGGCGTGGAGGTCCGCCCTGCGGGAGCCCGCCCTTCGATAAGGGCAAAATCATCGCGTCCTGAGAACATTCAAGAACCAACTCGCCAGCAGGTTTCGTTTGTGACGGACGGACAGCATTTCCCACGGCCAAACCAACGGTCCTTTGCCCGTAAAAAACGGTTTTCATGGTCAAAATGAACGTCGGTTGTCCGGAGCAAACGTCTCCAATAGCCCGCCCGCAACCCATTTTCGTTACAAAAACGGCGCAATTCCCCACTTTCCGCTGCCCCGTTCCCTTCGTAGGAGGAAATATCGTATGTCCAATCAAAGAAGCTGCGCCATTTTCTCCCGCGCCCGCAAGATACAAACCGTCGACACCGCTTGGGCCTACCCCGCCACCCTGGCCGCCACCAACTCCCGTGCGCGCCATTACTATGGCTGCGCCAGCGCCGAGGTGGATCGCACCCCGGAGCTTGTCAAGATCGGCTTCCAACCCTGGCGCATGGCGAAATCCATTCCTGCCGCTGTGCCCGCTAAATCATCGACCCCTGCGGTTTGAGGCTTCCTGCCGTGTAATGGCAACGCCCGCACTGCATTTTTTCAGGAGATTTCTCCCCTTGCCATTCCGACAACGCCCATGAAAATCCTAAGCACCCTATCCTTGTTTGCCGCCAGCGCGTTGGCAGTGCCATCAACCCTGCCCGCGGATCAATCGGCATCGGCTCCCACCCCAGCAGCAACTCCCTTATCGCAAGATACCGCGGAATCGCTCCTCCAGCAGGCCCGTGCCGCCCTCTCCGGCACCGGCGTGCCAAAGGACCAGAAAAAAGCGCTCGATCTCATGTTGAAAGCAGCGGAACTCGGCCGCCCTGACGCTCTTGGAGGCGTCGGCTATTTTTATGCCACCGGGACCGTCGTCGAAAAAGACAACGCCAAAGCCATCGAATGGTTTCGCAAGGGAGCCGAGGCCGGCAGCGCCAAGTCGCAGCTCAATCTAGGGCTGCTCCTGATTGCCTCGCCGGAGATGGAGAAGGAAGCGCGTGAGTGGCTCAAAAAAGCGGCAGATCAAGGGCTTGCGGAAGCGAACCTTCGGATGGGGCAGCTCTCTTATTTCGGTGAGCATGGAGTGCCGCAGGATTATAGGAAGGCTTTTCCTTTCGTGCTGGCCGCTGCGAAGGCGGGAAATAGTGAAGCACAAAACATGACTGGCTTCATGCTCTCGCAGGGAATGGGAATGGATAAGGACGAAAAGGAAGGGGAAGCATGGCTTCGCAAGGCCGCCCAACAGGGCAACGCAAAGGCACAGGTCAATCTCGCCCGTTTGCTCGACCCGCGCAGCAAAGATGCAAAGACGCGCATTGAGGCGCTCACCTGGCTTTATGCTGCCTCGGATAAGAACGAGATTACTGCCAAAAAGTCCCTCAACGAAATTCTGCCGAGTGCCGATCCCGTTGAATTATCCAAAGCTCGTCAGCAAGCCGCCATGTTGAATTTGAAGGGGCAACGCGCTCCTTCTGCCTCTCAATGAAAAGCGGGCGTTATTTTTGTTGTCCGAGAGACTGTAGATTTTCCCGGGCGGTGCGTAATAGCGCTTGGTTATAAGCCGCGTCGCCGAACAAGGCGCGATATTGTTCATTCGCCCGATTGACTGCATCAAAGTAAGCTGCGGAGGCTGCTGCCGAAGCATCCATGGGCGAGGAAGTGGACGCGCCAACCTGTCCTTCGCTTGAAGATTGTGCGTTCGCCGTTGGAAGATTCGCCAAATCCTTTTTAAACCTTGTGCGAATGGCTTGGAATGCGCTTTCGATTTGTGGGGTCATTGGACGATCGGGTTCAAGCAAGGCGACCGGCACGGGAATTCCAGGTCCTAGTTCCACCTGTGCGTTGTCGGTAACCAATGTCCGGGTGACTGCGTCCGAAGAATTCGACACGGCGGCGGCTTGAGTAACGGAAGCGGCAGGATTGGCGCTCTCCGAAGGCGGAATGGCAAGCGGTGATCCATTCACGGTTTCGTTTACAGGCGCTGTGGATGGAGCGCTTCCTCCTGTGAAGACGGTGCCGCCCGCGGTAGCGGGTAATGCGGATAGAGATGCCGTGGGGCTTGCGCTGGTTTCTGGCGATTCCAGCGAAATTTTGCTGCCGGATGAGATATTCTGTGCGTTGTGAAGAGTGGCGGTGGGTTTGTGGATGGCCACAAAGGTTGTTGCTGGAGTAACGGGAGATGACGCGGAATGCACCGGGGACGTGATCAAATTTGTTTCAGCGCTTGAGGAGACCATGGTTGAGTTGGCTGGAGTATCGCTTATCGGAGGTTGAGTGCCCTGCGAAGCGGGTCGTGGAGAGTGCGGTGCCGCCGCGGCCACGGCCTTTGGCGGTTCTTTCCCGAGATCGACAAGCATCCACCCGGCAGCCAGGGCTGCGCCGCCGGCCAGGATTCCCGTAAGTATTAAGTTTCTTTGTTTGTTCATAAAAATTTCGCCTTCGGAAATGCAAACTGGCGCCGGGTTCGCCGGCGCCAGTCGCTTGTTAAGTTGATGGGTTAACTTCTAACTACCCGGATGACCCGGTAAGCTTGGATGAATAACCGTCCGACTTAGGGAAGCACGACGCCGCCGTCTTCCGCACGGGCAACATTCATGCTGCTCAGCGGGATGCCTGCGGAGCCAAGCGCCAGGTTACTGCCAGCCGGGGCGGTGCCTACGATGGCGTTGTAAATCGTGACGGCATCACCCGAGGTGAGGTCGCCGCGGCGGTAGAAGTATTCGTAGCCCCAGGCGGTGTATTGGCCATTGGTGACTTTCGCAACATCCGCAGCGCTGAGGCCGCCGCTGTTCGGGGTGATCGAGACACCGTTGTATGCGAGGACCTTCGCGGTCGGAATCTTCGCCGCATCGCTGGTGCCCAGCCAGGAGACGAGCGTGAGCGGGAAGGCACCGAGGCTGCTGCCGTCGGCGTCGAGCACCTCGACATTCGCCGTGCCCTTGGTCAGGTCGGTACTGAGAGTGCCGCCGCTGCTATACCCGCCGTTGCCATCGATGTTCTGGCCCCAGACCTTGGAGGCGTAGGAGGCGTTGCTTCCTCCCGGAACGCGCTGGAGCTGTGTGATATCCGACGCAGTGGAGGCCACGACCATGTACTGGTTGACCGGATTGGCGATGCCGTATCCCGTTTCCGCCAGGTAGGTCGTGCGCGTGCCGGAACCGTCGTTACGACCGGTAGCGAAAACCAGATTGGTGTCGGCCGCATCGCCGGTGAACAGCGAAAGCGGAACGAAGCCAACGCCGAAGAGCGCCTGGAATTGCTTGTTCGTGACGTTGGTGAGGCTTGCCGGGGCATCCTTACTTGCAATCATCGTAAACGTCACCACACCCACTGCGGCATCGCTGGGCAGGAGCGGGCTGGCCGCATACGGACTGGAAGCGGCGCTCACATCCGAAAAGGCAAATTCCGCCGTGGCGTCTTGCAAGGTTCCGCTTGCGTTGGCGACCTCTGTTCCGCCCGCGGTGTCAGTAATGCCAGTCAACACGGTAACGGGGAGGTACTGCGTGACGTAGAGCGGGCTGGACGTGTTCACGAGAGCGTCGATGCCTTCAACGGATCCGGTGAAGCATGTACGAATCGTCGTGGTGCCGCTGACGCCAGGGAAACTGCCCCTGAAGACCGCACGGGTCGAGGAAGTCAGCGAAGCTCCTTCGTGAGCGTAGGAGAAGGAGGGAACGGGAGCTGCGGCGAACCGATTTTTAATGGAAGTCAGCGTGGCGCTGCGGAAAGCCGAAGAGCCCGTGATTTCAATGGTCACGTCGGCAAAAACCGAGCTGACCGCGGTGAGGGCGAGAGCGCCCACGAGGAGATGTGTAATTTTCATTAGGTTAATTTAGGTAAGTTTAATTATTGAAGGTTGATGAGGTTACGACTGAAGGCGACGACGACGGAAGTGGACGAAACCAAACGCCGCCACGACTCCGAGGCCCAGCAGGGCAAAGGTGGAAGGCTCGGGAACAGCGGCGAGGAACGATACTTGGCCCGTGCTGTCGATGGTGACGGTGCCAAGGTAATCACCGGTGCGAACCGGATCGCCGAGCCCGCTCTGACCGGAGATATTATTCTTGGCTTGAATACGATAGAGATCGAGCGCGCCTTCAACGTCGCCCGCAGCACCCAAGATTCCAAAGGAACCAGTGCTAAACGCTTGCTGGACGCCGCCAGCAAAAGCGCCGAACGCCGTATTCTGAACACCGGGTGCCAGGAACGGATTCTGGTTGTCGATGTTGGAAGTTCCCGTGGGCGATTGAGCCACCGCCGTGGTGTATTGCGTTTCCAGCACGTTATTTTGGCTGACCATGTTGTTGGAGCCCGTGGTCATGAAACCATCGCTGGCAACCGTCCATGCTGCTGAATCCGCTTCACCGGCCGCGCCTACTCCATTTCGGGAGCGGGAAACGTAGATAGTGCGGCTGGGATCTCCGTTTTGAAGAGAGTTGCTAATGTTTGAGGATCCCCAAACACCGGCCAAGCCGAAGTAAAGGGTGTCTTGTTCGAACCAATTCGCGCCGAAGGCTGCAGTGAGATCGTTTCCAATATTACTAATGTTAAGCAGATTGCTCGTTGCGTCGCGGAAGGCGGTTGCGGTATTTCCGAGATTTACGTAGAGCGTCTGGTCGGAGCCGGTGGTTCCACCTGGGTTCTGGAAATACAGAACCAAGTCGCCTGCCGTGTAGTTGGCGTTTTGGGCTTGTGCGACCGTTGCGGAGAGCATCATTGCCCCTGCTGCGGCCAGTAGCCCGGTGAATGTTTTTTTCATTTTTTTATGCTGGTGGTTTTGGTGGTTGCTGCCGCCGCTCATTGGTGGGTATTGCACCGGAGCGGCGTGAACTGCGAAGCTTTGGCTTCCAGTTTCCCCCGCAGCACAACGCGATTTGATGGCCGGGACAATTGGCGCGTTGTGACAATGTGGTCACATATTGCTAATGCTTCATTGTTACAAAGATGTAACAATCGCTAAGTCTTTGTTAGCGCAGAAAGGAGGCGAGGAGGCGGGCGAAGTTTTTCGCGATCTGATTTGCAAGATCGCCGCAAGGCATGTGCCGGAGCGCGGCGAGTCCGTGATAAGCGGCGGCCAAATTGGCCGGATGGTGCATGCGCTCTCCATTTTTCGCCGCTGGCAGGGGATGCTGGTCCAGGGGCTTCGGCGGCGGCATTGACGGGGCATCCGTCTCCACCAGCAGCCGCTCCATTGGCATGGCACGGAAGGGTTCGAGTTTTCGTTCGCGTCCCGGGGTGAGGAAGGAGGCGGAAAAGGAAAAGTATCCGCCCAGCTTCACAAACTCGGGGACCATTTCCAGTGGCCCGCCATAGGCATGCAACAGGAATCCGCCGGCAGGCAGCCGGGTTTCGCGCAAAATCTCCAGCATCGGTCCCCATGCGCGCAGGCAGTGAATGGTTACTGGCAGGTTGCGATCCGCCGCCAGCGCGAGCTGCCAGCGGAAGACTTCCAACTGGGCGTCGAAGTTTTTCGTCGTTTTCCAGCGATCGAGCCCAATTTCGCCTACACATCCACCCTCATCCAGCCGTGCTTCGAGCGCAGTTTGCCAATTTGGTGAGCGTTCATCCACCTTCCACGGATGGATGCCGTAGCTCGGCAGCATCCAGGGATGTGCCGCCGCGAGATGGGCGACGCGGTCCCAGTCGGATTCTTCGGTGCCATTAACGACCATGCCGCGAATGCCGAGCGCCTGGCAGTCCTGGATGATCTCCGGGAGGTATGGCGCAAGGGCGGCATCCTGCAGGTGGTTGTGCGCGTCGAAAAGGTTCACGGACAGGGGGCTTTTAGCCTGCGGTTACCCGGAAGTTCCGGATGGGCGTTTCTTCAAAATACCATCCGTGGGATTGGATGGTCTTTCCGTGGTTCATTTGATCAGGAGCCAAGGGCGATTTTCCGAATGGTGGCCTGCACTTGCGCGAGGCCGTTTAATCGGGTGGGCGAGAGATTTTGCGCGATTCCGAGGTGTTCGAAAAGTGCTGGTTCAAAGGTGGCGATTTCCTCGGCGGCAGCGCCTTCGTGCAGCTCGCACAGGAGGCCGGCCAATCCCTTGACCAGCGGAGAATCCGCATCCGTGCGGAAGTGGCACCCGTCTGCTTCCCGGGAACCGGCCAGCCAGACTTGCGACACGCAGCCGCGAACGAGAAAATGCTCCGTGCGTTCGTGTTCCCGCAGGGGTTTTAGTTTGGGGCGATGCGCGATCACGGCGGCCAGCCGTTCCTGAGGATCGGGAATAATGGCGTAGCGGTCGACGAATTGTTGCTGGCGTTCGGTGAGTGTCACGCTTTCGACTTTACCTGGCCGGGCTTGCGCCGCCAACCGGAGTCTGCTCTGCATCCGGAATCAGAAAATCCCGTGCCACGGCCATGTGCTGCATTTGCGGGGCGGCACTGTCCCCTTTTTGCGCGGGTGGCGTGTCTGCAAGAGGAGTGAAGATTCGGGTGTCCAATACCAGCCCTCCGGGAAACTCCGCCGTGCCGATGCGCACGGGCACTTTGGTGGCGTCGAGGTCTGCATCCGCCAGGACCCAGTCGTAGGGTTTGTTGCGGTTGGCATTGGTATTGTCATTTCCCGCCGCGTCCTGCGGCCTGGGACTGGTCACAAAAGTTTTCGCGCCTAGAATGGCCAGGCATTCCTCGTTGACCGTGCGGGTGTTCAGGTCTCCTCCAAAGACAACGAGATCCTCCGCCGGAATCTGCTCCGCCACCCGGGCGGCGATTTCCCGGGCTTCCGCGATGCGGCCTGATTCCTTGCGGCTGTAAAAATGTACGCTGATTGCCCAGAGGATGCGTCCGTTCGGCAGCGCGATCCTGGCCCAGGCAAAGTCGCGATTGTCCAGCGCCGGGTCGGACCATTCCCCGCTTTCCACGATGGGGAAGCGGCTTACGATGCCGTTGGGAATGCCTTCGCCTTCCTCGCGGAAAAAGAAGAACTCCCGGCCGAACGTGGCATTGACCCATTGCCGGACAGACACGCTGGTGTTGAACTCCTGGATTAGCACGATATCTGGGTTCAGACCCTTGAGAATTCGAGCCCCGGCGCCTTCGGGATTGGAGTGGTTGCCATTGTCGGGCGAGTAGCTTTGGTGCGTGCCGGAGGTCAGGTTGGCAGCCACCACCCGCACGGCGACGGGTTCGGCCATGACGAGTCCCGCGCAGGCGGCGCCCAAAATTCCCAATCCTGCCCAAAATCGAACCACAATCCTCATCCATACGCAGCCCTGACTGAAAAAAGAGAGTCGAAAATGTGCGAAGCCTGTCGCAATTTTTGAAATCGACGCCTGCCGTCCTGCCCGGGATGATCCCTCCTCCCGTCTGCCCGCCGGCTGCTGTATCGATGAAAATTTGCGACCTCACTCAATTCTATTCCCCCGTGAGCGGCGGGGTGAAGCGCTACATCGAGCAGAAGGTGGCCTATTTGCGGGCGCACCGGCCGGACTGCGCGCATATTCTCATTATTCCCGGCGAGGCTTCCATCTGCACGGGAGACGCGCAGGTCCGGGTTTACACCATCCAGTCTCCATTGATTTCGCGGAAATCCCGCTACCGCGCCTTGCTCGATCTGAATCGCGTCGAGGAAATCCTCGAGCGGGAAAACCCCTCCATCATTGAATCCGGCGATCCCTACCAGATCGCCTGGAAAGCCATTGCCTCCGGCCGCGCTCTGGGCATCCCTGTCGTCGGTTTTTACCACTCGCATTTCCCGGAGGCTTACATCCGCACGATTGCCAAGTTTCTCGGACCGATTTCCGTCCAGATTGCCGAGGAAATTTCCCGCCGCTACGTTACCGCGCTCTACAACCGCTTCGAGCGCACGCTGGTTCCCAGCCCGGCTCTCGCCGATCTTCTTGGTTCATGGGGACTTGAAAACGCCACTCCCACCGATCTCGGCGTCAATATAGATACCTTCCATCCCGAAGGCCGGGACGATCGCAGCTTGCGACGGGAGCACGACATCCCTGACGACCGCATTCTGCTGCTCTACGTCGGCCGCCTCGCTCCGGAAAAAAATGTCCGCACGCTCTTCCTCGCTTTTGAGAAACTCTGGGAGCAGGCTCCGGGCCGTTACCACCTCCTCGCCGTCGGCGATGGCACCCGCCGATCCGACCTCATTCGCATCCGTGAGCGCACCGGCGCGATTACCTGGCTGCCCTATTGCGGCGATTCCACCGCCCTGGCCTGCCTCTACCGCGCCGCCGATCTCTTTGTGCATCCCGGTATTCTCGAAACATTCGGACTCGTGACCCTGGAGGCACAGGCTTGCGGCACTCCGGTCGTGGGCATTCGCGGCAGTTACATGGACCGCATCATCTTTACAAACCAGAGACACTGGGCCGTGGAAAATACACCCGCCGCCCTCGCAGAGGCCATCCGCTCCGTGGCTGCACGCAATCGCGCCGCCGAAGGAGCCTCCGCCAGCGCTGCCGTGCGGGAGAGATACGGCTGGCAGCAGATTTTCGATCGCCTTTTTTCCGTTTACCGGGAGGTCATCGAAGCATACAAACCCTGATATGGCGCTCCCCGACGGCCTGGTTATTCGAAAATATCAACCCATCGATCGTGATGCGGTTCGCCGTCTGTGTTGTGAGACCGGATTTCTCGGCAAGCCCATCGATCCTGTTTTTCAGGACCGCGAGCTTTTTGCCGATTATCTCACCTCTTATTACACCGACTACGAGCCCGAGTCCTCGTTCGTCGTCGAGCAATATGGTGAAGTCAAAGGTTACCTTCTCGGCTCCCGCCGCCCCACCCGTCAGCAACTCCATGGGATTTTTCTCAATATCAGCCTCTTCGTTCGAGGCATGCTTCGTTACCGTGGCTACAACCGCGCTACCCGGGACTTTATTGGCTGGGTGCTCCGCAACTCCTGGAAGGAAGTCCCCGCCGCCCCGCGCAAGACCGCTCATTTTCACTTTAACCTCCTTCCCGAGGTTCAAGGGCTCGCAGGCACCCGCGAGCTCATCAATCGCTACTTTGCCCATCTCCGCGCCCACGGCGAAAAAGCCGTCTTCGGCCAGGTCGTTACCTTCGAAAGCCGCAGGGGCGCGGCTGTTTTCGGGCGTTACGGCTTCCAGGTCGTCGAAAAACGCGAAATCACCAAATATCGCCACCTCCATCCCGAGCCGGTCTATTTGATGACCGTCATTAAACAGCTCGACGAAGAGAGTCCATCCCCGCAGGCCATCGCATCTTCCGAGCCGGCAAATGTCCATTAGAAGTCGGAAAGGCTCTCATTTGAGATTCGGAATCATTCCTTGTTTAGAATAATTCTTGATCTCATTAGGCGCTGTGGCACGTTGATTCACAGTGAAAAACGGACAGTACAGCGTTTCGGTGCCCATCTACGAGCTTACTATCGGACAGGGTGGGCTTCGTGATACTCCGCAGCGACGTCACGTTTACGACCTGTTGCTCTCCAAGCGCGACCACCCCACTGCGACGGAAGTTTTTCAGCGGGCCAAGAAGGCCATGCCCACCATTTCCCTGGCCACCGTTTACAACTCCCTGGAGGCACTGGTCGCCTGTGGCCTCGCCAAGCAGGTCCATGTCGACCGCGAGCCCACCCGCTATTGCCCCAACCTTGAGGAGCACGGACATTTCATATGCGCCGCCTGCGGACTGGTCTTCGACATCGACCTCGCTGCCGGTGAGCAAATGGACCACCAATGGGCACTTCCCTCCGGATTTACCGTCACCACCCACGAAGTCACCCTGCGTGGCACCTGCGCGACCTGCGCCCAATCCAAAATCTAAATTCAAAATCCAAATTCGATGAGTCTTAGCATCCGCAACCTCCACGCAAACATCGACGGCAAGGAAATCCTCAAAGGCCTCAACCTTGAGATTCCCAAGGGTGAAGTCCACGCCATCATGGGCAAAAACGGCTCCGGCAAGAGCACGCTCGCCAAAGTCATGGCCGGTCACCCCAGCTACGCAGTCACCGAAGGGGCAGTCTTCCTCGACGACACGCCGCTCTTCGAGATGGAGGAGCCCGATCAGCGCGCCCGCGCCGGACTTTTCCTTGCCTTCCAATACCCGATGGAAATCCCCGGCGTCACCATTGCCAATTTCATCCGCGCTGCGCTCCAGGCCCGTTTGCCCGAAGGCGAGGAACTCGAAGCGGTCGATTATTACGCCAGGCTCTACGCCAAAATGGATGCGCTCAAAATCCCGCGCGCATTCACCTCCCGCTCCGTCAACGAAGGTTTCTCCGGTGGTGAGAAAAAACGCTGTGAAATCCTCCAGATGGCCATGCTTGAGCCCACTTACGCCGTGCTCGACGAGACCGACTCCGGTCTCGACATCGACGCCCTCAAGATCGTTTCCGAAGGCGTCAATGCCCTGCGCGGACCGAATGCCGGCATGCTCGTCATCACCCATTACCAGCGCCTCCTCAACTACATCGTGCCCGACAAGGTCCACGTGATGGTCGATGGACGCATCGTCAAGACCGGCGAAAAAGACCTCGCCCTCAAGCTCGAAGCCGAAGGCTACGACTGGGTCGAAAAAGACCTCCTCGCCACCGTATAAAGTCCCTCGCCGTGCCATCCGTTTCATCCGTGGTAAAAACAAAAAGGAATCCGAAATGAGCGCCGAAATCGAAACACCCGATCTCAACCTCCAACGCAGCGATATCGGCGACTTTAGCTACGACATGAAGTACGCCTACGACGCCGGCGTTGGTCTGAACGAAGACACGATCCATTACATTGCCGACGTCAAAAAGGACCCCGAATGGATCCGGGAGTTCCGCATGGACGGTTACCGCCGCTTCCTGGAGAAGCCCATGCCCACCAACTGGGCAAGCAAGGATCTCGAAAACATCGTCTTCGAAAACATCCGCTACTACCTCTCGCAGGGCCAGACGCCCAGCCGCTCCTGGGACGATGTTCCCGAGGAAATGAAGCAAACCTTCGAGCGCCTCGGCATCCCCGAGCAGGAGCGCAAATACCTCGCCGGCGTCGAAGCGCAGTTCGACAGCGAAGCCGCCTACTCCAACATCAAAGCCGCCGTCGGCGAGCAGGGTGTCATCTTTGTCGGCAGCACCGAAGGCCTGCACCAGCACCCGGAGATTTTCCGCAAATGGTTCGGCAAGGTCATCCCCAGCGGAGACAACAAATTCAGCGCCCTCAACAGCGCCGTCTTCTCCGGAGGCTCCTTCATCTACGTGCCTCCCGGCGTAAAGGTCAAACATCCGCTCCAGGCCTACTTCCGCATCAACGCGCAAAACTTCGGGCAATTCGAACGCACCCTCATCATCGCTGACGAAGGCTCCGAGGTCATGTATATGGAAGGCTGCACTGCGCCGAAATTCGAGACCGCCACGCTCCACAGCGCCGTCGTCGAACTCGTTGCCATGAAAGGGGCCAAGATCCAGTACGTTACCGTGCAAAACTGGAGCCCGAACGTCTTCAACCTCGTCACCAAACGCGGCCTCGCCCACGAGGAAGCCGAGATCAAGTGGATCGACTGCAACATTGGCAGCCGCCTCACCATGAAATATCCCGGCGTCATCATGAAAGGCCGCAAGGCTCGCGGCGAAGTCATCTCCATCGCGCTCGCCAACGACGGCCAGCACCAGGACACCGGCGCCAAAATGATCCACGCCGCCGACGAGACGACGTCGAACATCGTTTCCAAATCCATCAGCATCGGCAAAGGCATCGCCACCTATCGCGGCCTCGTTGAGATTCCGAAGCACCGCAAGAACTGCAAGAACAACACCGAGTGCGACGCTCTCCTCATTAACGCGCACAGCCAGACGAACACCTACCCCGCCATCGCGGTCCGCGGCCAGGGCAACGCCTGCCAGCACGAAGCCAGCGTCAGCCAGATCGGCGAGGAGCAAATCTTCTACATGCAGCAGCGCGGCCTCAGCAAAGCCGAGGCCATGAGCCTTGCCGTCAATGGCTTTGTCAACGACCTCGTCCGCGAATTCCCGATGGAATACTCCGTCGAACTCAAACGCCTCATCGACCTCGAAATGGAAGGCTCCGTTGGCTGATCCAACCCGCCGTAGCGTCCCGCTCCTCATGTCCGCAACCACCTTTATGAATCCCGACTCCGACGCACCGGCTATCACCCCGGGTCTCGATTTCACCCCATCCACCAACTGGCCCGAGTGGTTTCAGGAAACCCAGCGCGCCGCTTGGGACGAATTCCTCGCCACCCCGGCCCCGCTCCGCAAGGACGTCCTCTGGCGCTACGCCAACGTCGGCTCCCTCGCCCTCGACGATTTCCGCCTCGCGCCCGAAGTCCAGAGCGAAGGCCGTCTCATTAATCAATCCCAGATCTTCACCGATGTGGCCGCCCGATTTGTCTTCGGTAACAACCGCCTGCTTCACAGCGAGACTCCTGCGCTGCCCGCCGGAGTTCTGGTCAAACCACTCGCGCAAGCCGCCACGGAAAATGAAGCCCTCTTTCGCGATTACTTTATGTCGCAGCCCGTCGAACTCGGCTCCCACAAATACGCCGCGCTTCATCGTGCCTTCGTCGAGGGAGGCATGCTCATTCACGTTCCCGCGAATATCGAGGTCGCCCTGCCCATCGAGATCTTCCATTGGGTCGAAGGCGAAGGCGCCTCCGTTTTCCCGCACACCCTCATTCTCTGTGGCGAGAACAGCAAGGTCACGGTCATCGACGCCTTTAAATCCGCCGACGGCAAACGCGCTCTCGCCTGCGGCGTGAATGATCTGCACCTCGCCCCCGGCGCCAAATTGCACTACATCGCCCTACAGGACTGGAGCCGCGAATCGCTCGCCTTCCACATCAATTCCACCCTTGTCGACCGCGATGCCAGCTCAACGGCTCTCACGCTCAACTTCGGCGGTAAATTCGTCCGCGGGGAAAGTCTCAGCCGTATGATTGGCCGCGGGGCGGGCAGCATCATGCTCTCGCTCAATCCCGTCGAAGGCGAGCGAGAGATCGATCAGCGCACCCTGCAGATCCATACTTCTCCCGGAGCGACCAGCAACCTCCTCTATCACAACGCGCTCGACGACAAGGCGCGCACGATCTTCTCCGGCCTCATCAAGGTCGAGCCCGGTGCGCATGAGACCGATGCTTACCAGAAGGTCCGCAATCTCCTGCTTAGTGACGACGCCGAGGCTGACTCCATGCCCGGCCTCGAAATTCTTGCCGACAACGTGAAATGCTCCCACGGAGCCACCTCCGGAGAGATCAGCGACGAAGAGCTCTTTTACATGCAGGCGCGCGGCATCACCCCGCACTTCGGCCGCCGGCTCATTGTCGCCGGTTTCTTCCATGCGCTCCTTGAGCACATCGAGGATAAAATCGTCCGCGCCCGTCTTGGCGAGCTGGTCGACGAGCGCCTCGGGGTTGCCATGTCCGAAGCCTGACAATCCGGGAGGAGTTGCATTGCTTCTCCGCGTTCCGATCGGTTTACTGGCAGCTTAAAGATCATGAGAATCCTCCAACTCGTTACCGTGATTGCGGCATTCGCCGCCCTCGCTGCCTGCGCCCGCAGCGCCTCCGACTCGCCTGCCAAGGCAGGCTCTCCTCGATCGAGCAATGGTGCCAGCTACGGCGTACAGCCCGCCATCGGCACACCGAGCAACTGGCACGGTTCCGACGTCACGTCGCCCAGCATGTAGCCCTTGCGCCTTGCTGTGCGCTGCTGGACAGAGCGTTCGGTCTGATGCACTGTGGCTCCTGATGTCCCCCCTGCAGAAAGCCGCGCTTCCCCTGTGTGCCACCCTCCTTTTCCTGCCTCTGTTACAGGCGCAGGATGTTTCCGATGTCGATCTCACAAAAATTCGGCAGGAAGTCGCAGCCATCAAATCCAGGCAGGAGGACCAGCGACAGGAAGCGCTCCAGGCGGCTGTTACGGAGCTCCAGACGGCAACAAAATCGCCGGCGGATGCCGGACGGGCCTACCTCGATGCGATCCGCGTGCTGGAATTTGAAGGCAAACCCAACGCGAATGGCACCTTCATGGATTGGAAAAAATCCAGCGTCAATGTCATCGGAAGCCACGCCTTCCAGCAGGTCGTTCTGGTGCATCTCATCTATCTCCAGCACACCCTCCAGCACGCTTCCAATCCCGGCAGGCCTGCCGATCCGGACGCCATCCTTTCCTATCTCAAGGAGCTGGTGAAGGCCCGGCAGCTTGTCGGCGAAGCCGACCTCCGGAAATGGAGGTCCGATGAACAAAACGACTTCCGCCGCCGCACCGAGGAGCTGCTGGACAAGCCGCTGGAACAAAGCCCCTTCGTTCAGGCCTATCAGATGCAATCCTTGATTCAGGGTGCCAGGGATTGGGAAAAATCTCCGGGTAACATGGACCAGATCATCGAACAGGCCGTTCGCGGTCCTCTTCGCAAAGCCAAAAATCCGCGCCTGCTCGAAACATGGGATGTGGAAATTAACTTTGAAAAGGCGATCATGGCGCAGCATTCCACCTCGCTCGCCAGCGACACGCTGGATCAGGTGATCCTCCCGAATCTCAGGTGGCGGAAAGCCCAGGACCAGATGCTTCTGGGACAAAGCGGTCCCGCCTTGCAGGAAATGCTCCTGCTCATCAAAACCTATCCATCCCATCCGGAATGGAATCGCTGGCTCAAGGAAATCTCCGCGTTTCTCGAAGGTCAGCCCGCGTCCACTCAGAACCCGTAACGGAGCAATTGCACGCCGCCATAGGTGCGCATCTCCTTCGGAGTCAGATTCGAATCGCGGTTGATGTCCGCCACGTTTTTTGCATAGAGCAGAAACGGTTCGTTTGACGCCGCATCCACAAACTCCGTCCGGGTGAGGGATGCGTTGCGATTTTCGTCGATGGCATCAAAAGTCATCTCCGCCCCGCCTGCGGCCAGCCATTCCGGACGGCTCACAAATCCGTTTCGATCCGTATCCGCCACCTCAAAGGCATAATCCGCGTAGGCGGTACCCACGGTGCGTGCAGTCACCGGGCGGTTGAGCGGCAGAGAACTCTGCATGGGCGGCTGAGTCTGACAGCTCGAAAATACACCCACCGCCAGTGCGCCCACGCCGCCTGCAAAAAATTTGCCAAAACCAATCATCCCGCGAGTTTTATGCCGGAAGGCACGGGACACAACGAATTTAAAGGGAGGTTTCCCGTCTGGGCGAATTCTTGATTGACTACATGTGCATGAGTCTCTTCAAACAGCGCATGCGGGTTTTGGGTGGAGGCCTCATGGCAAATAGATTCATGGCAGGCATGGCGGCGTGCTTTGTATGCGCCATTGCTTGGCAGGCGCCCGCAGCCGACATTTCCTTTCTCAATGGGCACCGCATCAAGGCGGCCCGCATCGTTGCGCGGACGGATGAGTTCATCTCCGTCCAGACAAGTGAGGGCGTCATTCGGTTTCCCATCCAGGCCATCAAGTCCATCGATGGCAAGCCGATGCAGATCGAGCCCGAACTGCCCGTCCTCGAGGCCGCCGAGGCCGCGCCCGAAGAAAATCCCGCGCCCGCCGCACCCGCTCCAGAGCTGGATGCCACCCCCACGCCTGAAGCCGCCATCCCGGAAGCGCCCGCCGCGCCCGCGCCTGTCTCCGTGCCAGCGATCGCTTCCGAGGAGAGCAACAACGAGTGGAACTTTGAATTCGTCCTCCTGTGCCTGCTGCTCGGCGGGGGGATTTGGATGCGGAGCCTCGCTGCCGTGCAGCGCGATCTCTTCCAGCGCCGCGTGGAACCTCGCTACTGGACGCTCGCCGCCTTGCTCCTTCCCGGCCTCGGTGCGGCCGCCTATGTCGTGACCGGGCGTGCCCGGGAAATGCTCGCTTCGGCAAAAGCCCGCAAAAACGCCAAAACCAAGCCCGTCGAAGACTCCGGCAAATGGCAGAGCGGCACTGGCAAAACCTTCCCCTTCGGGCTCAATAATCCGCCTGTCGATCCAGCCGACCATCTCGCCAGCAAAGGCCGCATGCGCCACGGCCTCGAATTTCTCGATTCCGACCGCAAGTCCATCGAGATCAAATCTGGAGACAATGAGCTGGTCTCCGGTCTCGATCACGCTGGCGAACTCCTCGAAGAAGCTCTCCTCGAAGGCGCCAGCGACATCCACATCGAGCCCAGCAGTGAAGATTACCGCGTCCGTTTTCGTCTCGACGGCATTCTCCATGAGCGCATGACCTACGACGCCACCGACGGGCGCCGCGTGGTTACTTCTCTCAAGACACTTGCCGAGATCGACATTGCCGAGAAACGCAAGGCGCAGGACGGTCGTTTCCGCGCCCGTGCCTCCGGTCGCGATGTGGACTTTCGTGTTGCCACGGCCAATTCCATCTACGGCGAAAAACTCGTCATCCGCATTCTCGACCACCGCGGCGGTGTTTTTGACCTCACTTCGCTGGGTATGTCCGACGACATGCTGGCCACTTTCCAAAGCGTCATTCATTCCCGCAATGGCATGATCCTTGCCACCGGGCCGACGGGTTCTGGAAAAACTTCCACGCTTTACGCCGCCCTGCGCCAGGTCGACGCCTCCAGCCTCAATGTCATGACGATCGAAGACCCGCCCGAGTTCGAACTCGAAGGGGTCACCCAGATGGGCGTCAATCCCCGGGCCGGCATCACCTACGAAAGCGGTTTGCGCTCCATCCTGCGCCAGGATCCCGACATTATCCTCGTTGGCGAAATGCGCGACGCTGAGGCGGCGGAGATTGCTCTGCGTGCCGCCCTGACCGGACATCTCGTTCTCAGCTCCTTGCACACCAAGGATGCCATCGGCACGATCTCCCGCCTGCAGGACATGAAAATCGAGCGCTACCAGGTCGCCTCCGCCCTGCTCATGGTGCTCGCGCAGCGTCTCGTGCGTGTCCTGTGCCCGCATTGCCGCCAGCCGTACGCGGCCGATGGCAACGAGGTCGAGAGCCTTGGGTTCAGCTTCGAACCCGGTTCCACGCTTTATGCTCCGGGAGGTTGCGACCAATGCCACGGCACGGGATTCAAGGGACGCACCGGATTGTTCGAGCTGCTGGTGCTCGATGAAGTGCTTCGCAAGGCCATCGGCGACGGAGCCGATGAATCCACGCTGCACATGATGGCGCTCGAACGCGGCTTTCGAAGCTATCGCTACGATGGAGCGGAGAAAATCCTGCTCGGCATCACCACCGTCGACGAGGTGCTCCAGGCCTCATGACATTCATCCTCCAACGGCAATCATGATCTGGACCATCCTACTCCTCGTTCTCGCCGCCGCGCCTGCGCTCTATCGGGGGTGGCTCGGCTGGAGCTACGGCGCATCCACGGAAATGCGCCATCTCATTACCTATTTATTTGCGATGCTCCTTGCGCTCCGATTCTGGGAGCCTTTTACCGGGACGCTGCAAAAAGGACTGAACTTTGACCCGTGTTTCATCGCCATTGGGGCTTACATCCTCCTTTTTGTTCTTGGAACGGCTGTTGCCGGGTTTGTGGTGAAGATCAAGGCGGATGCCTACCGGAGCGTCTCGATGGACTATATCAACCAGGGACTGGGACTCGCTGCGGGTCTCTTCTCCGGCTCGCTTCTTGGCGGGTCGCTGGCGCTGCTGCTCAGTCTTGCCATTCCGTCCCGCGTGGCCGAAGCGGCCTCTCCAATGGTCGAAGCCGCCGTCGAATGGCCCGGGACTCTGGCTTCCGTCATCGAGACGCACATTGCCGATGTGCCTCGCGGCAGCGCGGCGAGCATTCGCTTTCCTGTCGTGAAATTTGTCGAAGTCCCCCTGGCATCCGGTGCCCCTGAAGCCACTGCCGCGCAACCGGGAACGGCCGTGATGCGCCTCCATCCCACACTGGACTGGAAATAATTCCGGATCGGAGCTGTCGAAACCTCGCGTGTCGCGTGGCGGGGTGTTAAGAAACCCGGCATGGCAGATACTGCATTTTTCGGCATTCCCCGGGCGATCGTGGGAATGATCCACCTGCCCGGACTCCCCGGGACGCCTCATGCCAGGCTCATTCCGGCGGAGATCGCGGACCACGCACGCCGGGAGGCGGCCACCCTGATCGATTGCGGGGTCGATGCCCTGCTTGTCGAAAACATGCACGACCGGCCTTATCTGCGCGGTTCGGTGGGGCCGGAGATCGTGGCCGCGATGACGGCTGCCGCGCTGGCGGTGAGGGAATGTACTGCCGCGCCATGCGGCGTGCAGGTTCTTGCCGGTGCCAACGAAGCCGCGCTGGCGGTCGCCCTGGCGGCCGGGCTCGATTTTGTGCGGGTTGAGGGGTTTGTCTTTGCGCACGTTGCCGACGAGGGGGTGCTCGAGGGTTGCGCCGGGCCGCTGCTGCGGGCGCGCAAGGCGTGGGATGCCGAACACATTCGCATTTTTACCGACATCAAAAAGAAGCACGGCGCCCATGCGATCACTGCCGACGTGAGCATTGCCGAAACGGCGAAGGCGGCGGCGTTTTTTTGCAGCGATGGCGTTATTGTCAGCGGGGTGGCCACGGGCGAGCCCGTGGATTTCGAGGAACTCGAGCAAGTCGCCCGCGCTGTCGATCTGCCGGTCCTTGTGGGGTCGGGGGCGAACCCGGAGAATGCCAGCCAATTATTCCAGTACGCGGATGCCATTATTGTCGGCTCGGCTTTCAAGGAGGGCGGCGATTGGACGGCGCCTCTCGATAGGGACCGTATTCGCGCATTTGTGGAGTGCGCCAAAGGAGGGGCTTCCTCCGAGGCGATCAGGCCACCAATTTTACCGGCGGAGGTGCGGGCATCGGAAATGCCGAGGCCTGTCCCCCAAACTTCGGATAAACGAAACGCGCTGCGGTGGAACGATCCTGTATGATGCCGAAGGCCTCCTGCTGCCCCAGATCGCGCAGGAGATCCAGCGAGTGAAATAGCAGAAGCGATCCGATCCCGCGGTTGCGATATTCGTGAAAAAGCACCGGGCCCGTAACCAGCTGGTTTTCGGTTTCCGGATCGGCTTTAACGACGGAAATGCCGACGATTCGCGATCCATGTTGCACCACCATGCAGGACGGCGCGTCCTGAGCGAAGGCCTCTTCGCAGCCTTTTTTGATGCCGTTCAGAAAAAAACCGGCGACATCCTCGAAGCCCGAATTTAGCGAAAAAGCGCTCGAAATTACTTGCTGGGCCACATCGCCCTCGTCCGGTTGCGCTTTGCGAAAAATGTAAGGCGGCAGTGTCGCACGACCATGCTCCTGCAGCCGCTCAAGATCCCAGTGATATTGAAGCCAGTTAATCCTCATCGCTTTCTGGAAGGAGCACTTTCCGTACGTACAGTTCCGCCAAGGCGGTTCCTGTTAGGAAGCGTCTTCATCGTTGCGGCAAACCCACCAAACGCAGCCAAGCAGCGTTCCCGTCATTACCGTAAATGCTGTAAGAGTAAACATGGACGGGGTCGGAGATTCCAAGAAAGCGGCATGCAGTCAATGAAATTTCTAAAAACCCATCAATTTGCTGTAAATGGATGGTCGGGATTGATGCCAAAAAAATTCTGGAAAACCGCCCGGTACACGTCCCGTTTCATCGAGGCAACCCACGACAGCCGGAACTGCTCCGGCCGGATCCAGCGTGCGGCCCGGAATTCCTTCGACCCGGAACCCGCGAGAATTAGAGAATCCTCGCCAAGAAAGCGCGCCCGGAAATAGGTTTGCTCCTGCCCGCCAAATCCCTTCTTTGTCCGTCCACCGCCAAATTCATATCGATAAGGTCCCTTTCGCTCGATCACGGAGTAATCCGTCGGCTCGAGCGAAATTTCCTCCATTACCTCGCGAAACAGCGCCTCTTCCAAGGTCTCCCCTGCATCGACTCCTCCCTGTGGAAACTGCCACGCTCCCAAAATATCCGAGCGCTCGCAGATCAGAATGCGGCCATCTTCCTTCTCAAGTATGAAGGCGACATTCGAGCGATACTTGACCATGCCCGGCAGCCAAACGCAGAACGCCGTCTCATTCCAGCCTGAATTTAACACATCCCAGCCGTGACTCTTCGCCGTATTCTTGCCCTCGTGGGCGGCATTTTTTTTGCCTCCGCATGCTGGTTTGTCTGGGATATGCAGCCGGCGCGCCAGCTCGCCCGGGCAAACGCACGGCTGCTCCATGCGCTCGAAAAACGGAACTGGGACAAAGTGGGCGGACTTGTAAGCCCCGGCTATGGCGACCGCTGGGGCTTTGATCGCGCAGCTCTGCTGGAAAATGGCCCCGAAGCCCTCCGGCAGTTCTTTTTTCTCACGCTGACCCCGGAGGAGTGGCACGCCGAACAGCACGACGCCAGTGCCGAACTTCGATACCGTCTGAAAATTCAGGGCCGTGGAACTGCACTCGCCGAAATGATGATGACCCGTCTGAATGCGCTCGACGCACCCTTTGTGCTTCTTTGGAGGAAGGAAAGCTGGCAACCGTGGAGCTGGCGGCTATATTCCGTCGACCAGGCTCAACTCGAAATCCCATCAGACGTTTATTTTCAATGAAACGGATTGTTTGCACATTCTTCCTAGCCATTCTTACAGCGACTCTGTCGGCACCCTTCGCCCGGGCGCAATTTGGAGGGGATTCCGGCTCCGGTTCGGATTCCGGCAATCCCTCCAATTCGGATAACTCCGGCTCGCCGGACAATCAGGACGCCACGCCAAAGAAGCCCGAGGACATGGATCCCAAGGAGCTTGCCGCCGACTTTGATACCATTACCTACTGGAAGGCGGAGTTGCCCGGCGGCACGTATCTTATTGCGCACGACTCCATTAACGGCGTCAGCTCTCAGGAATACGTCCTCGATGGCGCCGCCCGCGTCACGGAGGTCAACATCAGCACCTCCGGCGTGATGCAGCCCCGTTTTTACTACATCGAACCCCTCACGCCGAAGGTGCCCTCCAGTGCCGGCCAATCCACGACCGATCGTGCTAAAAGCGCCCTTGAGGAAGCCGCTTCCCGGGTAATTCCTGGAGACCCCGTCTGGGCCAAGGTCGTCAAGGAATATCCCACCACCACCCACGCCGGGACGATCGAATACCGCCTGGAAACCAAGGACCAGATCAAGCGTCTCTACGAGAGCCTGGAGCGCTCCTGGCTCCGCGGGAAGAGCGAGGTTTTCCGCCCCGATGGCGCGGGACGCTTCGATCCCAAGGACGAGAAAAAGAAGAAAGACGGCGAGGACGGTTCGGATGAAAACAGCTCCGAGACCGACAATAATGCCGATTCCAGCGGCACCTCCAGCCAATCTTCCGATCCGATCGGCTACTGACTTTTTCCGGCCTTGTCAGATTTTTCGAAACCTCGTCATGAATGCGGTGTCTTCGCGGCCTTTGGCCACCCGGATGCCGCAACGTTGAATTACTACGGCCTTTTTGCCCTGCAGCACCGCGGGCAGGAAAGCGCGGGCATTGTTGCCGCAACGGGAAGCAACACCCCGTTCCTTGTCCATAAGGACATGGGCCTTGTCTCACAAGTCTTTACCGACGAGGACCTCAAGCGCATCAAGGGCTCCCGTGCCATCGGCCACGTCCGTTATTCCACCACCGGATCGAGTACGGCGAAAAACGCCCAGCCACTCGTCGTGGATACCGCCCGCGGCCAGCTCGCCGTGGCGCACAATGGCAATCTCACCAACGCCGCCCAGCTGCGCCTCGAACTCGAGGAGGAAGGGTCGATTTTTCAAACCACCGTCGATAGCGAAATCATCCTCCATCTGCTGGCCCGCCCTGGTGATCCCCGCAATCCGCTTGCCGCCCTGCGTCGTCTGGAAGGTGCGTTCTCGATGGTCATCATGGGAGAGCGCGAGATTATCGGCATTCGCGATCCGTTCGGATTTCGCCCGCTCTCACTCGGCCGCCTCGATGACGCGTATATCCTCTCCTCCGAGACCTGCGCCTTCGACCTGATCCATGCCGAGTTTATCCGCGAGATCGAGCCCGGTGAGGTCGTCATTATTGACGAGACGGGCATCCGGTCCGAATGGCCCTTCCGCACCGAACGTAAAGCCTTCTGCATTTTCGAATACGTCTATTTCGCCCGGCCCGACAGCATGATCGACGACATGAATGTCAAGGAGGTCCGGGTTAATATGGGGCGCGAACTTGCCCGCCTGCACCCTGTCGAAGCCGATGTGGTCGTGCCCGTTCCCGACTCGGGCATCTATGCCGCCCTTGGTTTTTCCGACGAGCTTGAGATTCCATTCGACCTCGCATTTGTGCGCAATCACTACATCGGACGCACCTTTATCCAGCCCACGCAGCTCATTCGGGATTTTAATGTCCGAGTGAAGCTCAACCTCATTGGCGAGGCTGTTCGCGGCAAGCGGGTGGTTGTGGTCGACGATTCCATCGTTCGCGGCACCACCGCCCGCGCCCGTGTCGTCAATTTGCGCGAAGCCGGCGCGAAGGAGGTGCATTTGCGCATCAGTTGTCCGCCCCACCGGCACGCCTGCTACTACGGGATCGATTTTCCCGATCCGGATAAACTTATCGCCAACCAGATGACGCGTGACCAGATCCGGGACTACCTCGGCGCGGACAGCATCGGCTACCTCGAAGTCGACTCCATGGTCAAGGCGACCGGTCTGCCGCGGGAGCAATTTTGCCTCGCCTGCTTCAATGGCGAATACCCGCTCAAATACGACGCCAATTTCGATAAATACGTTATGGAAAGGCGCCGCGGGCACGCTCACCTGCTTCCTGCCGCGCCGCAGGAAGGTCTTTTTCAGAAACACTGACCCGCTCCTTTTCCGCATGAAAAAAGTCTCCAAAAAAGCCTACGCCTCCGCAGGTGTCGACGTGGATCTCGGCAACACCGTCAAGAAAGGCATCCAGTCCGTTGTCCGATCCACGCATGGTCCCGAAGTCCTCGGCAAGATCGGTGGTTTTGGTGGACTCTTCCGGCCGGATTTTCGCGGCATGAAAGAGCCCGTGCTCGTTTCCAGCGTGGATGGCGTTGGAACCAAGCTCAAAATCGCCTTTGCGACCAATCGCCACGACACCATTGGCCAGGATCTCGTCAATCACTGCATCAACGACATTGCCGTCGTTGGCGCACGGCCGCTGTTTTTTCTCGATTATCTTGCTGCTGAACGGCTGGAGCCCGCAGTGTTCGGTCACATCCTCAAGGGTTTTGCCAAAGCCTGCAAAGCCGGCGGTTGCGCTCTCATCGGAGGAGAAACCGCCCAGATGCCCGGCATGTACAAGCGCGGCGAATACGACGTTGCCGGCTGCATTGTCGGCGTCGTGGATCGCAGGAAGATGCTCGACGGTTCCAGCATTCGCCCGGGCGACCTGCTGGTGGGCCTGCCTTCGAATGGCCTGCATACCAACGGTTATTCGCTCGCTCGCAAGGTGCTCTTTGAGAAACTCAAGCTCGGGCCCGACGCCAAATTGCCCGGCATTGCGGGTACGCTCGGCTCCGAACTCCTGAAGGTTCACAAAAACTACCAGCCTCTCATGGCCGCCCTGCCCGAAGGCACGCTCAAGGCTGCGGCTCACATTACCGGGGGAGGTCTTGTCGACAACCTGCCACGCGTGCTGCCCGACAGCTGCGACGCGGAAATCGATACGAAGGCCTGGAAGATGCCCGAGATTTTCCGCCTCATTGGCGAGGCTGGAAAAATCGACCCCTCCGAGATGTACCAGGTCTTCAATATGGGCATTGGCATGGTCCTTATCGTCCCGGAAAAAGCCGCCGCCGCCACCTGTAAGCTCACCAAGGGCAAAGTCATTGGCCGCATGGTCAAGGGCTCCGGTCTCGTTCGGCTCTAACGTGCCTGGGCTGCGGGCCAGTCCCGGCAAACACGGGGCCCGGGGCACGAAAATTTTCTCGGTTCGCAAGGCTTGTTCGAGCGCTCGAAGCGGGAGGCATTCGGGTTCAGACAGCAGGCATGTCGGGGCCATGCCTCCAGGAAGCGCCAGGCACCACGCTCGATGCGTGTTTTGGATCGATTTCCACGGTATCCCAAAAAATAACCGCTCCATTTCGCAGCTTCTACTTGCGGATTTTATAATCGACGCATCTTAATGAAGGAACGGTTGTGTGGAAGTCCTGGCAGAAGAAACCCGCTTTGGGTGTTGGATTAGGCGTCGGATTGGTGGGAGCGCTTGCCCTTGCCGCCCGCTATGGATTTCAACGGGCCACGCGGCAGCCTATTCCGGATACAATCTCGCCGGCTATTTTTGCCACCCGCATTGCCAATACGTCGCATGGCGAAATTATCTACCACACCTCGGGAGCCGGTGAGCCGCTGCTCTTCCTGCACGGTATTTATCCGGGGGCATCGTCGTTTGAATGGTCGCGGGTGTATCCGGCCTTCGCGGTTGGCCACGAAGTCATCGCGCCGGACTTGATCGGATTTGCCGAGTCCGAACGGCCCCGCCACGGGCTCGATGCCGACGCCCACGCCCAGTCGCTGGCGGATTTTCTCCACGCCGTTTGCGATGGCCGCCCGGCGCAGGTGGTCGCTTCAGGATTCGGCGCGGCGATCGCGCTTAAGCTCGCTGTCCAGCACCCGGACCTCGTCCGCTCGCTGATTCTTTTTGCTCCCATCGGACTCGATGCCACCCTGCGCCGCGTTCCCCTCGGTCTCGCCACCCTGGCGCGCACCCCGGTGCTTAACCGGTTTGTCTACGGAAATTACTTTGCGCGAAAACCCATTATTCGCAGCTGGCTGGCCCGCTATGGATTTGCGGACGCCTCTGCCATTACCAATGACCTCGTCGACGTGCTGGTGACGTGTGCGAACCAATATGGGGCCGAACACGCCATGCTCGCCTTCCTGCGCGGGCGGCTGCTTTACGATGTAAAGTCCCAGCTGCCCCGCATCACGCAGCCAGTGACCGTCCTGTGGCCTTCTTCGGCGGATCGCTTTTCCGAGGAACTGCCACGGCGGCTGGGCGCCAGTATTCCGCAATGCCGGGTGGTCAGCGCGGGTGAGCTGGGTGCTCTTGGTCCTTTGGAGGCGCCTGAGCGTCTGCGTGTTCTAATCGACGAGGCGCTCGATGGTGGAATTCGACAGGCGGACGTTGCCTGAACCATTGCATTTCCGGGCGGCCGACATCATAAATGTCGCCTTTCCAAGTGAACGTCTCCGATCTTCGCGAAATTCTGCAATATGTGCCCCGCTTCCGGGAGCGTGTCTTTGTGATCGCCGTGGACGGCGGTGTGGTGGCTTCGGAGAATTTTTCCAACATCCTCATCGATCTTGCGGTTCTCCGCTCGCTGAGCATCAAGGCCGTCGTTGTTCATGGAGCCAGCCGGCAGATCGTGGACCTTGCCCGGAGCCGGGGCATTGCGATTACCAATTCCGACGGCACGGGCATCACCGACGAAACCACATTGCAGATCAGTATCGATGCCGCCATCCGGCTGACCAACCAGATTATGGAAGGTCTTTCCGCCGTGGACCTGCGCGCGGGTTATCTGAATGCCATTATCGCGCATCCGGCGGGCATCCTCGGAGGTGCCGATTATTTGTACTCCGGCAAGGTCGAGCGGGTCGATACGAAGGCGCTCATGCTCATGTTGGAGGAAGGCATTGTTCCCGTCATTCCTCCGCTGGGTTTTGACGGGGAAGGGCGGACTTATCGCGTGAATTCGGATGCGATTGCCGTCGAGGTGGCTGAAGCGCTTCATGCGACCAAGGTCATTTTTCTCACCGATCCGGCTTCCGGCGTCTCTTCGCCTCAGCTGCCGCGCCAGCTCTCGATCTCCGAGACCGAGGAAATTCTTAAAAAGCGGCGCAGCGAATTTCCCGCGGGCCTCATGTCCAAGCTCGAATGCGCCATTCGGGCCTGCCGCCAGGGCGTGCCCCGGGCGCACCTGCTCGACGGCAGCGTCAATGAGGCGCTCCTTACGGAAATCTTCAGCCACGAGGGCTTTGGGGCGATGGTTTACTCGAACGAGTACCAGCAGATTCGGCGCATTTTCAAAAAAGACATCCGTGCGGTGATCTCGCTTATCCGGCAATCGGTCAAAAACGAGGAGCTTGTCCGCCGGACCCGTGGCGAGATTCTCGAACACATCGAGGATTACTGGATTCTGGAAATCGACCGGCATCCCATCGCATGCGTCGCGCTGCATGTGTATCCCGAGGAGCGTGTCGGCGAGCTGGCCTGTCTCTACGTGAGCCGCGGCCACGAAAATCAGGGCTACGGGCGCAAGCTCATGGCTTTTGTCGAAAATCTCGCCCGCGAAAAAGGCGTCGACCGCCTCGTTGCCCTTTCCACGCAGGCCTATAATTACCTGCAGCAGAAAGGCGGCTATACGGAGGCTCAATCCAGCGCCCTGCCTGCCTCCCGCCGCGAACGCTACGAGGCCAGCGGACGCAATTCGAAAGTTCTCATGAAAAACCTCGTCCCACGGGCGGCGGACTGACTTTTTTCATGGAAGCCATCCATAATCACTTTACGACGCTCGACTGGGGCATTCTCGCCGGCTACCTGGCTCTCACGACCTTCGTCGGCCATGCGCTCCGCGGCAAGCAGGCCACGATCAAGGATTTCTTCCTGGCTGGCCGCTCTCTGCCCTGGCCGGCCGTGTGTGCCTCCATCATCGCCACCGAGATCAGCGCACTCACGTTCATTGGCGTTCCCGGCATTGTCTTTGCGGCGGGCGGCGATTTCACCTACCTGCAATGGGCGATCGGCTCGGTGCTGGCTCGCGTCATTGTCGGCGTGTGGTTTGTCAAAGTCTTCTACGAACAGGAGATTTACAGCCCCTACGATTACATGCAGAACCGCCTCGGGCCGGGAGTCAAAAAACTCACCACGGCGATGTTCACGCTCGGCACCATTCTCGGCCAGAGCGTGCGCGTGCTCGTCACCGCGCTCATCCTGAAAACCGTCACGCCCCTCGACATGCCGGTGAGCATTCTGGTGATCACGCTTTTTGCCATCGGATGGACGTTGATGGGGGGAATGACCACGGTCATCTGGACCGACGCCATGCAATTCCTGCTCTTCATGTTCAGCGGCCTGCTGGCGCTTTTCTGGATTGCCTCCTCGATTACTGGAGGCTGGGGCACTTTGTTCTCGGTTGCCGGAGACGCGGGCAAACTTAATCTGATCAATCTGAGCACCGATCCGGACGTGCAGTTTACCCTCTGGGTCGCCCTCCTTGCGATGCCGTTTCAAAACCTGGCGGCATTCGGCACGGACCAGCTCAATGCCCAGCGCATGTTCTGCTGCCGGAATGCGGCGGATGCGCGCAAGGCCATCATCGCGAGTTGTTTTTCCCAGGTTATTACGGTTCTCATGCTCATGGTCGGCGCCGGGCTCTACGTCTGGTACCAGCAGCATGCGCCCACCGCGGCGGAAGGCGCGCTCTTTGCCGAGGATGCCGATAATGTGTTTCCCGTCTGGATTACCACCGTTCTGCCTCCCGGCATTACCGGACTGGTGCTGGCGGGGGCTTTTGCGGCGGCCATCTCCAGCCTCGACTCTGCGCTGGCGGCTCTCTCGCAAACCACGCTCTCCGTCATTCACGGCGATCGCGATCTGTCGGAAGGCGACATGCCCGGGTTGATGCTGCAATCGCGGATCGCCGTTGTCGTCTGGGGGGCGTTTCTGGCTGCCGCGGCATTTGTTTTATTTGCTGTAAAAACCTACGGAAACATCGACATCCTCAGCCTGGCCTTCGGAATGGTCGCTTACACGTATGGTCCGATGCTGGGCATCTTCCTGCTCGCTCTGGCTGGCATCCCCGCACGCCTCGAAGGACTGTGGCTTGGTGCCGGGCTCAGCATTCTGCTTACGGCGCTCGTACGGCCCGACTTTTACGTTCTGCTTTCCAGCATGGGTATCCTTGCGCCCGAGACGATGCGCGCCGTGCGGCCCGGCATTAGTTTCGTCTGGCTGTACCCCGTGACCTGCCTGCTCACCATTAGTTGTGGAGCGCTGCTGAATCGGCTGCCAAGGAAGGCCGTTTGACGTTCGATCGTGGGGTTGGGCCGTTTGCTTTGGAGCCAACTTGGTTGGAGGGCAGGTCAAGCCTTTTCAAGGTGGTTTTCGTCCTTTTATTTTGTCGGAAGTGGCACTTTTTTCTTGAGGGAAAACCCGTGGATTTTTAACCTCCGGCAGTTGCGGCGAGCGAGTCAGATGGCCTTGTGAATAACTTGTGAAATGTTCCTCCCCGAACGGAATCATTTGTTCCACGGCCTCCCGAAAGACAGACGGCCCGCCGCAGCTCAAAAACAAAGCGGAATTTTCGACCCCAAAAGACGGAATTTATAATTGTCTGAAAATGAAAGACTTACAAATCACAGGATCGGCTAAAGATGCTGATTTCCCTTATAGAAACTCCTTATGGGAAGGGATTTATGGAGATTTCGTAACAAAAATCAGGGATTGCGAAAGGGGATTTCAATGGAGGCTGGCATTGTGCATAAGTCACCCATGACACAGGATTTTGGACAAATGTGGGGGGCGATTGCCGCGTTGATTGCCCTGCGTGTCAGTGAGGACGGTTTCCAGCGTTGGTTCAGCGAAGTCGAGGTTGTTTCCGACGACGGCAGCACCCTGACTCTGTCGGTACCCAATCCCATCCACAAATTCTTTATCGAGAGCAATTATTTGCCGCTGCTCCAGGGAGCGGTTGCGGAAGCTTTTGACGCCAGCCGGCAGGTGAAGATTTCCGCCCGGCAGAGTGATGACTCGGATGCTCCCTCCACGGAGCCTCTCCCTGCATCCACGGTTTCCAAAAATCTTCGGAGCGAGCGGCCCACGGCCGGCATGGTCTCTGCGGGCATGAATCCACGGAACACGTTCGACTCGTTCGTTGTGGGGTCCAACAACCAGTTTGCTTACGCGGCAGCCCTTGCCGTTGCGCAGTCCCCGGCTAAAACCTACAATCCCTATTTCATTTACGGCGGCAGCGGGCTTGGCAAGACCCACCTCCTCCAGGCCATCGGCCATCATGTTCTTGCCGCTCGCAAGACGGCAAAGGTCATCTACCTCTCCAGCGAGCAATTCACCAACGAGTTCATCGATGCCATCCAGCACGGCACTCTTTTCAAATTTCGCAAAAAATACCGCCAGGCCGACATCCTGATGATCGACGACATCCAGTTCCTCGGCGGCAAGGAACGTTCGCAGGAGGAATTTTTCCACACCTTCAATTCCCTGCACGACGGCCACAAGCAGATCATTCTGTCCAGCGACCGTCCCGCCAGCGAGATCGAGAAGCTCGAGCAGCGCCTTGTTTCCCGCTTCGAATGGGGAATGACAGCTGAGCTTCAGCCGCCGGATATGGAGACGCGAATCGCGATTCTAAAGAGCAAAGCCGCGAATCTTGAAATCCGACTCGAGTCCTGGGTCATTGATTTTCTGGCCGAAAAAATTCGCAACAACGTTCGCCGCCTTGAAGGCGCCCTCATGCGGGTGGCTTCCTACAGCTCCCTCAGCGGACGTCAGATCACCCGGGAGGACATTGAGAATCTCCTGCGCGACATTTTTCAGGAGCAAGCCCGCCGGGCCGTCACCATCGATCAGATCCAGCGCAAGGTCGCCGAGACTTTTGATCTCCGCATCGCTGACATGACCAGCAAGCGCCGCCTTGCCAGCATTGCCTTCCCTCGCCAGATCGCAATGTTCCTGTCCCGCGAACTCACCAATTCCACGCTGGCCGAAATAGGCGACTCCTTCGGCGGCAAGGACCACGGCACCGTCATTCACGCCTGCAAATTAATCAAACGCCGCATGGGCGAAGACGAGCGGACCCGCCATATGGTGCATTCCATCGAAACCCAGTTGCAGCGATAGATCATGCATCCAGCGCCGGATTGTTTTGACACCATCCGCAGGCGCGAGATAGACACCCAATAGATTTCGCGCTTTCCGTCAAAGCGCTCGCATCCATGAAGTTCAGCGTCACTAAAGAAAACCTCCTGGAAGGGCTGCAAAAAACCCAGAACGTCGTCAGTAATCGCACGACGCTTCCGGTGCTCTCCAATGTTCTCATCGAAACCACGGAGACCGGCATTCGGCTCAGCACCACGGATATGGAAGTGGCGTTGCGCTGCGACATTCCGGCCATTGTGGAAAAACCCGGAGCCACCACGCTTCCCGCACGCAGGTTGCTTACCATCGTTCGTGAACTTCCCGCGAGCGACATCCAGATCGAGACCGACTCGAAAAATATCTCGAGCATCCGCAGCGGGCAGAGCTTCTTCAAGATCTTCGGCCTGCCCAAGGACGAGTTCCCGGCTTTCCCGTCTTCCAAGGAAGCCCGGACCTTCCAGATCAAGCAAAGTGTATTGCGGGATGGCCTGCGCAAAACCTCCTACGCAATCTCGATGGACGAGACCCGCTACGTGCTTAATGGCATCCTCTTTTCCTTCAAGGAAGGCATGCTCAAGCTCGTTGCCACCGACGGACGCCGTCTGGCGCTCTTTGAAGAGTCCATCGACGCCGAGCTTGCCGGGAAGATGGATCTTGATTTCATTGTGCCGACCAAGGCCATTAACGAACTCCAGCGTCTCCTTCTCGACGATGGCGAAGCCACCCTTTCCGTAAGCGATAACCTTGTTTCTTTGGAGCTGAACGGCTCACTGCTCGTCTCCAAACTCGTCGACGGCAATTATCCCAACTACAAGCAGGTTATCCCCGCTACCGAGGACGTGAAGGAAAGCATCACTCTCGAGCGCGAGGCCTTCCTCACCTGCGTGCGGCGCGTTTCCCTGCTCAGCAGCGACAAGGCCAGCTCGATCCGTCTCAACTTTACCAAGAACAACATCGAGGTGACTTCCAACACCCCCGAGGTTGGCGAAGCACGGGAATCCATCGCCGTCGCCTATCGGGGCCGCGATTTTTCCATCGCGTTCAACCCCGAATACATGATGGACCCGCTCAAGAATCTCCCCAATGACGAAGTCTATCTTCGCTTGATCGATGAGATGAGCCCGGGCGTTCTGGAAATCAATTCCGGCTTCCTGTACGTCCTGATGCCCATGCGCGTTTCCGCGTAAAAAGCGGGGGAGGCGTTCCAAAGAGCGCCATTTGGTAGCGGAGGCGAAAATTCAGGAGGCACGGTCCAGAGCCTTCGCGACCCAGGCAAGAATTCCATCGATGGAACGGAATTCCTCCACGGAACGGGCTTCCACACCAGCGCCCGCCGCCATATGGGCGAGCTGCCTGCCTGGACCAAGCTCAAGAAAGACGTGGCAATTCGATTCCCGCATCCGTTGCTGGATGCGATCCCACCGGATTGCATGGTGAATCTGCTCGGGCAGCCACAGCTCCATTTGTTCCCGGCGCAGCACCTTGGCGGAATTGATTCCGGCAAGGATGGGCATCCGTGGCGTGCTCCAGGCTGCTGTCTGCAAGGCCTTGCGGAAGGGCTCCACCGCTGCATCAAGCAGCGGCGTGTGAGAGGCGACGCTCACATGGAGGGGGATAACCTCCCGTGCGCCTGCGGCTCGCATGGCATCCATTACCGCGATCGCCTGGGTTGCGAGGCAGCCCAGCACACAATGGTCGTCGCCGATGACGATGGCCACGTATCCACCAGCCGGAGTTGCCGCGGCGGTTGCGGCCTCAATGGAGAGACCCGTGACGGCGAGGAGCTCCCCTGTGGCGGCGGCCGTGTCCATGGCGCGTGCGCGCATTCCGGCCAGCCGGAGAACATCTTCGGTGGTTATTGCTCCGGC